>OIYY01000012.1_pt1 | contig 155703 bp, 148 predicted proteins | sample 1588341 | NCBI WGS metagenome assembly OIYY01 (sample SAMN03283287) | human gut metagenome | biome: human-associated habitat; material: feces | host: Homo sapiens | place: Peru | collected 2012
TTCGGTTCTGCTTTTTCTTTTTTCATCGAAATAAAAAAGAAAAAGTGAACAAATAGGATTACAAATGTAGTTTCTAATAAACCCCTCTCCCTAACCCCAAACCTCTCACAAAACAATTCACTGGATTGTTTTGCTCGGCAGAGTCCTTGGAGAGGGAATGATGTTCAACATTTCCCAAGTTGCTTTGTTTATCTGTCGGCTTAGCAAAGCCGACCTACATTTTTTTAAGCTGTAATGAAAAAGTTAGATAAATAATTTTTGGAGAAATAGAGCGAGCCGAATTATTCGGCTCGCTCTGTTATTTTATATGCCAATCTTTCAATAACTAGGCATTATAAAGCATTTTTATATCTAAATCTTCTATTGCATCACAAGCTTTCATTTCTTGATAGCCTGCAATCACTGTTCCAACAACCCCAATAGCAGCTAAAGCAGATAATACTATTTTATTCTTCTCTGCAAATTTAGCCCCAGCAGCCAAAGGAAGCCCTCCAGCAGCAGCTAATCCAATACATGGAAGGCCATAAGCAACAGCCTTATTTCGTTTTTGAATTAATTCATTTCTTTTAGCATAATTTGGATTTGTACTGCTTGACACATTTACGGGGCTTATACTCATTGATAGTTCCTTTCATATTTATACACCAATCTATATAATTTAAATCCTGTAAAAAAAATTTTTGCTATTTGAAAAAATTTTAACATCTTGAAAGGATAAGTTAGGATGAATAGTTGAATTTTTCTGCCTCTCCTTGGGAATGGCATATTTTTAATGAGATTCTTCGATTCGCTCAGAATGACGGGACTTGGGTTGATATTAGACTTCATTCCTCTCCGAGGGACACTAGCTGAACCGACGAAACGAAGTTGAGTCGAGTGAAACTGCGTGCCGTATGGCTGAGGTTAGGAGAGGGGACAATAATTCAAAAAGAGGTTCTTCAAACAAGAACCTCTTTTATAAATATAGGAAAATTTATCTAAACATGTTGAGCCAATGTTTGTTCTTTTACAACATTACGTTTAACTTTTCTTGTTGCAGTTCTTGGCAAAGGCTCTTTTCGCACTACAATATTCACTGGTCTTTTATACGGAGCTAATTGTACAGACAAATTCTTAACCTCTTGAGCAACAAAGCTTTCCAACTCTTCATCATTTGAATATTTTTGCATAATTTCTTCTGTTGGAACAACTACAGTCATAATCTCTTCAGTACCGTCTTTTGCTCCAGAGGTTCTTATTGCACCAAATACGCAAACTTCAGCAAAATTTGAATCGCCTTCCAAAACAGCTTCCACTTCTTCTGGGAATACTTTTTTACCTCCAGAAAGAACAATCATATTCTTAATTCTACCAGTAATATACAATCTGCCATCAGAATCAAACTCTCCAATATCACCTGTATGTAACCAACCGTCAGCCTCTAATACCTCCGCTGTTTTCTCTGGATTGTTATAATATCCTTTCATTACAGATGGACCTTTAACCATAAGTTCTCCAGTTTCTTCATCAATTTTTGCATCATATGAATCCAAAACAGGACCAACAGACATCAATTTTCTATCATCTCCTCTATCAACAGAAATAATAGGGCTTGTTTCAGACAAACCATAACATTGGAACACCTTGATACCAATTCGTTCAAAGAATTCTCCAACTGTTGGATCTAATGGAGCCCCCCCAGTCATAAACCCATAGAAGTTTCCACCAAATTTTGCCAAAATACTTCTGAATAATTGACGTTTGATATTGTAATCCGTAATATATTCAGCTGCTGCGTAAGAACGTTCAAACAACAACTTTTCTTCTGTTGGAAGCATTCTAATATCAGCCTCTATCGTATTTTTCAACAATTTCAAAAAGGCTGGAACAACAATCATAAAATCTATTTTCTTTTCTCTCATATCACCCAAAACATCTTTTGGTTTTAAACTTTGAGGATAAAAAATTGAAGAACCTCTATTCAAAAATGTTGAAAAACCAACAGTCAATTCAAATAAATGATTCATCGGCAAAATTGACAACAAATTTACATTTTCATGAGGTAAAACTTCTGGCAAAATTTTTGACATTTCCAAAACTTGAGTTGTCATATTTCCAAAAGTTGTTTGAACACCCTTTGGGGCTCCAGTTGTACCAGAAGTATAAATAATCAAAGCCGTATCTTTTAATGATCTATGACGCCATTTGCATTCTCTACCAGATGGGAGAGTATATAAGCTAGGGTATTCAGAATCATAACGAGGTTCGTCCATGATAATTATATGTTTGATACTTGAAATTTTCTTTTGTAATTCCAACCCCTTTTCTAAATTTGCTTGGGATACAGCAAGAACTGATGGTTGACAGCTAGAAAGGATTGAAACTAATTCATAAATAGTTAACTTATTATCTAAGGGAACAGTAACCATGCCTGAAATAACTGCAGCAAACAAGCAAGCACCCATTTCTGGCATTGATTCAGAAAGAATGGCTAATCTTTCACCCTTTTGCATCTGCAAGTCAGTTATCAAATAACTTGCAAATTGTTTTGTCAAAAGACCAAGCCCTTTGTATGTAAGCTCTTTCCAGCCGTATTTATTACGTTTGCCAAGAGCAATTCTTTCACCATAAAGTTTTGTATTTTGATCTAACAGTGATAAAACATTCTCTCTCATATATCCAATTCTCCCCTTTTCCCCTTCAATGTAATGAAATTTATATAAAAGTTTCGAGAAACACATCGAACCATTTTTCAAAAAAAATTATATCATAAATTGGCTAAATAGCAACATATGAAGCCTTTAGCAAACAAACCTCTTCACCAGTATTCGCATCTGTTATCAAGTGTTCCGATGTCAAATTTTCACGGTCAATTCTCACCGAAGAAATTATATCATCCCCATACTTGACCTCATGTTTAAAATAAATATCCAAAGTTTTCAATTTATGCTTTGAGCGAAAATCAAAATCTAATACTTCCATAGCCCAAGTAATATAAACCGTATTGTTAACGTGACCATTCATATCTAAATCATCATAACGAACATGGAAAACTTTTTCGCAATCAGTTTGACTAATAGGTTTTATTTTTTGTAAAGCTAAATCATCATCTCGCTTTTCAAATGATATAAACTGAGGGAATTCTTGTGAAATATTTACTATCGATTTAGAGTTTAAATTAACAACAAACCAAGACGTTACCGCCCTCAACAATCGTTTCCCAGTATCTGCATCAAAACACTCAAAGTCACGGAAAGTAGTCATTCTATTCCCACCACGACACTCTGTCAAAATTTTAATTTTATCCACCCCAATAGGATAATCATCAAATTCAATTCGGTAGCGAATTAAAAACCAGCCCAATCCTTTTGCAAGCAAAGCATCACAAGACAAATCTGTATCAATTTTATCAATTGATTTTGCGGCTAAATCTTGCATAAAATTAAGCAACACTGCAGGTTTCAATGCGTAGTGCATGTCTTTTTCCGACATTGAAACCTGATATGTTCCTTCTAAAATATATTTGTTTTCAGCATCAAAATTTATCATTTTCTAAAACTCTTTTATTTTTGGATTGAAAGAGGTTCAACAGCGTAATTTTCTCTAAAAGTTTCTACTGTTTTAGCAAAATCTTCATTATTAGAATCTTTTAGTTTATTTTTCAATACGTGTTTTGGAATTGAAGAATTTACAGACTGAATTATATTTGTAGCAATATTAGAACAGTGGTCAGAAATTCTTTCCAAATCATTTAAAATTTCAGCATACACAAAACCACGTTTAATATGGATTTTTTCTTTTTTAACACGTTTGATATGATTTTTCTTAGCTGTATAAGCAATATCATCAACTACTTGTTCTAAAGGTTCAACATGATATGCTTGATTTACATTGTGTTCAACAAAAGCATTTACCGTCACATCAAAAACTTCTTTAACAGCATTAACAACATGTTTTAATTCTTCAACTGTTTCAGGTAAAAGTTTCCATTCTTTTCTGTGCATTTTATTTGCCAAATTCAAAATATGAATTGCATGGTCTGCAATCTTTTCAAAATCAGAAATTGAAAGAATAAGCTGAGAAATTTTATTACTATCTTCATCAGACAATTCTGTACCAGAAAGCTTTTGTAAAAATGATTCCAAAGTATCTTGGTATTTATCAATCAAAACTTCGTTTTTATTAATTACTTCCGCTACTTTATGATTATATTGTTTTAACATTCTCACAGACATAACCAAAGTATCACGGGTAATTTTTGCCATCGTACCAGTAGCTTTGTAGCATTGATTGATTGCAATAGAAGGAGTAAGAAGTAATCTTTCATCAAGAATAACATCTTTTTCATCTTTTTTATCTTTGATTAAAACATAAGCAAGTTTTTCCATTTGTTTTGCAAATGGGAATAGTAAAACCGTTGTTGCAATATTGAATATAGAATGACAAACCGCAATACCAAAAGGATTTGTAGCTTCTGCAAATGGGTAATTTATAAAGTAATGACCAAACTCGTAAATTGGTAAGAAAATCAACGCACCTAAAACGTTGAACATTACGTGAACAACAGAAACTCTTTTTGCGTTTGTATTTACACCAATACTAGATAATACAGCAGTGATACAAGTACCAATGTTTTGACCAATGATAATTGGAACAGCAACCGCATAAGAAATTCCACCAGTCATAGACAACGCTTGCAACATACCAACAGAAGCAGCTGAGCTTTGGATAATTGCAGTAACAATTGCCCCAACCAAAAGTCCAAGAACAGGATTTTTGAATAAAGTTAAAGCATGTGAAAATCTAGGGTCATCTGCAAGAGGAGCCATAGAAGTTGACATCAACTGCATCCCATACATCAAAACTGCAAAACCTATTAAAAATCCCCCAACACTTTTACGTCTTGAGAGATTATTTTTTGAAGTCATTATTAAAATTACAGCAACTAAAGCAAGCAATGGGCAAAAAGATTCAGGCTTTAAAAAACGAATAAAGAAGTTAGAACTTTGAATACCCGATAAACTTAAAATCCATGAGGTTACCGTTGTACCAACGTTTGAACCCATGATTATGCCGATAGCCTGAGATAACTTCATTATTCCAGAGTTTACAAAACCAACAAGCATAACTGTTACAGCTGATGAACTCTGGACCGCAATCGTAATACCTGCACCTAGAGCAAAGCTTTTTACTGGATTAGAAGTAATTTTTTCTAAAAGCTTCTCCATCTTGCCGCCAGCAATTTTTTCTAGCCCAGCGGACATAACAATCATTCCATACAGGAAAAATGCTAGCCCTCCGCATAAAGTAAATATTGAAAATATATCCACGACTCTTAATTTCCTCCATAAATTAAATTATATATATATATGAGGTTTTACCCTCATAATCAACTTTATTATTATATAAAGTTTTTTGTTTGACAACATGAAAATCCTAAGATTTTATTAATTTTCAGACTATTTACAATTCGTAATATTTTTAATTTTTAGGACAATTCTGTAAAACGAAAATTTTTAATATATTAGGGATTACATTTATTAAAATTAAAGGGATAAAGGAGAAAACTATGGGATACACTATGAATGGGGAAACACTAAGCGTTAATTACTGTAAAACTATTTCAACGGACACAACTCAATACGCAAGACAAAAAGCACTAAATAAACTTGCAAAAGTTACAGGTCAAAAACCTAAACATACAAATAATGTTAACCATACAGGATATCTTGTTCCAGTAGGGAAACCTCAACCAAGAAAAAAAATTGCACAAGTAGGACGGGCAAAAGTACACAGTAATAAACACGCGGAAGTCGGGAGAGTTTCTTACACTCCAATTGACTTACGCTCCGGACTACAATATATTAAAGAACTTTTTAATCCACAAAAAAAATAAATTTTCAAACCAATTATTTTATCTTCTTCAAAGAAGATAGAAAGTTGTTTTGAACTATATCACCATCAACTTTTGTTAAAAAGATTTGGCAATCTTTTTCTTCTGCATCAATTTTTGGTAATTGAGAAATTTCAGCTGAATAATAATCACTGTCAGTTCTACTACTTAACGGAATTCTATTTGCCAAACTATTTAAAGATAAATTCCTCAAAAATCCATAAATGCCCTTTTTGCGATTAGAAAATTTAGTATAAATTCTCAATGCCGCATCTTGAGCTTCTAAATCATATGTACCAATAATAAACGAACTTAATTGAGGGGATGAAGATTTTATCATCATTGGTTTAATCACATTATCTTTTAATCTCAAATCGCCATCTATTTGTTCAAATTTACCCTCTGGAACTGAAACCAAATCTGAAACAATTGATGGAGTAACCATAGTGAGAGGATTTCTGAATAATGCGGCAACTTTCATTGTGTATTCCACAAGCCCAATTTTCGGAATTATCCCTTCATAAACTCTAAATTGAATACGCCCATTTAGCTTCAAACTATCATCAGTTTCTAGTTCCATCAAGCCACTAGCTTTCCCATTGATTTCTTTTGGCAAATTCAACAATGACGATGCAATAATATCTGAATCAACTTTTACCAACGCAAGCCACAATGAATACTTGTGTTTTTTCAAGTCACAATTGATTTTGGCAGAAGATGTGCCATCTGCTATATTAAATTTATTTGAATCTATTTTTAATACACTATTTTCATCTAGAGTTAAATTTGCAACAACATTAGAAAATTTTATATCTTTATAAAAACCTTTATCCGCTATTAGACGACATTTTTCAATAATTAAATTTGCCAAATCAAAAGTTTGAGAATTGTCATCATCGTCATCAGAAACATTCTTTGCAATAGATTCTTCTACTGTTTTTTGGACATTATCAGAAGCAACATCACTCGGAGTTTGATTATTAAATAACTGCAAATATTTTTCTACATCAATATTATCAACCCCAAGTTCTGCATCTTTTACAATTATTGGGAATTTTATTTCATTCATAATTACCCCAGATGCGTGATAACTTGAGCGTCTATATCGTCCATTTGAAGAAATGTGCATATGATCATTATCTGTCTTGAATTCACCCTCTTTTATATATAACCTTTGACTAGGAATTCTCACATTAGAAACTTTCATATTCCCTTGAAGGGTCGGATATTTCCCAGTATTAATAAGTTTTACGTGGCCAATAAAAGTTCCACCTTTGAATAATTTTTCTTTTATTAGCATATTCACAAACCCACTCGGCATAGGTTTTGGCAAATTCATTCCAAAATCTTTGACAAATGTTTTACCATTTGAGAAATCAATATTTGAACTGAAACTCACAAGAGGAATGCGTTTTTTGTTTCCATGGTTTTTATCTGGATCTTCTGCATAATAATCGATTGATTTTATATTCAAAAGCATATTTTCAAAGTGCATTTTCGCAACCAAAACACGAGTAGCTAAATCATTCATAAATGTTTCATCGCCATCTACAATAAATCCGTTGCCCTTATCAAATTTGTAAAGCCAAGTTAAATCAATTTTGTTATTAATCATTTTTAGCATTACTCTAGTATCAGCTTTCCCAGACATTTTCATTGGATAACCAATCATTTTTGACATGTAATGTTCTGAAAAATCGTTTGTAACAACGGCATTCCCAACCAAATTTGTATCCATAGATTTCAAATAATCTTTTACTGACCCTTCAAAATCCATTTTGTTACTTGGTTTATTTGCATAATAGCCTTTGAAATCCTTCAACTGAATTCTATAACTATCAATTTTTACTTGACCTTTATTCAATAAAATTGGCAAATCCATAAACGGAATTAGTTTAAAGGACAATTTATTCAAATCAATTAAACCATCAATATTATTATTTTTTACATTAACCTTAAAATCGAAATTTCCATCAATATTTTTGAAATAAACCAATTGTTCATTGATATTATTTTCAACAATTTGAGAATTTAAGAAATCCAACACATAAGGGATTGAAAACTTTTTCGCAGACAAACTGATATTATAATTTGATTTTGTATCAACATTCCCACTGAAAAACAATTTCTTATCATTTACAGAAATTTGAGAGTTTTCAACTACAAATTTTTCTTTATCCAATAGATAAACTTTATTATCATCAGAAGTTTTAATTTTTAAAACATTTTTACCTTTTTTAATTGTTGCAACAACATTGTAATTTACGTGTTTTTTATCAATATTATCATCAATTCTTAAATTATTTCCATCAATAATTATGTTTGTATTTTTGTCTAAATTATACAAAATTTTTGCATTTTTTATTGATAAAACAGACTGAAAAACATCGAAATTCCAATCATTTTTTTGTGATTTTTTTTGAGCCTTAAAGCATTGTAAATCCAAGATTTGATTAACATCTGCAAAAATATAATCAGACGTTGCACTTTTCAAAATTACATTCTTTTTTAAGATTTTAGAAAGAGATAAATTTATTCCAAAATTTTCTACTTTCGCAATAGATTTTTTATTTTTTAAAACTTCAAAATTATCAACCCCAAAATATATATTTGGAGATAATTCTGTTTTAACAACAGGATGTTTTATATCAATTTCAGTACCAAGAGATTTGCTTGCAACATCTTCTAAATAATTCACAACCTTGTCATTTGACGCAAGATATGGAATCCCCTTTAGGTAAAAAATAATAGCACCAGAAATAATCAATCCTGCAAATACAATCGTACCTATTAAAAGCTTTATAGATAATATTATACTCTTCTTAATCATAAAAAACTCACCTATTTCTTAAAAAATTATACCATAACAAATTTTATGTTATAGTTAAGTTATGAAAAAATTGTTGGTTTTATTGGGCATAATTTTTATATTTGGAACACCTGTATTAGCAGAAGATACAGCAAATTCTGATTTACTAACAAACGACGTTATTCTATTCACCCAAAATGAAAGATGGGGATTAAAGGATAAAGCGGATAATATTACCGTAGAACCAATTTATCGCAAAATGATTAGGGTTGGAACACACTCTTGGATTGTCCAAAACAAAAAATACAAATTTGGACTAATCGATTCCAATGGCAAAGTTTTAGTTCCAATAAAATATAGAAATGCAGATAGAATTGTTACCAAATTTGCGAAATTCGGGAATGATAATGACTACGGAATTTATGACGAATTTGGAAATACCATCGTAAAACCTGAATATTCAAAAATTGATATTTTATTTGGGCAAATGTTTTTAACTTACAAGAAATATAAATATGGAATTGTTGGTTATGATGGAAAAGTAATTTTAGAAAATAAATTTGATGATATTTATATGCCAAAACCAAATGTAATGAGAATTTCTTACAATGGAGAATGGTATGAACTTCAACAAGTAAAAGCTGATACCCTCACCCTTCCTGCGGATGCCGAGCATAACCTTGCAACGAAAGAAGATTTGTCACTCCAAAATATCGTTGTAAATACTGGAGTAATTTCAAGTTATTCTGTCGTAACCTTTTCTGATTATCTAATCAAACTTTTCTCATCAATTTCACCATCTCATGAGGATACAATTGATGAACTTATGCTTTCAAAAGGAGCTGACACGGTTTCAATTTTTATGAAGTTATCTTGGATTCCAAAATATCCAGTAGTGTATTGCAAGCACTATTACAGAAACGTAAGAAACCCAAACAATGGACCTCTTTCTACTGTAAAAAAAGAATTAAAACGACAAATCAAATAAGACTAATAACGTCTTAATTCGATTTGTTTCGCCAATTGTTCGGAGAACTCGACTTCTTTTGTTCTGCCTTGTTCAATAAAAACTCTTTTTGCAGATTTTATTTTAGATAATGCTAATCCAGGATTTTGCCTCATACAAGTTTTGGCAATATCAATCCTAGCAAAGGCCAAACGCAAGCGATACACATCTTCTGACTCTGTTCCTTTTGCAACAGTTTTGAAACCTTTTTTAGCTTCCTCAAAATCTGTGACAATTGACTTCAAACACTTTTCCTCTTTCAAAAGTGTCTTGACATATTGTTTAGACATCCATTCAGCTTTGTATAACTTTTTCAAATCCACAATTCTTGCTAATATATGGAACTTATCTCCTTGATTTTCGGCATTTGTAATTGCTTTTTCTAAAATTGTAATTCTTGTATCTTTTGCAATTGGGAGTTTTGCCAAACCGCTATAAACAATACCCGCAAAATCTCGCATGCCAGAACCTTGTAACCTTTCAGCAAAATCCGCCAAATTGTAACAAAAAACATCTAACATTCCCATTTTTGAATAATTTTTTTGAAATGCACTAATTTCCTTTGCGAAAGAGTGAGGGTTCCGAATTCTTGATTGCATTGTTTCTCTTGCAAAATGTTCAAAATCGTGATTTATTCGATTTACGTTAATTGGATTTATTCTCATATTAGAAATAAAACTCGTAAAAAAATATTTTTGCTATTACTTAAAAATTATTTTAATAATTTATCCAAAACCCCAACCATTTCGGAAATTTTTGCATCCTTATCCGCTTCAGAACCAGATTCAAAAGAATGTTTCACGCAATTTGCAAAATGAGCCTTCAATATCTCCAAATTTATACGCTTCAACAATGACTGACTCGCCAAAACTTGAGTACTAATATCAATACAATACCTATCTTCTTCAACCATCTTTATTAGACCATCTATCTGACCTCTAACAGTTTTTAATAATCTTGTAACCTTTGCTTTATCTGCTTGCATAATTTACTTACTCCTAAAAATCCATTTTATTTACGAGAGGAGGAGAAATAACTCTCAACCTCTCGCACTAATCAATTATTTTGCACAATTGCATTTATTTTTTCTGAAAATTCCAAATTTCTTAGTTGTGCATTTGCAATCACTATTTGCATCACAATCACATTTAGAAACTTCTTCTTTGTTGCAATTTTCGCACTTACATTTTTCTCCTTTTTGACAACCGCAGTCACAGTTTTGAGCACAGTTGCATTTTGGAGCTTCGCTTGATGCACAATTGCAGTTGCATTCATTAGCAAATATGGCACTAGATGTCAAAAATAAAGCACCGAGAATAGCTAAACTTGTAAATAATTTTTTCATTTTATGCCTCCTTTTGTTTATACACCCCTACAGGGTATGGGTATATAATAAAGTGCTTTTGCGGTTTTGTCAAGAGGGAGGTATTATAATGTATTTTGGGAATATTTAACAAGTTCGTCATGCTGAGCAAAGCGAAGTATCTCACAAAAAAGGAGTTTAGTTTAATCCCTCATTCTTAATGAGAAAACAAATTTTAATTGATAAAATCTAATATTGTCAAAATGGAACTAATTCCTCCTAATATAAAACCTAAAGTAGCAAGGATTGTATGAACATAGTGGGATTTATTTGGAATTAGTGAAGTCGTGAAATTATTGACACACCCTCTCCTAATATCACCAATTAGCAATATAAAAAATATAAGATATGAGAGAGGAATAATAATACAATTACCAATTATCCACAAAAGCATTTGTGATAAACCAATTATAAATAAAATAGCATATCCTAATGTTGGTTCGGGAGCTCCGATTTCTATACCTAGCTTTAGTATAACATGTGCGATTATAAAAACCCAAAATATCAGACCTGATATCATTACAAATTTATAAGTATAACTTTCTCGATAATTCATATTAAAACCCTCCCAAAAACCGCCGATAAGGGGAATCTACCTTTCTGTTATGCGAGAGCGGGAAGCTCGAGTATTACAGAATAGGTATGCAACTTCATTATGGGCTGAACCCCTGTTTTTCGACCTACGGGAGAAAAATACGGGTGAAGATTCCCTTGATAGATAAATTGCACAAAAAACAGCCGATAAGGGGAATCGAACCCCTGACCTACTGATTACGAATCAGTTGCTCTACCATCTGAGCTATATCGGCAGTTTCCAAATTTATTTTATATCAACAAAATTAGCTTTCAACACTTCCTATAATTCCTATAAATGCAAAGAATAAAAACGCTTTGATTGCAAAAATCAAACCTAAAATGAATAATATCAACCAAATTCTAACCCAATTTTGTTGCACTTCATTAAATTTTGCAGGGCTTTCCCATTCTTTTGATTGCCAAGCCCATTTGTTCCCCATAAAACCAAAACAAATAGAAATTGCAAGAGGTCCGATTATAGGGATTAAACACGCAGGAAAATACAAAAGTGTAATATATTTTTTGTGCATGATGCCCCAAATCCAGTTAAGCAAAAATGCACCCCAGTTAAAGTGTCTTAGTTCTTTTGGTAAGGAGTTGACCCATTCGCCACAAAAATTACATTTTTTTGCATCAGAATTTATCTCCGCTCCACAAAATTGACATACTTTTGTTTCTTCCATAATACCCTCTCTAAAAATTTATTATGATTCATTATAATCTTATTATGATTTTCTTCTCAGTGCAAGGGGCAAACTCCCATCTCCTCCAAAACATTTATTTTGAAATTTTGATATCAAATAACTCCTGAAAAGGAATATTTAATTCTTGAGCTATAACATATAAACAATAAACTGATCCACATTTTGCACCTTGTTCCAATGCCCCAATGTAAGTTCTATCTACTCCAACCCTATCAGCAAGTTTCTCTTGAGATAAATTTATCTTACATCGGTAAAATTTTATTGCATTCCCGATTTTTTTCGCAAGTTGTTTTTTAATATTTGCATTCGTTTTCATAATGACTATATTATGTTTTATCTACTATTAGTTATCTACATTCATTTAGACATAGTTAAAATACCCTATTATTACTGTTTGACAATTGAATATTAACATGTAACATGCGACTATTAGACATAGTTGAGGTAAAATCATGGCAAATGCTAATTTGAAGCAAGCAAAGAAAGCAAAGAATGATGAGTTTTATACTCAATGGGCTGATATTGAAAAAGAGATAATGGCTTACATTGATTATAATCCTAATGTATTCAGAGATAAAACAATATTATTACCATGTGATGACCCCGAATGGTCTAACTTTACTAAGTTCTTTGCTCAGAACTTTGAAGCATTCGGATTAAAGAAGTTAATCAGTACCAGTTATGCTTATGAGAGCAAGAAAGTAAACATGCCTTATCAAACCTCTTTGTTTGAAGAACAAGCCCCACACTTTAACCCGGATATAAACAAAGTAAAAGGTAAGATTTTTACTCTTGACCATGATACAAATCAAAATGGTGTAATTGATATAGAAGATTTAGAGTGGCAATATTTAGAGGGGGACGGTGATTTTAGGAGTGATGAAGTTAAGAAGTTAAGAGATGAAGCTGATATTATAATCACAAATCCACCGTTTAGTTTGTTTAGAGAGTTTTTAGCGTGGATTGTTGAAGCTAACAAATTGTTTGTTACCATTGGGAGTAAGAATATTATTACCTATAAAGAAGTATTTAAACTTATAAAGGAAAATAGACTTTGGGTTGGAACTACAAGTTTTAACAAAGATATGTTATTTATTCCTCCAGTAATAATTAACCCATCAGATAAACCTGATACAGCTACAAGAACTATTGACGGCGTAACTTATCTTCGTTCTCCTGCTGTATGGTTTACCAATATAGAACATGGCAGACGACATCAACCTTTACAGTTAATGACAATGGCTGATAACATCAAGTATAGTAAACATAAAGGGGTTAAGGGTCAAGAATATCAAAAATATGACAATTATAATGCAATAGAAGTTCCTTTTACTGACTCTATTCCAAGTGATTATAACGGAGTAATGGGCGTCCCTATTAGTTTTCTTGACAAATACAATCCAGAACAGTTTGAATTATTAGGTATTATGAATACTGGAGAAGAAAATGTTGGTATAAGATACCCAAATACTCCTCATGGTCGTCCAGTTGTGAATGGAAAAGAAATATATCTCCGTATTTTAATTAAAAAGCGAGGTGTCTAATGATAACCGAATTACATACAGAATGGACTGTTGAAGATATATGCAAGGGCTTTGTTTACAACGAACTTGAGGGTAAGGGTTTGTATGGGATGAGTGGCAAACTGACTATTCAGCCCGAATATCAAAGAAATTATATCTATGCAGACGGCAAAAAAGATGTAGCAGTTATTGAAAGTATATTAAAAGGTTATCCTATCGGTTTAATATATTTTAACAAGAATGGCGAGCAACTGGAAGTATTGGACGGACAGCAGAGAATAACGTCTTTAGGTCGCTTTGTTACAAGCAAGTTTGCTATTGTAGATAACGGTGTCCCTCAATACTTTAGAGGATTATCAGAAGATAAAAAAGCTAAAATACTTAATACTAAGTTGTTAATATACGTTTGTGAGGGTGAAGAATCTGAAATTAAAGAATGGTTTAAGACAATTAACATTGTCGGGGTTCCATTGAATAAGCAAGAAATATTGAACGCCATATATTCTGGAGAGTTTACAACTCTAGCAAAAGAAGAATTTAGCAACTCTCAGAATACCCTTGTAAATAAATGGAGTGCTTATATTAACGGTGTTGTCAATCGTCAAGATTTCTTGGCATGTGCTTTAAACTGGGTAAGCAAAGATAATGTAGAAGATTACATGTCTAAACACAGACATGATAACAACATCAATGAATTGAAAACATACTTTAATTCTGTTATAGACTGGGTGGACGGTGTATTTACAGATGTTTATGATGAAATGAGGGGTTTAGAATGGGGTAGGTTATATGAAACTTATCATAAACAACCTTACGATAGTCAAGCTATCGCTAAAAAAGTTTCTGAACTATACGGAGATGATTTCATCAAAAACAAGAAAGGAATATTTGAGTTTGTTCTAGGTGGGTGTGTTGACAGTAAGCTGTTAGAAGTCCGAATATTTGATGACAGAGATAAGAAAGCTGTTTATAACAAACAAACGGCAGAAGCTAAAGAAAAAGGGATTTCAAATTGTCCTTTATGTGCATTAGGTAATGATAATAATAAAACTAGAATATGGCAGCTCAAAGAAATGGATGCTGACCATGTAACTGCATGGTCTAAAGGTGGTGCAACTGATATAAGCAACTGTCAAATGCTCTGTAAAACGCACAACAGAGCAAAAGGGAATAAATAAAAATCTCACACCTAAAAACATTACATGTTAAACTTCCTTACTTATTAAAGCAAGGAAGTTAAATTTTTATATTAAATTTACTTATTACATCCTCTAATTCAAGCCCAAGATGTATTTATTCATATTTGCAGTGTAATTCATTGCACTATACATTGAATTTTGGGATTGCTGAATCGTCGAATATTCATCCTCTAAAGAAGACAATTCTGATTTATAGCCCTTTACTTCTTTTAAACTATCACCTCCTTTGGTTATAGATTCTAACTTCTTAGAAATCTTACTGAATATATCAGAAAGGGATTCTGATGACGATACAGAAACGCCAACTTGAGCCGCCAATGCTTTTGCTTTTGCTATCATCTCTGCTTCACTTGATGTTGCTTGTTGTGCATTGTTGGAATTTGCAGTTTTATGAACTTGCTCCAATTTTTGTTCAAGTTTAGTTATCAAAGCCTGTGCTTGAGCTTCCGAAGTAACAGTTGACGGTTCAATTCCAAGCCTTCTAAGTTTTCGAATTGTCTCTTCACTCAACCTTGAGCCAGACACACATCCGAAAAAACTATTACTTGCCGAAGATGTTACTCCTGATATTGGCATACTTTTTGAATCACCTTTCTACATCTTTTCTTTTAATTATTCTTTTCAAGAAGTCAACAATATTATTAACGGTTTGGAATGAGAAAAACTTTATAAATTTAGACTTTGTTTTTACAAATATTTACAGATAATTTCTATGTTGTTTTAAGGATATGTTTTTTGTAATATAACCATGTAGTACTTTTGAAAAAAGGAGAGAACTAATGAAAAAATCAATTAAAGACCTTGGTGATATCAAGGGTAAAAGAGCGTTAGTAAGAGTTGACGTTAACGTTCCTTTAGACGAAAACAAAAACGTTACTGATGACACAAGAATTCAAGCAATTTTACCTACTGTAAATTTCTTAAAAGATAAAGGAGCTAAAATTATTTTAATGGCTCACTTAGGCAGACCAAAAGGTGAATGGAATATGGAATTTTCTCTAGAACCTGTTGCTAAATACTTAGCTAAAGTTTTAGGCGAAGATGTATTATTTGTAAAATCACCTGTTGGCGAAGGTGCTGATAAAGAATTAGAAGCACTTAAAGATGGTCAAGTTGCATTATTAGAAAACATTAGATTCTACAAAGCTGAAGAAGCTAAAGATGATGATATGACATTTGCAGAAGAACTTGCTAAATTAGGCGATTTCTATGTAAACGATGCTTTCGGTGCTGCTCACAGAAAACACACTTCAACTGCTAAAGTTGCTCATATTCTTAAACCAGCTGTTGCAGGTTTGTTGATGGAAAAAGAAATCAGATGCTTATCTCAAGCTCTTGATAACCCAACTCGTCCATTCACTGCGGTTGTAGGTGGTGCTAAAGTTTCTTCTAAAATCGGTGTTTTAGAAAATTTAATTGACAAAGTTGATAACCTAATTATCGGTGGTGGTATGGCTTACACATTCGTTAAAGCTAATGGTGGCAAAATTGGTAACTCAATTTGCGAAGATGACCAAATCGATACAGCTAAAGCAATCGAAAAGAAAGCTGCTGAAAAAGGCGTTAAACTTGTAATGGCAACAGACGTTTTGGCAGCTGACGATTTCTCAGGAAACGGAACTAACAAATTCACAGCTATCAACGAAATTCCAGATGGATTTGAAGGCGTTGATGCTGGCCCAGATTCAAGAAAAGCATTTGCTGAAGTTATTAAAGCTTCAAAAACAATCTTGATGAACGGACCTGTTGGTGCATTTGAAAATCCTAAATTTGCTGAAGGTACAAAAGCTGTTTTAGAAGCAATTGTTGAAGCTACTAAAAATGGTGCAGTATCTGTTATCGGTGGTGGAGATTCAGTTTCAGCAGCTAAAAAATTCTGCAAAGCTGAAGATTTCACTCACGTTTCAACAGGTGGCGGAGCTTCATTAGAATTCATCGAAGGTAAAGTATTACCAGGCGTTGCAGCTTTAGATGAAGCATAATTGAAGTATTAAATATTTCAAATTAAAACAGGCGGAATTGTTAAATTCCGCCTGTTTTTTATATGCCTTTTAATTTTACCTTTTACCTTTTGCACATTTTTTCTACGAATGCAGCAAATTTCTTAAATGCTATTTCGCCACGAGGACCAAATTTTTTACAAAAATCTTTAACTTCGAAAACAGATTTTTCTGACATGTTTCCTTTCACACCAAATTCATCAATAGAAAAATAATCATGTGAAATATCTCCCAAAGCTAAAGTCTTGCCATTGTCTAAAACACTAATCCTATCACCAGTAAGTTCAGAACCATTAACCCATTTAGAGAAATTACCACCTTTACAGTAACTTTTTTCTGCAACTTGCTTTATTTCACCATTATCACCCAGTGTTGATAAAGTTAATCTCAAATTGCTATGACCACAATGATCATACTGATTATACTTTTGTAATAATAACGTACCATTTTTCCCTTTGTATAATCGACTATCAAGTAATCTACAATTGTCTAACATCTTTTACCTACTTTCTAAAATTCTTACATCACACAGCCATATAAAAAATAAATAAAATATAAAATTGCCCCACCCCACCATATCATATCATATCATATCATATAGGGCATTATAACTGGATTTTAGCAATTTTATAATATAGTTTACATTTCTTAATATCCAATCCTTAGGAAAATATCCTTGGGTAAATGTTAAATTTGAAAACTCTAAATTTACTAAAGAAAAGCTGTTTTAGAAGCAATTGTTGAAGCTACTAAAAACGGTGCAGTGTCTGTTATCGGGAGTTGAGATTCATTAGAATTCATCGAAGGTAAAGTATTACCAGGCGTTACAACTTTAGATGAAGCATAATTGAAGTATTAAATATTTCGCAAAAGACAGAATTGTTAAATCCCGTCTTTTTAATGAAGAAATATTAAGATATTATTACAAAAGTAGCAAAATATTTTATCCTAACATTTTAAGACAGCAGAACAATAATTTGAAAGGATTTTATATGAATGTAAATTTTACCCCAAACAACTCTACATCTTTTGGTATGGCTTTTACTCTGAAAAATGACAAAGCAGTCGTAGCAATCTCAAATGCTCTACACAAAAAACCTGCCGTTCAAGAAAAATTTATGAAAGATATTGCACCAACACTTATCAAATCTAAATCAGATATTATTGTAGATGGATATAACGTTACTGTAAAAAATGACCGAGCTGGTTTAAAATTTGATGTATTAGACGGCTTTGAAAACTTCCACCCAGAAACAGATGGAGCAAACATGATTGTACATACAAGAGATCAAAATTCTAGAGAGGGAATTCAATATATTACATTTGATAATCGACCTGATTATTATAATAAACGACAAGAATGGGCAAATCAAGATGGAGTTATACTAAGATTGGATATTGCTAAAGAATTATCGAAAAAATTAGATGGTCTAATGGCTGATGACGTTATTGGAAAATATAAAGACCAAGCCGCAATTGACGAAATTGCTCAAACTCTTCAAGATTATAAATCTTGGAGTGCATAGATCTTAACTCCTAAACAACAGGACATTCTGCATTTATTAACCAATATATTTTAATTGACCGTGATATTATTTAATGTCATAATCATTTTATGAATTATATTTTTTACGCATTGATAGTAATTTCTATAATAATTGGGGCAATAAATGGAAAACTCCAAGATGTGGTAAATTCGATTATGTCTGGAGCAGAATTATCTGTAAAAATTGCTTTTTCCCTTATTGGAATTATGGCGTTTTGGCTAGGAATAATGCGAATTGCTGAAAAATCTGGGCTTATCAAAATTATCTCAAAAATATTAAAGCCTATTACAAAAATATTATTCGACGAGCTTCCTCCAGAATCACCTGCTATCGGAGATGTTGCAATGAATTTCACGGCAAATGCCTTCGGACTTGCAAATGCTGCAACTCCGTTTGGAATAAAAGCAATGGAAGAATTGAAAAAAGAAAATCTTGGACAAAACACCGCTTCAAATTCAATGTGCTTATTTTTAGGGATGAACACAGCAGGATTTCAACTCATTCCTACAACGGTTTTAGCAGTCCTCGTTGGAATTGGTTACAAAAACCCAACAGAAATAATTGCTCCGACATTTATCGTTACGCTGATTGCATTCTCATCTGCAATTATTTTTGCAAAAATTGGAGCTAAAATATCTAAAAAAGTAGAAGAATTTAAGGAGGTACAAAATGACTAAACTCCTTAACCTTATTTCGCTTTGGGCATTACCAGTAATTTTATTAACAGTTCTAACATTAGGAATATTTAAAAAAGTTCCGATTTACGAAGAATTTACAGAAGGAGCTAAAGACGGCTTTAAAGTTTCTGTTAAAATTATTCCGTACCTTGTTGCAATTATTGTCGGGATTTCAATGTTAAGAGCAAGTGGAGCAATAGAAATGTTAGCAACATTTTTAGCTCCTATACTCACAAAATTTAATATCCCAGCAGACACTCTACCACTAATGATAGTTCGTTCTTTATCTGGTTCTGGGGCTTTGGGAATTTTCTCAGATATTGCAAACAACTTAGGCCCAGATGCCTATGCTACAAAACTTTCCGCAATTATGCTTGGAAGCAGCGAAACGACATTTTACGTTTTAGCGGTATATTTTGGAGCCGTTGGAATTTCAAAAATTCGATATGCACTTATTGTTGGACTTCTTGCAGATTTAGTTGGAATTATTGCCGCAATTTCGGTATGTAACCTGATGTTTGGATAGCATCCATCCAACTTTGAGTGTATTCTGTAATTTCGTTTTTCACGATTTCTCTAACTAATATTGCATAATTAATATTTATGCAATCTATTTTTTCAATCTCTTCAACTTGATATGCTCTACTTCCGCAATTATGACAAAATCCTTCTTCTGGAACAACTTCTCCCTCTCGAATTGTTGCCCTCTGTTTGACCCCACAACAAGAACATCTTGTTATATACCAATGATTTTCAACAAGTTCGCCACAATCTGGACAATAACCAATATCATCCTCTATTGGAACTTTTGGATGTGTACATTTTTTGTTTAAATTAAATAAATCACTCCATTTCATACTATTTGTATAATTATCAAATTGAAAAAGTCAATTACTAACTAAACAAAGAGGAGTAATTCTAAATGAACTACTCCTCTACGACTTTTTTATTTAAGCTTTTATTTATCGTAAATATTTAAAATACAAATAAACTGAACTTAAAAGAAGTGAAATAAACGTAACCAATGCACCATACTTCATAAATCTCAAGAAGGAAATCTTGTGACCTTTTGAAGAAGCTGTTTCACTAACAATAACATTCGCAGCAGCACCAATAATTGTTAAGTTTCCACCTAAACATGCACCCAAAGACAATGCCCACCACAAAGCGTGTGTTGCCCCAGTAATCGCATTTGGATTTGTAGGACTAACAAGCTCTTCAATCAAAGGAGCCATTGTTGCGGTATAAGGAATATTATCAATAATTCCGGATAAAATACCAGAAGCCCAAAGAATAATCATTGTTGCTGCATTCAAACTTCCGTGAGTTAAAACAATCAATTGGTCAGCCAAATATTTAATACCACCATTAGCCTCAAATCCACCAATGATAATAAATAATCCTACAAAAAAGAAAATGGTTAACCACTCAACATCTCTATATATTTCTTTTGGTTTTTCAAATAACAACAAGAATGATGCCCCAGAAACCGCAAAAACATAAGCTGAAACATGTGTAATGTCGTGAGTTACAAAACCTAAAATTACTAGAGCTAAAGTAGCAACTGATCTAATCATTAATGCTTTATTTGTAATAGTTTTCGAATTATCTAAATTCGCAACGTGTTCCATTTTTTCTGGAGTTGCCTTTAATCCCTTACGGAACAAGAAAATCAAAAGGCTAACTGCAATTAAGAAAATAATAACAACAATTGGAGTAAGCTCAACAACAAAATTCATAAAGCTCAAGCCTGCACGAGTACCAATGATGATATTTGGGGGATCACCAATCAAAGTTGCTGTACCACCAATATTAGAAGCCAAAACTTCCGTAATCAAAAATGGAACTGGATCCGTATCAAATTCTTTTGCAATAACAAAAGTGATAGGCATCATAAGAACAACGGTTGTAACGTTATCTAAAAATGCAGATGCCACAGCTGTAAATGCAGCTAAAGCAAAAAGAACTGTCTTTGGATGTCCTTTGGTCGCTTTTAACAAATTCAAAGCCATCCATTTGAAAACACCACTTCGGCTAGCAATATTCACAATAATCATCATCCCGATAAGCAAAAAGATAACTTCAAAATCAACGTACTCAAAAACCCCTTTTACATTACTTTGAAGATTCAAAGACAATGGGATTAAACCTAAAAGCATTGTCAAAGATGCCCCAACTAATGCAACTACGGATTTTTGAATTTTCTCACTCGCAATGAAAATATAAGAAACTAATAAAATTAGCCCCGAAATTAACATTCCATGAGATTGGATAAAATTTAACATACTATAATTCCTTTTTCATTGTAATCAAGTATATTATAGCATAAACAAACCCCCATTAAAAAATTAAGGCCCGACTATATGTAACGTCGGACCTTAAAATAAACAAATTTTTATCAATTAAATTTTATGACTTACAAGAGCATAAATATCATTGAATACGACCAAAACCATAAAAATAATTAACAAAATAAAGAAAAATGAACTTACCCTATTAATTGTTTCTTCATCAACAGGTTTACCTCTCAATTGTTCAATCAACAAGAACATGAAGTGTCCACCATCTAAAGCTGGAATTGGTAAGAAATTTACTAAAGCCAAATCAAGAGATATCATCGCAGTTAACAATAACCCTGAGAAAAATCCGCTATTAGAAATAACATCTCCGCCAATTTTTGTAATAACAACAATTCCATGCAAATCCTTCATTGGGATTTTTCCAGAGAATAATTGCCACAAGCCATAAACTAAAATATATGTTTGATTCCACATATATTGGAAACTTCCAGTAATTGCAGAAGAGAAATTTTTAGTAGGGACAAGATCTTGGCGAGCTTCCAATGCAATTCCAATCAAGCCTTTTTTACTTGGGTAAATTGGTTTTAAATCTACAGTTTTTCCATCTCTCAAAACTGTAATATTTACAGGTCTATAATTATCAGAAATCGCATATGCAATATCTTCTAATGTAGAATTTCCATCTGCCACATAAATATTTGTTTCTTTTAAAGAATCTCTAAGTTTTACTTGTTGTTCGTTTAAAGAAACTTGAGAATCTCTATATAATTTATAAGCTTTCAAAGTTTTGTCATCAATTTTTAATTGAGGTTCAGATTGTACAAGAGGTAATTTAACTTCAGAAGAAGCGTTGATTGCACCATCATCTTTTAAACTAGGGTTTAATTTTTTCAACTTGTCTAAATTTATTTTAACAAATTCTTCATCAACTTTACCGTCATAAGGTTTACTATTTTGAGCATAAAGAGTCAACGCATAACTAGATTTTATATCAGAACCATTAATTTTAATAATTCTATCACCAGCTTGCATTCCACTATCCCAAACAGATGCACCTTTTTCTGCGGCAATTTTATTCACATAAACTTGGTAATTTTCTGATGGTAATTTTCCCCAAACTAAAGAAGTTATAAATACAAGGAAAAATGCAGTGATAATATTAGCAATTACACCCGCAGAAATTACAACCATTCTTTGCCAAACAGGTCTATTTATAAATCTATCTTCAGAATCCGCTGGCAACTTAGAATCCTTGTCATCATCAGGGAATGATACATAACCCCCAAGTAAAAAAGCGTGAATTAAAACTTCCACATCTCCAATTTGTTTACTCCACAATGTTGGACCAATTGGCAAACCAAAACCAAACTTGGAAACCTTAATTTTGAACATTCTTGCAGCCAAAAAGTGCCCAGCCTCATGAACTAAAACCAAGAAACTCAAGAGTAAAATCATTATAATAATTGACATAAAAAGTTCTCCAATAAATAAAGTTGTAAAATAGAGGAATACCCTCCTAAAGGGAATTCCTCATTCTAATTATTTAAATTGTTTTAAAAATCTAACGTCGTTGTTGAAGAATAATCTGATATCGTCAACAGCATATTTTAGCATTGCAAGTCTTTCCACACCCATACCAAACGCAAAGCCAGAATAAACATCAGGGTCAATTCCAACACCACGTAATACGTTAGGGTCAACCATACCAGCACCTAAAACTTCTAACCAACCTGTACCAGAACAAGTTCTGCAACCTTTACCGCTACACATAATACATTGAACATCAACTTCTGCTGATGGTTCTGTAAATGGGAAGAAACTGCTTCTGAAACGAGTTGGGCGACTTTCACCAAAATAAATTCTTATAAATTCGTTTAAAACACCTTTCAAATCACCAAATGTAATATTTTTATCAACATACAATCCTTCAATTTGGTGGAAGAAATTATTTTTTCTTGAATTGATATTTTCATTTCTATAAACCCTTCCAGGTGCGATAATTCTTATTGGAGGATTTTTACCTTCCATTGCGTGAATTTGAGCTCCAGAGGTTTGACTTCTTAAAACAACATTTTCAGCAACGTTTGTATAGAATGTATCTTGCATATCACGAGCTGGGTGATCCTTTGGAACATTCAACATATCAAAGTTATAATATTCTGTTTCAACTTCAGGAGCAAATTCATCTGGAACAACTGAAAAACCTAAGCTTTGAAAAATTGAACAAATTTCATTTGTTGTTGAAGTCAAAGGATGAACGTGACCACGCGGAACATATTGCCCAGGAAGAGTTACATCAATTTTTTCTTTTTGTAATTTTTCGTTCAATTCTTTTTCGTAGAACAATTTAAATTTATCTTTGATTGAAGACTCTAATTTTTGAGTAATTTCGTTTGCCAAAGAACCAACAATCTTTTTATCCTCCACAGATAAATCCTTCAAACCTTTTTTAATTTCGTTAAATTCACCTTTACGACTCAAGTATTTGAATTTAATATCTTCTAAGTCTTTTACACTAGAAGCATTTTCAATATCAGTTGTAGCTTCTGCGTATATTTTTTCTAATTGTTCTTTCATCTTTATACCTCTATATATTTAAAATTTCATTATATTTTTTTTCAAAGCCTATTGAAGTTGATGCCCCATGTCCAGGAAAAACTTTTGTATCGACAGGGAGTGAAAATAAAATATCTTTCACGCTATGAGATAACTTTTTAAAATCCCCTCCAGGTAAATCAGAACGTCCAACACTTTTTTGAAACAATGTATCCCCAGAAAAAAGTTTATCACCAACAAGATAACTCATTCCACCTTCTGTATGCCCAGCAGTTGCAATAGCCTTTATCGTATTATTTCCAAAAACAAATTCATCACCATCTTTTACGTAATGATTAATTGTTTTTATCTCTGGGTCATGTAAACCAGTGAACATAAAAATCATATTTGGAGTTATTTTTACCTGCTCAATATCTTCTTGAGAAACGTAAGCATCTACTCCAAATTGTTCTTTAAATACATCTACACCCATAATATGGTCAAAATGTCCATGAGTTAACAAAATATATTTCAACTTTATGCCTAATGATTTGATTTCTTCTAGCAATTCTTTTCTCGCATCAGAGCAATCAATCATTATAGCTTCTTTTGATTCTTCATCAATAAGCAGATAATTATTTGCATCAATTGGACCTTCAACAAAAGTTTTTAAAATCATAAACTTGTTACCTCTTATTCTTTCACAAGTTCAAAAATTTTCTTACAAGTTGAGAACAATTTTTTAGCATCTTTAAGAGCAATCATATTGGGGCCATCGCATAATGCTTTATCTGGGTCTGGATGAACCTCAAAGAACAAAACATTTGCTCCAACAGCCATAGCAGCTTTTGCAAGATATGGAACAAATCTTCTATCTCCACCAGAGCTTGAACCATTTGCTCCAGGAAGTTGAACACTATGAGTTGCATCAAATACAACAGGATAACCAAATGATTGCATAATAGGAATTCCACGGAAATCTACAACCAAATTGTTATAACCAAAAGATGTTCCTCTATCAGTCAACATAATATTTGTATTACCAGAATCCTCAACTTTTTTAATCAAACTTTTCATTTGATCTGGAGCTAAGAATTGACCTTTTTTGATATTAATAATTTTTCCTGTTTTTGCAGCAGCAACAAGCAAATCAGTTTGGCGACATAAAAATGCAGGAATTTGCAAAATATCCGCAACTTGAGCTACAACATGAGCTTGGTCTGGAGTGTGAATATCAGTTACAATCGGAAGATTATATTTATCTTTCACATTTTGAAGCATTTCAAGCCCTTTCTCTAAACCGGGGCCTCTATATGAAGTAATAGAGGAACGGTTCGCCTTGTCAAAAGATGACTTGAACACATAATTTATACCCAACTCTTGAGTAATCTCTTTTAAACCTGCTGCGGTTTCATCTAAAATTTCTTGGCTTTCAATAGCACAAGGACCAGCTAAGATTGTAAGCTTATCTGAGCCGATTTCAAAATCCTTTAATTTTATTCTCTTAATATTTTCCATCATACCAAAATTATATGAAAAATATAGCGAAAATACAAGGGAAATAACTTTAAATGGCCAAAGAAAATTTTTCAAATAAAATCATCATTTTTATCAATTTGTAACAATTACTTAATAGGAACCCAAAACTACTTAAGAAAAGGAGTTGATATTCCGACATCGTTAAAGTAGAAAGATTGGTAAGAATGTCAAATTTAAATGTACAACAAACACAACAACTTAATCTATATCTAAAGAAAAACCCAAAAGTTTCTAGAGAAAAAGCTATTCAACTACTATTTGGCAAGAAAAAAAATACGAGTTCTGTTACAGGAAAAGGCGTAACATTAGAACATAACACACAAAAAGCACCAAAACAACAGACCATTTATCTTCAATCTGGAAGAAAAGTTGTTTATACAAGATTAAAAGACGGACGACTTGCTTGTAAATATTATGGAGCAGATGGCACAGCTATTAAGCCCGATTATTTCAAAAAAGTTGAAGGGAATATTTCAATTTCCACCGATAATACAAGCTACACTCTTACCAAAAATGGGAAAAGGAGTAAAGCTATAAAAGCTAAAAATCCACGATTGGGAGTTTTAGATCAAAATATTGTAAAACTTAACAATGAAGAAAAAAGATTAAACAAAATAAAAAATCAGCAAGGCTTCATCGGGAACGGCTGGGACTGGATAAAAAATAAAACTGGACTAGGTGATGGTTCTGATAAAGCTCAAAAACAATTAGACTCAGAACGCCAAATGCTTACTCAAATGCGTAACCCTAATGCCAAAATTGACGCTAGTCAGTTTGAAAAAATTACAGGTCAAAAATGCACAAAAGCAAACCTTGAAAAATTCAAACAAGGGGAACTCTCTCAAACTAGTGCAAAAATTAATGGTTACCAAGAAGGTCAAGAAATGGCAGTTGATATTGTTGCAGATACGGTTTCCGGAATTGCAGCTATACCAGTTTATGGGGCTGCGGTAGCTGCCGCTCCATTTACAGGAGGAACAAGTATCGCCATCGGAATTGCAGCTGCAGGTGCAACTGGAGCATTACTAAAAGTCGGGATTAAAGCCGCCGATGCCGCAAGTGGAGGACGACAATATACACTTAATGATGCCGGACATGATGCGGCAACAGGTACATTTTCAGGAATATTAGCTCCTGTAACAGGAGGTTTGGGTGGAGCTATCGGAAAAACAGTTGCTACAAAAGTGGGATTACAGACAGTAAAAACTGTAGGTAAAGAAATTGCAGAAGAAGCCGCAGAAACAGGTATAAAACAAGGAATAAAAACCGCCTTAACAAATCCAACTGGATATGAATATGTTGGTAACAACGTAGGTAAGAAAATTTTAGCTTATGGAGCTGAAATGCTAACTGATGGGGCCGTAAGTGGAGCAGCAGATAATGCCTTCAGAACAGCAATAGATGGAGGAAGTCTTTCTGATATTGGTAAGGCTGCACTTGAAGGCGGAGTTGGCGGAGCAATCATGTCCCCAATTATTGGAGGAGGAATGAAAGTATCCGGCAAAATCACATCTAAAATTCTTGAAAACAACAAAGTCTATGATTTTGTAAACACTCCCGCGGAGAATAGAGAAGCATTATTGAAACAATTTGCAAAAGATTCTGGTATTAGTGAAGAAAAATTTAATGAATATGGATTTCAATTTAACGAAGGATTAGAAATATTCTCCCCAACTATTAACACTCCGCAAAAAGTAAAATTATTAAATGAACTAATAAATAACAAAGAACGTAAATATTCACTTGATACAATTTCTAATATTTTCCAATGTTCTGGTCTTGAAAAACACATTGATACAATGGATTTAGCTAAATTATTTAACTCTAAAAATAAAAATGGTGAATATATATTTAATTCTAAATTATTAACAGACAACTATCTTGATTCAGAACTTCTTAATACGATAAAAACAAATCCTGACATAATAAATAAGTCTTTCATGGATTTTTATACATATCTGCATACAAAACCTGAATATGAAGATCTCGCAAAAGAACTTCTTAAAAATGTAAAGACAAGAAATAAAAGTGAAAGTATTGAAATTTATACAAAAAATAGAATTAAAGAATTCTATACCCCATATCTTAATGCCATAAAAGGCATAAATGAAATCGAAGATAAAACTTTGGCAAATATGGTAAAAGAAGAATTTGAAAAATTAAACTTAAAAGAAATGAATGTAAAAAACATTGACCATAATATCAAAAAACTAGAAGAAGCTGCTAATATTTATGATATTTATAACAATTTGACAAACAAATACACCACATTGACATCTATAGATGGAAGAATCGCAAATTTTAGAAAATATATTGATTGTTTAAAAGGAAAGAAAGATGACTATATTGAACTACAAAATGAAACAAGTTTGCATTATGACCAAGAAGATATTCTCAAAAACGCACAAATAGGATTTTTTGTCGATTATTGTAAAGAAAATAATAATAAAATAAGTAATTACTTATATGAAAATTACTACTTAAAACCTCTAGGAAATACACACCTAAAAGAAATTTCAGATAAATATGGAACAAAGATATTTTTATCAGAACATTGGCGTCAAGACCCAGATGCTGTTACTAAAATAGAAAAAGAGCTTGAAGTTTGGACAAAAATTAGCAGAGGGAAAGCAAAAATGCCTCCCGTAATTGATTTAACATCAGTAAAAGAAGAGTATATTAATTCTGCGACTTGTTATGGAGATGGTGTAGCAGCTGGGTTTTCAGAAATGTGTGCCTCTGGAGCGATTTCTATAAATGGAGATGGAGTTTTGGCCCCTACGACTATTAGACATGAAATGACTCACTCAAACGATTTAAAAAGAATTGAAGATTTTCCTAGCGATTTTATAGATGCAACAACCAAACAAAAAGCCGCAAAAGGGGAAGTTAAAGCGAAATATTGGGATGAATTCAAAAATGCGGGAATTCCAGAAGAGCATATTCCTTATGCCTATAACAATCCTCTAGAATTTATTGCCGTTGCATCAGAAGGTGATATGAGTAAGTACAGTGATGAATTCAAAAAAGTTCTTATTAGATTTGGAATGCCTAAATGGGAATTAAATTTCCCCAAAATTGAAGAAATGAAATAGCACAAGACTTATCTCCACCTATCTCAAAATCCTTTAATTTAATTCTCTTAATATTTTCCATCATACCCAAATTATATGAAAAAATATAGCAAAATTACAAGGGAATTGAAAAGATTGAAAAAAGGCAAAAACTTTGATAAAATAAGATTTATGGAAAGAGAAAGTTGGTACAATAAAAAAATCCCAATAAAATACATATTTATTGCATTTATTCTGATATTTTCTAGTTCAATATTTCTACCAAGACCAGAATTATCTTGTTCTAAAGCCAATGATATTTGCAATTATTATTTTGTAAATTTTCGAGGAGAAAAAGAAATAGAACAAACATTTAAAATTTCCGACATTGATACATATGAGATTACAAGCCATACAGGAGGGAGAGGAGGTATGACAACATATACCTCAATCATATACCTAAAAAATGGTGAAGAAATTGAAATGGATTTTAGAACCTTGACCTATGCAAGAACCGATGATATTGTCCAAAATATCCTCACTCTTGATAATTATCAAATTAAAAGATCTTTTTGGAAAAACATATTTGGAGGATATTAAACCTAATCAACTATCACTCTTGCAGGGAAGTTATTTTTTAACAAGTTATTTGCAGCTTGTTGAGCCTTTTCTCTTGAAGAATATGAACCAACTTGCAAAGTATAATAACCGCCCAAGTTTTTGACAACTGGTGATACCCCTACCCCCGCATCTTGAATAATTGATTTTGCAACTTCTGCTTGTTTTTCTGTTGCATAATAACCAACAACAACTTTTGCGTTAACAATTTGTGCAGGTTGTGGAGTTGATTGAATTTTCTTTTCTTGTGGAGCTGGAGCAGAAACCGCAGTTTTGTGATTATCTGCCGCTTGAGATTTTGCATCTTGTTTTTGTTGTTGTTCTGTTTTTTGAGCATTCATCAAGTCAGCCATTTCCGCTTCCATTTGTCCTGTTGTTTTTCTTTTGTGATTTGGAAGAACAACTTTTTCATCGAGCTCTGGAGAAAACATATCATTATCTCCAACCTTTTTACCATCATCTTCCAACTTGATATGTTTTAGCCTATCATCAATTACTGAATTATTTGTTTCTTCTCCGTCATCCGAAATAGCAGACGAAGCAACATTTTCATTTTCATTTGTAATTGCAACGTCAACATTTGGCGACAATATTTTGGCAAATCCCAAGATTATCAACACCCCAACAATAAAAACAGAAACAAAAATCGTCAAGTCTTTATTTGGAGATTTTTTAACCTTTTTTTTATAATCACTATAGGTAAAATGTGATGTGTTTTCGTATCTATCAGTATCTTTTAACATTAAACACCTCTGACTTTTGTACTTGCCAAAACAATATCATCAAGTTCTTCACTATAATTTTTCATAACTTCAACGGCAAATTCTTTTACATCTTTTATGCCTAAATCACTCTCCAAACCAGAAACAGGAATTGGAGCTCCATCTGACAAAATATTTACGCCAGTATGAATTAAAATCGAAGTTAAAGACTTTGTAGCAATAGAAACAGACAATTTTTTATCATTTACAAAAATATCATCACCATTTCTACGTGCCTTAAATCCTCTCTTTTCAAGAGCTTCTTTTATACAAGTAACCAACAATCTTTGTCTTAACACTCCTTCAACAAGGTTTACATTAAACTGTTCAGTGATAAAACTAAGCATGTATTTACTATAAATAGGTTCATTATTTATGACATCTTCAATATCAACCATTTCTGTCAATTTAACTTCGCATTCTCCACAGAAAGCGACGATTGCATCCCCTTGAATTTTAAAATTTTTATAAATCCAATGTGGAGCTAACTGTGACCCGATATATTTAATTTCGTCATCAATAAATAATGTTTTCATCCCTTTATCCAAATAATATTTTCATATAGTGTGTATCGCCATTTGCAAGAAGAGCATGCTTCAATCTTGTACACGACTCACATATCCCGCAATGTTTCTCTCCACCTTGATAACAGCTCCTTACAAGCTCTAAGGGAATACCATGCTTCAAGGCTAACATGACTATATCATTCTTATCAGAATTTATCAAGGGTGCAACAACTTTCGGATGTTTTTGAGTCGAATACTCAAATTCTTTATTCACAGAATCGATAAATTCTTGAGTATTATCTGGAAAAGTTTGACCTTCTTCTTTATTCGCACCAATCAAAATATAATCAATATCCGCAGAATCGGCAAAACTACCCGCAATATTTAAAAATAAACCATTTCGATTAGGTACCCAAACCAACTTTGCAGAATTTTCAGGATTATCAAGTTCTTTTCCGGTTGGAACATCCTTTTCTGAACACAAAGCAGTTTTTGTTATTTCAGAAAGCCAATCCAATTTTATAACCTTATGTTCAATTCCATAATATTCACAGATTTTATGGGAAGTTTCTATTTCTTGAATAGCGGATTTTTGACCATAATCAAAAGTTAAAGCAAGAGAAACATTTAACTCATCTTTTTTTAACCCCAAACTAACAAGAGAATCCAATCCCCCAGATAATAAAATTGCTGATTTTACCATAATTTATATTTCACTTTCTGTTTCATATTCATCAATCATCTCAACAGCTTCCATTTTCAAAGCATCGGAATATTTAGGAGAATTGACAACCGCATCTAAAATACTTCTATCCGACATATTGTAAAGAGCAATCAACGCATTCTTTTTAACCTCTTCATCAGAATCGTTATCCAAAACCTCTTTAATTGTCTCGAACGCTTTTGGATTATCAGAATCCATAAGAGCCTCAATTGCATTAATTCTAACTTGAGAGGATTCATCAGATAAAGAATTTTTCAAAGCTCTAAAAACTCTTTCATTATCCCCAAAACCCATCTTCATAAGAGCTTCAATCGCACGCTCTTTTAGGAACGAAAACTTATCCATTATACCCTGTTTTGTTTCAATAATACTAACAATTGGGTCTAACGCCCTTGTATCACCCAATAAACCTAACGCTGAAACTGCCGATTCTCGAAGATAAATAGATTTTTCATCCTCATCTTTCATAACTTCAATCAATGGTGCAACAGCGTACTTGTCGCCAATTCTTCCGAGTGCATCTGCACAAGCAAGTCTAACCTTGTAATTTTCATTTTTATTATTCAAACAATATAATAAAGAAGATACTGCATTTGTATTTTTTTGATTTGCTATGGCTTTTGCACACATTGCACGAACATTATTATACTTTTCTTTTTGATTCAAATCTAAAGAATCACCATTCCTAAATAACAAAATATCAACAAGAGGCTCTAAACTCGAGGAATCTCTATACATATCAACACAACGAATCAAATGCATAATTACATCTGGTTCTTGAGCCTTTGAAAGCATATAATTATAAATCAAAATTAAATTTGATTGGGAATATTCATTTTTTAGATTATCTATATTTGCAATAACAAAATCAATGTCGTTGTTAGAATTCAAACCACATTGTTCTGCTATTAATTTATAATCAAGACCGTTATTACTCAATGAGCTTCCTCTTCAAACTCAAAGATATATCAAAAACAGTATTTTATCAAGAAATTTACAATCTATCTCAAACTTTCTGGAACTGCCATCGGTATAGGAGCAGTTTTTGTCCCTGAGGATTTAGCCTGAGGAACAGGAGCCGACTGAGGTTTTGATTGCTTAGTAGCATCTGAAGAAGCCTCTTTTGCAGCATTAAGAGTTTTTTGTGGAATTTCTGGAGTAGCTGGTGCTTCTACATTTTTAGGTTCTTCAGTATTTTCGACTGCTTTTCCTTCGTTTTTCGGATTTTCGTCATCTCCAATAACCTTTGCTTTTGTAAACGATGCACTGTAATTTGAAAGTTCAATTACAGGATAATCGAAATCCTTTGCACCGTAATCACGAGTCGCAACAGTCATAATATCTTTCCAAATTCTTGCAGGAATTGTACCACCATACAATCCACTGATTTTCTTGTTGTTATCATCTCCAACCCATACCCCTGTAACAATATCAGGAGTATAACCAACAAAATAAGCATCCTTGTTATCATCAGTTGTACCAGTTTTACCAGCCGCAGGTTTGCCAATATTTGCAGCCGTACCTGTACCAGACAAGATAACTGTTTTTAGCATTGCAGTCATTTCAGCAGCAGTCTTTAAACTCAACTGGTGAGAAGATTTTGTTTTTGGGGCTCTATACAAAACTCTTCCTCTTGAATCTTCAATTCTTTCAATTGCATAAGGCTGAACAATATAACCACCATTTGCAAAAGCTCCATACGCTCTTACAAATTCAAACATTTTTACACCATTTGAACCAAGAGAAATAGTGTAATCATATTCAAGCGGAGTAGATATTCCCAAAACTCTTGCTAATTGAATTACAGAACGAATACCAACTTCTTGAATCATTCTTGCAGCACATACGTTTGAAGATATCATCAATGCTTTATATACAGGAATTTTACCTCTATATCTATGACTAGAGTTATGAGGAGACCAATTACCAATAGTAATAGGGCTATCATCAACTATATCATTCGGAGTTATACCTTTTTCCATTGCAGCAGCATATACAATCGGTTTGAAAGCAGACCCTGGAGCTCTTACAGATTGAGTAACACGGTCATACTGAGTTTCGCCATAATTTTTACCACCAGCAAATACTAAAATTCTGCCATCTATTGGGCTAAATGAAAATACTGCAGCTTGTTGAGAAGGTTTAGTCAATCCCCAAGCTCTCATATTTTTCAAAATAGATTCATTCGCAGCTTCTTGTGCTTTTGAATCTAATGTTGTTACAACTTTATAACCTCCATGGATAATATCAGTTTCTTCAAATCCCAATTTTTCCATTTCTTTCATTACATAATCACTGAAATATGGAGCTTTATTAGTTGTATAAAGTTGAGGAACAGAACTCAAGTGCAATGGTGCATCAATCGCTTTGTTATACTCTTCCTCTGTTATATATTTCATAGTTAGCATTCTTTTAAGGACTTGATTACGTCTTTTTATTGCTAAGTCTTTATTATTATATGGGTTATAAACAGATGGAGCTTGTGGCAAACCTGCAATCATAGCAAGTTCTGGCAAAGTCAATTGATTTAGCTTTTTATTGAAATATATTTTTGAAGCCGCTGAAACACCATACGCTCCAGAACCCAGGTAAACATTATTCAAATACATTTCCAAAATTTGATCTTTTGAAATTGTTTTTTCAATTCTTGCAGAAATTTCTAATTCTTTAATTTTTCTTGTAAATGTTCTTTCATTAGACAAGAACAAAATTCTAGACAACTGTTGAGTCAATGTACTAGCACCTTGAACAGTACGTCTTGCTATCACGTTTTGAATAGAAGATCTGACAATACCTAAAAGGTCGTAGCCGTGATGTTTGTAGAAATTTTTATCTTCTGTTGCGATTAACGCATTCTTCAATTGGTCAGGGACCTCTTTCAAATCAATTTTGTCGTATGTGTATGCAGTGAAAGTTTTGATTACCTCACCATCTTCAGAATAAAATTTTGTTACAATATTTGGTTTAAAATCCTCAAGATTTTCAATCGGGGGAAGAGACGACAAATACAAATTTAGGGATACAAGACACGCCAACGATAATGCTGTCGTAGATAAAACAAACATTTTCAAATTACTAAAAAATTTATTTTCTTTTTTTCTTGAAATATTTTCTCTTGCGATATCTCTTGCCGCTCTTTGTCTTTTATATCTCTCGTACGAACTTGACATGACACTCTCCAATTCTAAACCATTACATTATACCATCAAATTATATATGGCAAATTCGTTACATTACATTATAATCCGATTGAATTTTCAACATGTTTAATATACATTGAAAGAGCGTGATTAAAACTGGAGAAAAGATTATGTACAATGTAGCAATTATTGGTGCAGGTCCTGCTGGAATCTTTGCAGCACTAGAAATTATGAAATTAAAACCTGATTGGAAAGTAGTTCTAATCGAAAAAGGACAACGAATTGAAAAAAGAAAATGTCCTATTCGTGAAGGATCTCCAAAATGCGTAAACTGCAAACGTTGTGGTTTGTTATGCGGATGGGGCGGAGCTGGAGCTTTCTCTGATGGGAAATTAACTCTTACTCCAGATGTTGGTGGACACCTTGTTGACTACATGACAAGAAAACAAGCAGAAGATTTAATCGGCTATGCTGATGAATTATATTTAAAATATGGTGCAACAGAAGAAGTTTTCGGAACAGATAGAAAAGTTTTTGAAGAAATTGAACACCAAGCAGTTTTAGCAGAATTGAAACTTGTTCATTCTCCTGTAAGACACCTTGGAACAGAAAGAAGTTTAGATGTTCTTAAAAACATGCAAGACTATTTGGATGACAGAATAACAATTCTAAATAATGTTTCTGCAAAATCTTTAATAGTTGAATGTGAACAAGTAAAAGGGATTGAACTTGATAACGGAGAAGTAATTTCAGCAGAATATACAATCATCGCTCCAGGAAGAGAGGGAGCAGATTGGTTAACCCAAGAATTCGCAAAACATAAAATCGGTATGGTTAACAACGCTGTTGACGTCGGAGTTAGAGTTGAACTTCCTGCTCCAGTATTTGAACCATTAACTTCTAAATTATATGAATCTAAGTTAATATACCACTCACCGACATTTGGAGATGAAGTTAGAACATTCTGTATGAATCCAAACGGAGAAGTTGTTCAAGAAAATTATAGCGGAATTGCAACAGTAAACGGACATAGTTACGCAAATTACAAAACTCCAAACACAAACTTTGCACTTTTAGTAAGTGAAAAATTCACTGAACCATTCAAAGAACCTATCCAATATGGTCAACATATTGCAAGACTTGCAAATATGTTGGGCGGAGGAATTTTGGTTCAAAGATTTGGAGATTTGTTAGAAGGAAGACGTTCTACTCCAGAAAGAATTGCTTCAAGTGTTATCACTCCAACTCTTACTTGCGCAACTCCTGGGGATTTAAGCCTTGTTATTCCTTATAGACAAATGACAAGTATTATCGAAATGCTTCAAGCATTGGATAAAATTGCTCCTGGAACAGCTTCAAGATATACCCTTCTTTATGGTATTGAAGTTAAATTCTACTCTGCTAGAGTAAAATTAACTCAACAACTTGAAACTGAAGGCGTTAAAAACCTATTCACAATTGGTGATGGTGCTGGTGTAACAAGAGGATTACTTCAAGCTTCAGCATCTGGGGTTTACGTAGCAAGAACAATTTGTGAAAGATAGTTAGTTATATTTTAAAAGCTCCATCAAAAAGATGGAGCTTTTTTCAAAAAAAAGAAATAGTATTATATTAATATGAAGAGAAATGCATTTACACTTGCAGAAGTTTTAATAACACTAGGTATAATTGGAGTTGTTGCCGCAATAACGATTCCTGGATTAGCAACAAAAATCCAAAGAAGGCAATTAGAAACCCAAGTGAAAGCGGACTTTGCAATAATTCAACAAGCCATAAGAGCATCCCAAGCAGACGATATTTCCTATGATATGGTTATTCAAGATGGGAATGATGCAAGCATAAAAGAATGGTTTGAAACATATTTAACCCAACACCTAAAAATTGAACAAGTTTGCTACAATAAACCAGGATGTTGGCACAAGATGGGAGAAGTAAAAAATCTTTTAGGACAACCACCAAGATACGAAAATGCCAATGGAATTGGTGGAAACATTGTAACATTCAGAATTGCAAACGGCTCAATGTTCAATGTTGATGGGAATACAGCAGCAGATATGGAATCTTTTGGAATTAGAACAGATAGCGATGGATTAACATTCTATTTTGATGCAAATGGAGATAAAAAACCAAATAGAATGGGGAAAGATATTTTTATAATGGTTTGGAACGACGATGGACTTGTACCTGCAGGTCATAACAAAACCCAAGCAGAGGTAAATACAAACTGCTTACGAGGAGATGGATATTACTGCCTGCAAATGATTGCATCAAACAGTTGGCAAATTCCAGATGCTCTATGGAAAAGAAAGTAAAAAATGAATGATACACAAAAAGAAAAAGGGGTATTTTAAATCCCCTTTTTCTTTTTGAAATTTCTACAAATTCTCAATAATTTTTTGAGTAAATTCTGTCGTAGAAAGATTTCCTCCAAGATCAGACGTACTAAATCCATCTGAAAGAGTTTTGAATAAAGCTTTTTCTATACGATCTGCATAATTTTTTTCACCAATATACTTTAACATCTCAACAGCGGATAAAAGTAATGCTGTTGGATTAGCTTTATTTTGACCTTTGATATCAGGAGCAGAACCATGAACTGGTTCAAATACCGCACAATCTAAACCAATATTCGCACCTTGAGCAACCCCAAGACCACCAATCAAACCAGCAGTCAAATCAGAAACAATATCACCATACAAATTAGGTAAAACAAGAACATCAAATTTTGTCGGATCTTGAACTAATTGCATGCAAAGGTTATCGACTAAAATTTCTCTTGGTTTAATTTGTGGATAATTTTGGGCTACATTTCTAAATGACTCCAAAAACAATCCATCTGACAATTTCATAATATTTGCTTTTGTAACACAACAAACTTCATGCCTGTTATTTTTTATAGCATAATCAAATGCGAACTTACAAATCCTTTCGGAAGCTTTTCTTGTAATAATTTTGATACTATGAGCCGTATCATTATCTATTTGTTCTTCTACCCCAGCATACAAATCCTCAGTATTTTCTCTAACTACGACCAAATCTACATCTTCAAATCTTGTTTTTACTGCAGGTAGATTTTTGCACGGTCTTAAATTTGCAAATAAATCCAAATCTTTGCGAAGTTGAACATTGACAGAACGAAAACCTTTTCCAATTGGGGTTGTAACTGGAGCTTTCAATGCAACTTTATTTTCTTTCACAGAATCAAGAACTCGTTTTGGCAATGGAGTTCCTTCTTTTTCAATCACGTCTGCCCCCGCAGTTTGAATATCCCAATCAATCTCCAAACCAGAAGCTTTAATAATACTCATCACACTTTGAGAAATTTCAGGACCAATACCATCACCATTAATTAACGTAATTCTGTGCATAATAAAAACCTCCATTTTGATAGCTTGATTATACTATAAAGTGGAGGGAATAAAAATTGTAGGGGAAAAATTAAAAAATATAGGTTTTGAAAAAACTTGTTTTTTATGAGAATACCTTGAATGATCTTTCGATATTCTTATTCATTGCACTTTGAACTGATTCATATTCTGTTTGCAATGATGAATGTTCTGTTTCTAAGAGCTTAATTTTATTTTGATATTTCTGGTCTTTATCACTAATTTCTTTAGTTTTACGTTCATACTCTGCCTCAGCTCTTGCTATTGCTTGATCATCATCACTTTGGGTAAAATCTGTACAAGAAGTATAAATTGTTGAAGACCAACTAATACCTGTTAAATTACTTACTGTAGGATTATTTTCATTAATTTTTGAAGAAGGGTTTTTAGTTGAAGCAATTTCAACAGTAACTGCACCTTGCAAAATTGCATCTTGCAACCAAGTTGTACTTGAAAGTAATTTTGAATCAATTTTTGTATAGTTTTGACCAAGTTCACCCTGTTTAGATTTTTCAGTAGATGAACCATTTAATCTATACCACAAATTGGTGTACCATTGAGCTTTTGATTGGTCTTCATATGTGTACAAATCTTCCATATTTGTACCGTAATCAGCTGCTTCAGAATTAAATTCCGCAACAACGGTATCGTAGTCAGACATTTTATTACAAATATCAGAAGCATTATTGAAATCATAGCTGTAAGAATATTCTTCTTCGCCTGCTTCATTTGTACTAGATGACATGCCAGTATATGGATATGATACACGAGCAGTCAACCAATTATCTTTGGAAATACAAGAAGTGTATTTAGCTTTCGCAGTTGCAGCTGCATCTCGTGTGCTTTTTAATTCTGAAGTAACATCTAGGCCGTTTGCAGCTTTATCTTGGAGTTCTTGATATTTAGCTAATGCAAATGAATATTCTCTACTTGCAGAAGATTTTTCATTTGCCCATTGTTGTTCTGATGAAATCAAATTTTGTGAATCAAAAGAAGTTTTTTTACCATCTTTTGTAAATGAAAACGTCCTTTTATTTGTATCATCTTGATCGGCAGTATACAAATTACCATCTTTATCTAGATAGCCAATTAACTTCTTCTCTTCATCGTATTTAGCAATGTACATTTCTCCAGTAGTAGAATCAAACTCTGCTTGGCTATATTTTTCTTTTTCAGCATTCCATTCTGCCTCAATAGCTTTAAATTCTTCACTTTGAAGCTTGTTATAATTTTCTTCTAAAGTTGAGGTTTTCCATTGTTTTTTCAATCCGTATAATTGAAGAAATTCATCAAGATTATTTGCATTTTGAAACTTTTCAGCATCTTCGCCAGAAATAAGAGCTTGTCCAGCAGAATTAGATACAATATATTGATTTTTCATATCATTATATTGATACATCGCCCCAACAGACAATTTTTGAGTTGTTTGATTTCCCTTCGCATCATAAGTCACATATTGCAACTGCTGAGAATTCAACGCAGCAATATATTCAGCACTAGCTTCCTCTGACTGAGTAGACAATCTCATCTTTGCATTGGAAATCTGTTGAGATTCATATTCATTTGATGTCAATCGAGCAGTTATTGATAATAAACGCCCTTGTGCTGCTGACATTCCCATTGCCGACTTGTTCCTTTCATAACTTATAATTATTCTAATTATCGGCACATAGTTGATAATACTTTAATAAATTCTTTCATTTGTAAAGTTATGTAACAAAACACATATATTTTGAATATAAAAAGTCAATAAATTTTTAAACGAAGTTTTTATATATATGTAAGAGATAAATAAAGAAAAAGAAAAGTTTAAATAAGATTTAAGATTTAAGAGAGGATAAAAGATATGGCTACTGTGCTATTATTTTCTGATGCCGTTACATCTGCATATAAAGATACTTCAAAAGCATTGCAAGAAGTTGAATTAAACGATAGAAAAGTTGTTAAAAAGACGTTGGCTCAAATTATGAAACAATCTTTCTTCCACGGAGCAAACAGATTTGGAACAAACTTTATTGCATAAAAAACACAAGGAATTAGGAATAACGAATTAAGAATCGTTGGAATTTAGGAAAAAAGGAAACACATTAATTTAAGGAATTAGGACAAATTTTAAAAAGACCCGCAAGGGTCATTTTTTTTGCAAAAAATCAATTTAAAAATCTGTTACATTTTGGCAATTTTAAAATTTACGACCTTTTACTTATTTGAAAGGACAAAAAACATGGCAGATGTTAGCTTTACATCAAGAATAAGACCAGTGTCGTGCAAAGATTTCAATAATATCGTCTCTGTAATTCCTAGAAACAAATTTGTTAGCCATCCATGGCTCATTGAAGATAGCAAAATGGGGCAAAATGTGTTTACAACAAATATTTGCGATTGCACATCTTGTTTAATTTCAAATGGTCAAGAAGCACTGTTAATGCACCTTTCTCCAATGCAAGAATCAAACCATTTTTTCAACAATGTTTTAATTTATTTAAGAAATCATCTTGATTTGAAAGATGAAAATCTTCAAGCTATTCTTGTTGGTTCTAAAAACACAAAGAAAAGCCTTGATATTTATAATAAATTCGTAGATTTACTAAACAATTTTGGAATCCCTATATCAGAATTAAAAAATGGTAAAACACCTACGAACGTTGCCTATAAAACAAACACTGATGAAATATATGTATCAAACTTAACCATTGATAAATTACTTAAAAAAGGGAATTCCGCTGAGGATGCACTTGATAAAAGTTTTGAAAAAATTGAAATATCCAAAACCGATTCGCTTTAAGGCTCACTCATCTTGAGGATTGTACCCAAATCCCCGCATGTTATAATCTGGCTATGAAATCTTTATTAGTACACACTCCACAACTTTGCCACAATAAAGACACAGGAGAATTTTCGTCCAATATAAATTTCTGTGCCATGGGTTTATATTCCCTTGCTAAAGAAATTGAAAAAGAAGGGATTGAAAGCGAAATCATCCACCTTGGGATTGAAAAATACTTAAATCCAAAATTTCTGCTAAGTGAGTACATAAATGAACAGAAAATAAAATTTGTTGCATTCTCTCTTCATTGGCACCCACAATCCTATGATGTAATTGAAATGGCTAAAATTGTCAAAGAAAAATGTCCTCAAACATTTATTACACTTGGAGGCTTTACAGCATCATATTTTGCCCAAGAGATAATGGAAAATTATCCTTTTATAGATTCAATTATTAAAGGCGAAGGTGAAATTCCAATCAGAGAACTTGCTAAAAAAATTGCAAATAACGACGAAAATTTATCAACTGTTCCCAACTTATTCTGGAGAAAAAATAGAGAAATTGTTCACAATTCCAATACATTCGTCGCAACGGATGAAGATTTAAACTCTTTCACCTTTTTTGATATAAAGAAGATGAAAAACTTCAACAGTTACGCAACAATTCCTTTTCATCTTGAATACAACAAGAAAAACCAACTCAACAACCAACCAATGTCTAGTCAAGGAATTTGCTTGGGGCGAGGTTGTACTGGGAATTGCACTTGGTGCGGAGGAGGACATTATGCAACTCAAAAAGTAACAGGAAGGAATTTTATATCTTACAGAAACCCTGACGAAATTATCAAAGAAATTAAAATGCTAAAATCTGAATGCAAAATTGAAAATTTTAGATTTGCTTTTGACCCTCATCCTGAAAATCGAGCATGCCTCATGACTCTTTTAGAAAAAATTGAAAAAGAATTTGAAGGAAACTTGACTACAATGTTTACCTTAAATGGTTTACCTGATAAAAATTTTCTTGAAGCATATTCCAAAGCTTTTTCTAAAAATTCTGTAATCTCCATCAGCCCTGAATTTTACGACGAAAAATTACGCAAAAAACATAAAACTTTTTACTACTCCAATTCGGAGTTGGAAGAAATTTTAGAATATATGGATAAGCTTGAAATTCACTCAGAGCTATATTTTTCGACACTACCAATCACCACAGACCAAGACAACAAGGACTCTGACCGCTATGGTAAACTTTTGCAAAGAAAATACAAATGTGTTGAAAAGTATTATCTCATCCCAATTACCTATGAACCTGCCGCACCTTGGACAATAAATCCAGAGAAATTTGGGATTAATTTTGTACCTAAAAAATTCGCCGAATACCGCATGAATACGACAAATGTAGCACAATCTTTTGAAAACCCTGTATTCCTTGCTACAAAAGAATTATAACAATTGTTAAGAAATATATCCATCAAAAGGTTTAACTTTTATTAAAAGTTCTTCCATGACTTAAAAATTTATAGTAGAATAGACATGACAATATAAGGAAAGAGATGTGAAAATCGTCCACTGATTCACAACCGTTATAGTCGGAATACTTAATTGGGGGAATAAAGCCTCTAGACAGGAATTTGGGAGAAGTAAATAGTTATTATATTACATATATAATCCTATTTCTGCCTTTTATCAAAAAGGAGATAGTTATGCAGAATCTTAGTAGTGGAAAAGTAGTTAATCTTAGTTCAACAAGTAATTCGGAAAAGAAATTTGACGGGGTAATGATTTCTAAGCCAAAATCTATGGAATCTATCAACCCAATGAATAAAGTCGTAGGTATTACCTCTCGACCAAGCTTGAACAGCATTAAAATCATCAAAAAAGATGGAACAAAAGAAGATTATAATATTCAAAAAGTTATATCTGCTGTAAAAAAATCAGCAGCTAGAATGATTGTTGAATTTTCAGATAAAGAAATCGATGAAATTTGCAAATTCGTAAATTCAAGCGTATTGGAAACTAAACAACAAGAAATTGAAATTTTCAAAATGCACTGTATCGTTGAAAATGCTCTTGAAAACTTGAACCCAAAAGTTGCAAAAAGTTACAGAAACTACCGAGATTATAAAATTGATTTTGTAAACATGCTTGATAAAGTTTATCAAGAAAGCCAAAAAATCATGTACATTGGAGATAAGGAAAACTCTAACTCTGATTCTGCGTTAGTTTCTACAAAAAGATCCTTAATTTTCAATCAGTTAAACAAAGAATTATACAAAAAGTTCTTCCTAACTGTTCCAGAATTACAGGCCATCCGTGATGGATATATCTACATCCACGATATGTCTGCAAGAAGAGATACTATGAACTGCTGCTTATTTGATGTTGCGAATGTTTTAAAGGGCGGATTTGAAATGGGTAATATTTGGTACAATGAACCAAAAACCCTTGAAGTTGCTTTTGACGTTATCGGGGATATCGTAATGGCTGCAGCAAGTCAACAATATGGTGGCTTCACTGTTCCTGAAGTTGATAAAATTCTTGCACCATATGCTCAAAAAACTTTTGACAAAAAAGTTGCAAAATATATAGATATGGGTGTAGCACAAGAAAGAGCTGAACAAGAAGCACTTAAAGATGTTGAAAAAGATTTCCATGATGGTTTCCAAGGTTGGGAATACAAATTCAACACAGTAGCATCAAGCCGTGGAGATTATCCATTTATCACTATGACAATGGGTCTAGGGACTAGCAGATTTGAAAGACTTGCATCTCTAATTATGCTTGACGTTAGAAAAGGCGGACAAGGTAAAAAAGATTGCAAACGTCCAGTATTATTCCCTAAAATCGTATTCTTATACGATAAAGACTTACACGGAAAAGGTGGAGAATTAGAAGACTTATTCAACGCAGGTGTTGATTGTTCAAGAAAAACAATGTACCCAGATTGGTTATCATTAACAGGAGAAGGTTACATCGCAAGCATGTACAAAAAATACAAACGAGTAATTTCTCCAATGGGTTGCAGAGCATTCTTATCTCCTTGGTACGAAAAAGGCGGAAGAAAACCTGCAGACAAAGATGATAAACCAATTTTTGTAGGTAGATTTAATATTGGTGCAATCAGTCTTCACCTTCCAATGATTTATGCAAAAGCTAAACATGAAGGAAAAGATTTCTATGAAGTACTTGATTACTATATGGAAATGATTAGAAACTTACACAAGAGAACTTATGATTATCTTGGAGAAATGAGAGCTTCTATCAACCCATTAGGATTCTGCGAAGGCGGATTTTACGGTGGTCATTTAGGACTTCATGATAAAATTAAACCTATCTTGAAATCATCCACTGCTTCATTTGGTATTACAGCATTAAATGAATTGCAAGAACTTCATAATGGAAAATCTCTAGCTGAAGATGGTGAATTTGCATTAGAAGTTATGCACTATATCAACAAAAAAGTTGATGAATACAAAGAAGCTGACGGAAATCTTTATGCAATTTACGGTACACCAGCAGAAAATCTTTGCGGTTTGCAAGTACAACAATTCCGTAAAAAATATGGTGTAATTGATAAAGTTTCAGACAGAGGCTATGTATCAAATAGCTTCCACTGCCACGTAACAGAAGACATTGGACCTATCGAAAAACAAGATTTGGAAGGTAGATTCTGGGAATTGTTAAACGGTGGAAAAATTCAATACGTAAAATACCCAATTTCATACAACACTAAAGCAGTAGAAACATTGATTGAACGTGCAATGGATAAAGGTTTCTATGAAGGTGTAAACTTATCATTAGCTTATTGTGATGATTGTGGACACCAAGAGTTGAATATGGAAGTTTGTCCAAAATGCGGAAGCAAAAACGTAACCAAAATTGAAAGAATGAATGGTTACTTGTCATATTCAAGAGTAAAAGGTGACACTCGTTTGAATGCCGCAAAAATGGAAGAGATTAAAGATAGGGTAAGTATGTAAGATGAATTACCATAATATAACAAAAGACGATATGCTAAATGGTGATGGATTGCGAGTAGTTCTTTGGGTTTCAGGATGTAACCATCATTGTAAAAATTGCCAAAATCCAATAACATGGGACGAAAAAGGTGGTTTACCATTTGATGAAAAAGCGGAAGAAGAACTTTTTGAAGCTCTTGATAAACCACACATCGACGGAATTACATTCAGCGGAGGAGATCCGTTATTCCCAAATAATAGAAGTGAAGTTTTTAGGTTAATAAAAAAGATTAGAAACAAACTTCCACAAAAAACAATCTGGCTTTACACAGGTTACACTTGGGAACAAATTAAAGACCTTGAAGGAATTAACGATATTGACGTTATTGCAGAAGGGGAATTTATAGAAGAACTAAAAGACAACAATATCCACTGGGTTGGAAGTTCAAACCAAAGAGTAATTGACGTAAAGAAAACCAATGAAGCAAATGAAATCGTTTTACACATTTAGAATACAAATTTAACAAAAAGGACTCGGTTTTATAAACCGAGTCCTTTTTTTGTTAAATTATATTAATCTATACTCTTAAATTAATCAATTTTAGTGATAGTATATACTTTTTATATATAGTACAAAATAAGAGGATAAGAGTATGTATGAAATTAATCAAGCAAAATTGCAAGAGTTCATTAGTAATTTAGGCACAAATCAAACTAATAATAATGGTCAGGAACCACAAATAAGCACAGAAGTGGCAGAATCTCTTAGCAGATATAAGGGATATAAACCAGAAGAAGAACAAGGAGAACAGATTCCTGCCGAGATAGCAAGTACTAAATCCACAAATAAGCAAAAGACATACAACCTAGGACGCAGAGTAGGAAATACTAGAATAATTGATTCTAACTCTGTTTATAATTCCAGACCTTCAATAAGCATAAACGGTGGACGAATTTCTTTTCACCCAAACACCACACACGCTCATACACCATACGCAAACACCACAGATGGTTATATTGGAGATTCCAGACAAAAAAAACGTGGAGATTGCTATTTCTTAGCTGAATTGAATGCTATTAGAAATACAAAAGCAGGACAAAAAGTATTACAACAAAATTGTAAAAAGAATAAAGATGGCTCTTATACAGTTACCCTTCCAGGAGCAAATAAAATAAGAGAAGAATATGCAAAAAGAGGACTTGAATGTCCAATTACAGGAACATATAAAATTTCTAAATCCGCCCTCAATATTGCAGGTAATAATAGTATGTATTCAAAAGGCGACTTAGAAGTTGTTGCTTACGAATTAGCAATGGAAGCATATAGAGCTGAAATGTATCTAAACCAAAAGCAACATGGGAAAGCCGAATATGGAACAGCCGAAGGTCACCGCATTGGCACACAAGGAAATGGAGATGTATTAAGTGGCGGTTATGCATTCGATGCAGGTTTTATCCTCACAGGGAGAAAATCAGAAGTTTTTATGGCTGACAAAAAAAGATATGCAAGTGTAAGTCCATACAAAGATGGAAAATACGGATACATCACAAGACAAGAAATGGCAAAGCGTAGCGGAGCCGATATATCAATGTACCAAGCCAAAAACGTAGGTATATCTGAAGTTAGCAGTTATACCCAAAAAGAACAAGCAATTAATAGTATGCTCAACAAATACGAAGGAAAAGAAGGCTCTTATGCACTAACTGTAAATGTACGGGTAGCTGAAAACGGGCCAGATGGAATAACTAAAGCTGGAGACGGACATGTCCTAACAATTGCCAAAATTACAAAAGATACAGTATATGTAGCAAATCCATGGCATCCAAATAAAATTGAACCAATACCAAGAAAAGATTTTATAAAAATGACTACGGGTCTAGAAGCTATGCCAGTTACAGCCCCCCAAAAGCCACTAAAACAACAAGGGATTAACTTATCCGCAATATTACATTATTGGAATAAAAAATAAGAATTCTAAAAGTCCGACTTTTTAAATAAATCGGACTTTTAGAATTTACTATTGCAATATTTAAACTTAAGGACATTTATTAGCTTCAACTTCTGCAAGCACGTTATAAATATCTTCGACTTCTTTTTCTGAAATACCTTGTTCACATCGAGCAGAATAACAACCACTTTCTGCTGCAAAGTACATTACAATAATTTTTCCATCTTTTTTACGAACATTAATTTCTACACCATTTGGCAAAGTCAGTACAGACTCCTCGTACTTATTGTAATCGCCACTATTATCGATTCCCTTTGACTCATCTATAGTTTTTCTTACTGTAACCATTCGATTTTCGTCTAAAGGATAGGTAACTTCAACCATTCCTTTCATCGCTCTTACCGAGTAATTTGAAAGATTTAGAGGCATATTGAAACCAGCAATCTTCTCTGCACAAGAATAGCTATCCTGACACTCAGACCAAGGGTTAGGCATCCCAACAATAGGCATAGTTTTATACGTACAACCGCAAGCAATAATAGCAACAAAACATATCGCAACGCTTGCAGAATACTTCCATTTTATCATTTCCTTTTCTCCTATAAAAACTGTTTACTGTATAAAGCATTAATCCATATAAATTTATAAAAGTCAAGATTGCGTTTTATCTTAATAACAGAGCCTATTAAACCTTCTTTTCATAAATAAACTTATTTTATTTTGTAAAAATATATTAAATAATTTCAGATAAAGGAACAGAAAAACGCAAGTATTTTGAAAAATACAACTTTATATATACAGGGGAAAATAGGGAAAATTAGGAGAAATAAAATGCACAAATTATTAGGAGTTTTGTCATCAAACCAATTATGGTCAATGTAATTTAACATTCAGAATAAGATGTAATTAACTACGAGATGGAGATGAGTTTCACAAAATTAGTGTTTCAAGTTTATATTTTAGTTGATTCCAATCTTTGCATTTTGATTCCAGCAAATTATAAAACTCTTTGTTATGTAAAAAATGCATACTGTGGCATAATTCGTGATAAATAACATAATCAATACAGTCTTTATTTGCTTTTATAGTTTCAATATTCATGGTTATTGTATTGCTGTTTTTGTTATAACTGCCCCATCGCTTTGTTAATTTGCGAATCTTCAGATTTGGCTTAACCACCTTATAAGTGGTAAACTGCTGAAAACATTTATCTAATTCTTTTTTGTATGTAGACAATGCCTTATCTTTGTACCAATTATTTATTAATTTTGCTGGAGTTTTTAAATTATATTCAACAATTAGATAACCTTTTTTTAATCTAACAGAATCGGTATTGGATTTAATTACTTTCAGACGATACTGTTTTCCTAAATATCTAAAACATTCACCACTGACATATTTCTTTTCATCAGGTTTTTTGTAATTATCAGCAAAGTACCGTTTTTGTTTTGTAATCCATTTTGCTTTATTTTGAACTTTCTTTATAATATCTTGTCTGTTTTTATTTTCCGGAGCTTTAACTTTAATTTTGGTTGTAGGCAAAACTTCAATAGATAAAGTTTTTCTATCTTCTTGTAGTAATTCAAACTCAATTATTTCTTTTCCGTATTCAATTTTTTCTGTTGTAGCAATCATTTTGCATACCTTCTCTTCGCAATTTTCATTGATTCATCAATTATAAAATCAATATCATCAAATGTAATGTCGATTTTATTTATGTCTTTAAACTCAAATAAAACATCTTCAATATCATTGATAATTTTATTTTGTAAATCAGTATTTTTTATCCAATCAACATACTGATTATCCAATATTATCTTATCTATTTTGAGTGCAAGTTCTGCGGCAGAATCTTTTGTAGCATCATATTTTTTGATTTTTTCAAAAACAACACCATAAAAAGCTTTTGCAACTTCATTGTTCAAAATAGAAATCGGAATATCATCACCTGTTCTTGTTCTTGCCATTGTTAATATTTCTGTAACTCTATTTAAATAAGCATTATCATTTTTCAGTCTTTCTGCCTCATCCATTATTTGTTTTGAATATTTAGCGATAGCTTCCTTTAAAAGTTCAGATAACTTTTTGTAAAAAATCGGATCGTCATCCCACTTTTCGGATATTGTACGAGAAATTCTATATGCAATTGTATCTGCTTTTGATCTTGTGCTAACCTTATTTTCAACTTCTGCTTTGAATTTTTCTGTATCAAAAATATCAACAGGTTCTGTCACTTGAATTATTTCATCTGAAGTAACATAGGTATCAATTAGTTTTTGGATTTTTGCTTCGTATTCTTTTCTGTCAATTGATTCTGCATATCTTGATTTCAAAGAAACACGTAAATTTAAGAAGAATTTTAAGTCATTTTTATATGTAACAATTTTCTTTTCAGGAGTTTCCTCCAAAAACTTAAAATTGCCTAACGCAAGTTGTAAAACTTTTGAATACTGACTCAATTTATCATAGAATTTATCTCTATCGTCTTCGTATTTTAAATGTTGTTCATAAGCTTCAACATCATATTTATTTATTCCATTAAATATTTCCCACAAATCAGAATGTAATTGCGGCAACTTTTTAATTTCCTCTTGCGCAGATATTAGTGCATCTTGAATATCTGATTCATCAAAATCACCTATATTACTATAAGTGAGAAGAGCTTCGTCTAATTCCGTTAAAAGCCCATAGTAATCAATAATCTCACCATAATCTTTACCTTCTTCAAGACGGTTTACTCTCGCTATTGCCTGTAATAACCCATGTTCTTTTAATGAACGTGCAATATAAAGAACTGAATTTTTTGGAGCATCAAAACCTGTTAGTAATTTATCTACAACAATAAGGAGTTCAGGCTCCGGTGCATTTTTGAATTGATTAATAATTTGAGCATTATACTCTGATTCATTGCCAAATCTACCCATCATTCGCTTCCAAAACTGATTTACCTCACTTGAATTTTCTTCGTAAATATCATCATTTCCTTCTCTTGTATCGGGTGCCGAAATAACGACTTCCGAAGTTACCATTCCAAGTTCATCCAAGTATTTTTTATATTTTAAAGCAATAGCTTTTGAGGGTACGGTTAATTGTCCTTTAAAACCTGTTCCTTTATATTTGTGTTCAAAGTGCTGACTGATATCAAGAGCAACATTGGCAATTTTTTGTTCAGCCTCATTTAAAATTCTTCTTGTACTAAACTTTTTCTTTAAATCAGCCTTTTGCTTGTCTGTTAAATCTCTTGATATAATGTCAAAATATTTATCAATACTGTTTTGTGTAACATTTTGAACGGCTAATCTGCTTTCGTAATACAAAGGTAATACGGCTTCATCTTCTACAGCTTGGTTGATTGTATAAGGAGTACCTATAATTCCACCAAACTTAACAGCAGTACTTTTTTCTTTTTTCATCAAAGGTGTACCCGTAAAACCAATATAACAAGCATTTGGAAATACTTTTTGCATAAGAGCATTAGCACTACCATATTGACTTCGGTGGCTTTCATCAACAAGAACAAATACGTTTTTAGAGTTATCAATAACTTTTTTCTTACGCAAAGCTGCCTGGAATTTATTAATAACAGTTGTGATGATTGTTTCTTTGTTATCCGCAATAATGTTTCCTAAATCTTCACCACTTGTTGCCTTTTTGACAACTTTGCCACAAGACTTGAATGTATCTGAAATTTGTTTATCCAAGTCAATTCTATCCGTTACGATAACAATTTTTGGATTAACAATTTCAGGTTCAAGCGATATTGCTTTTGCAAGCATAACCATCGTTAAAGATTTTCCACTACCTTGTGTATGCCATATGACACCACCTTGTCTGCGTTCATGTCTTATAATTTTTATTCTTTCTAACGTATCTTGAATAGCAAAATATTGTTGATAACGAGCAATTTTCTTAATACCGGCATCATATACAATGTACTTATACATAAGTTCCAATAGTCTTTGAGGTTGGCATAATGAATAAAGCAATTTGTCTTGTTCTGTAACAAGTCGTCCTTCGGCTTCTATGTTATCAAAATATTTTCTTACATATTTGAATCTGTCTGCAAAAAGTTTGTCTTTCTGTTCATCAGATAATGGCTTATTAACCAACTCTAGCAAATCAGTTTCTTTAAGTTTTTGTTCTTTCCAAGTAGCCCAGAATTTTCTTGGCGTTCCTGTTGTTGCATATTGAACCTTATTGGATGTTAATGCTAGTAATATTTGAGAATATTTATATAAATGCGGAATTCCGTCTTCTTGCTGATTCCTTAAATGTTGTGATTTTGCTTCCTCTAAAGGTTCTTTGATATCCGGTCTTTTGCATTCGATAATACAAAGCGGTATTCCGTTTACAAAAAGAACAATATCAGGGCGATATTTTTTATCGCTCGAAGTTCTGTTTACTTCAAATTCTTCTGCAACATGGAATACATTGTTTTCAATATTATTCCAATCAATATAGTTTATAGTGAAACTTTTTCTATCGTTTCCAATTGATTCTTCAAAACTTTTACCTAGAGTTAATAAATCATAGATTTTTGAATTGGTTGTAACTAAACCATCAAACATAGGAACATTTTTTATAGCATCAATTGCACCACGAATACTCGCAGGAGAAAATGGGTAAATTTTACCTTTGAATTGAATCTTGTTAAATTTAAGAAGTTGCTGCTCTAAAATATCTTCCAATATTACGTTACTTAATTTATCCTGACGTTCTTTTAAAACTTCTTCAGGAGTCAAATAAGTGTAACCTAAATTTTGCAACAACTGCAGCGCCGGTATTTGTGATATGTGATCTTCTATGAATGATGGTGTTTGCATAATTACTTACCTTATTTTAATATTATTTTTACAATTATAACAATGTCTATAAACTCCACCTGGATAAGCATTATATTCATCCCCAATTCTAATCTGAAGATGTTCTCTATCCCAACAAACTGGACAAAATGGTCCGTCTTTTGTTCCATCTTTTTTCAAATCCCAATATACTTTATTTTCGAATATCATATTATGTTCAACCTTTTGAGAAAGTTGTTGCTTCAAGTCTAGATTTTCTTGTCTTAAATTTAGAATTTCTTCTTTTAAATCAACAATAAGTGATTTTAATTCAATATTTTGAGTACTATCAGCAATCTCCTTTATTGCTTTAATGTTATCTAATGTTGTTTTTATATCCATATATTACTCCTTACTTTTTATCTTTAGGTGGACAAGGATCATTTCCATGACTATCGGATTGAGATATCTTTCCGTCTTTATTGTGTATTTTTAATTCAGTTCCTTGATTTTTACTTATTTCACGAGTTTTCTTAACCACTCCACTTTTTGTATCACCAACAACTGAAGCTCTTTCTGCACCAGCCCTCTTACCTTGCCATTGTTTAGTTTCTTTGTTAAATGTTACATGGTGAGAATTTGTTTTTCGTTTATCAACCATATTTACCTCCTTTATATCTTTACCCGAATTTGACCAGTGAGAAGTTTTTGCATTAAACCTTTTTTCTGTTCTTTTAACTTCTCTAATTTAGAATTTAATAATTGTATTTCTTTATAGCTTTCTATTAAAATATTTGCAATTTTTTCTTGCTCTTTTATTGGAGGATATGGTAATGGCATATTCATAAAATCATTATTCGAGATATTTAATCTATCATGCCTTGCACCTTGATTTGCAACCATAAACATAGAATTATTCCATAAATTTGAACTAAAATATTGTTCATAAAAATCTACAATGGTATCGTGTTTTGCCTTAAAAATCGTATATAAAGGAGAAGCAATACCTGTTATTCCTAATTTATTTCTATTGATAGGCCCTGCTGGAGCATTTTGAGATATTCGAGGGTTATACATAAAATCATCCTCGCCAACAACATAATAATTGCTTGTATTTTCTTCCGTTACAATACTTCTGTCAAAATATTCATTTTGCAATACAACACCTTTGGTTGCTGAATTTGTGAATATATTATGTTCTGTATCTCTTGAATATTTTTGCATTCTTTTATCAAACAATAATTTCAGAGGCTTTATTTGCCAATCAACAGGAATTGATCCCAACTTTGTCCTTTTATATTCAGAATTTTTGCTAAATTCTGAATATCTTTTTTTACCAATTAATAAATTTTTCATAAGAGCTTTATGAGAAATTTCTTTTTGTTCAATAAGTTTTTCTAAAGTTTCGATTCCCTCATCCCAAGCCGACAATATCTCTGCAATTTTTTCCTGTTCTCTAATATCATTTGGACAAATAAATTTTAAATTTAACATATCAGTATTATTTAGGGCTGGATAATTTGTTCCTACTAAGGATTTCTTATATTGATTCATGAGCAAATTACTATAAAGTGATTGATATAGATACATATTATTGATATTTTTAAAATCAGATAAAATTGCAAAACCTGTTGAAGCAACAAAATTTTCTTTTGAATTTTTCATAACCGCAAAACTCTGCAAATATGGTCTAACTGTAGAAAATAAAATATTATTTTGTTTGACAATTCTTCTTGCTCGACACGGTGCTTCAGAAAATATAATAGTATTGTGTGGAATTAAGATTTTTCCTTGCTTTACGGCACTTATATCTAAATAATAAAATTGATATTCTGGTTTTGTATTTTCAGTTAATGTATTCCTATTAATTTTTACTAAACTTTTTAATTTTTTAACTTCCCAATCTTCAGGAATCCAGCCGAGTTTTGTTTTCTTATAACCTTTTTTATATTCAGTTTTTTCAATTACTTCCGTCATTATTTTCCCTTATTTGTTGATTCAAATTCTTTTCCGGCTCTTACAAAACCGTACTTTGCATTAATTAGTACCGCATCCAGCTCTGAAACTAAATTCGTAAATTCCCGAAGTGCGGCAATCTGTTCTTCTGGGGTTATTATATTTGCATTTAGGTAGTTATATATGAATACCGACAATTTTTTATATGAACCCAAGTCTTTATTGTTCAGTAGAGCCCCAAAATTACTTGCATTTGAAACCAACCAAGTCCTAACAATTTTTGCTTCTTTTTTCTCGCCCAAAAATTGCGCTGCAACCTCATCAAGCTTACTTGCCAGTTCAAGTCGTTTCATTCTAATGTTTTGCATATTCTGTTGATATGTAAGCAAACATTGAATAAAAGTAAATCCAACTATCGCTATTGCACACATCCATTCTGCATTCTGTTGTAAAAATTTTAATATCGTCATTATACCACCCTTTGATAACTATAACCTTTTAAGTAGTAATGTATAAATCTGCCTTTAGACGGAGCATTTAAGAAATTTCTAAAAACGTATTCATTCGTACCAAAATATTGATATATGCTGCCATCAGTAAATTCTACTTCAATAACGCCATTCGCATAACCGATACTACTAACATTTGTAGAAACAACAGGTGTTCTTTGCATAACTACTCCTTATTTTTATTAGTTATTCTTTTAATTTCTTCAATTTGTTTATCAAAATCAGATACATAGTTTTGATCTTGAATGATTTTATATTTTTTAAATTCAGTTATTGCAAGAGATTCTGCAACTTCATGTGTAACTTTTCCTGCATTAGTCAAAATTTCCACCTCATTAAATTTTAAAAATGCATCTAATTTTTTAACCCAATCTTTCATATACATTGGCTGTCTCTTTATTGCTTGCATTTCCGCATAATCTAAGTACATTGATACGATTCTGTTAAGATAATCAAGTTCACCCTTATTTAGATAATTCTTTGCTATTATTACATCACTCTGCAATATTTTACCATCTGGTCCTTTTCTCCAAGAAGTTAAACCCATATGAGGTTTTGTGCTGTCTGCTCTGTCTTTTATAATTTCAGCAGCCGTTTTCCCTGTAATCGCAAAATGAAGTTTATTTTGTACAGTCGCAAAAAATTGTTTTGAGAGTTCAGTTTTAGGGGAATAATCCACAGATGTGGCATATATATCTGTTATTTTTTGATAAGCCATTCGTTCACTTGAGCGAATATCCCTAATTTCTTCTAATAAATCATCAAAAAACCGTGTACTAAATTTTGAGCCATATTTAAAACGATAATTATCTAGGGCATACCCTTTATGAATATATTTCTGTAAAATAGAAGTTGCCCATTGCCTAAATTGAGTACCTCTTTCTGATTTTACCCTATAACCTACAGCTATAATTGCATCTAGTGAATAATAAGTTAAACTTCTTGAAACCTTTCTTGAACCTTCGTTTTGAACTTGTAAGTAATCCTTACAAGTTGATTTTTTTTCTAACTCGTTTTCTTCATAAATATGTTTTAAATGCAAAGTAATATTTTGGGGGGTAGTTTCAAATAATTCAGCCATTTTCTTTTGGGTAAGCCAAATATTTTCTTCTGCATATAAAACCTCGATAGTAACTCTTCCATCAGGAGAATTATAAAATGTTATTTCGTTTTCAAGTTCTTTCTTACCCATTTATTCCAAGCTCCTTTAAATATCCTTTCATTTTCAATTGAACATCAGCCAACTGTTTTTCAAGGTTTTCAATTTCCCTTTGAGTAGCTTGAATATCAATTTCCGCTTCCTCTTCAAAAGTATCAACATAACGGGGAATATTCAGATTATATTCGTTTTCTTTGATTTCGTTTAAGGTTGCAAGATAAGAATATTTGTCAATTGTTTCACGCTTTTTATAGGTTTGAACAATTTTTTCAATATCCGAATCTCGTAATATATTCTGATTTTTACCTGATTCATATTCTCTTGAAGCATCTATAAACAAGATATCATTATTTTTTCTGTTTTTCTTGAATATTAAAATTGCAGCCGGAATTCCTGTACCATAGAATAAATTTTGCGGTAAACCAATTACAGCATCTAAGAAATTATCATTTTCAATAAATTGTTTTCTGATTTTACCTTCCGCACCTTCTCTGAATAGAACTCCGTGAGGAACAACAACTCCGACTTTACCACCATCTGCAACTGCTGTTTCAATCATATGAGAAATAAATGCATAATCTCCTCTGTTTTTAGGTGGTACACCCCTCCAAAAACGATGAAATCTATCAGAGTTAGCATTTTCAGCACCCCACTTGTCTAGTGAGAATGGAGGATTTGCAACAACTACATCAAATTTCATTGTTGTATCGCCTTCTATAAGTTTTGGGTTATTTAGGGTATCACCCCACTCAATTTGTGCGCTATCTTTGCTGTGCAAAAACATATTCATTTTACATAAAGCCCAAGTACTGCCGTTGCTCTCCTGCCCATATAAAGAGTAATTATCTGAACCAACTTCATTTGCCGCCTTTATCAAAAGTGAACCTGAACCGCAAGCCGGATCGCAAATCCTATCACCTTCTTTTGGTTCAACCAATTTTGAAAGCAAAACAGATACCTGTGATGGTGTGTAAAATTCTCCGCCCTTTTTACCTGCGCCGGCAGCGAATCTTGCAATCAAGTATTCATAAACATTACCAATAATATCTGAGTTACCGACTTTTGAAGGTCTTAAATCTAACCTCGGGTCAGAGAAATCCTCAATAAGATTTTTTAAACGAGCGTTTCTTTCTTTGGTTTCACCTAATTGCATATCAGAATTGAAGTCAATATTTCGGAATACGCCTTCAAGTTTAGCTTTGTTATCTTCTTCGATTTTTTCTAATGCTTGATTTATTAACTGACCAATTTGATTATCGTTTCTATGTTGGAACAAATAATCGTAAGTGCAGGTTTCATCTAACCTGAATCTTTCTCTTTCAAGACGTCTTTTTATTCTTTCAGTATCATTACCGAATTCTTTTTTTAGTTCTTCATACTTATCTTTCCATACATCACTGATGTATTTGATAAATAAGAATACCAAAATGTAATTTTTGTATTCGGAAGGATCTACTACACCTCTGAAGGTGTCGCATGCTTTCCATACAATGTTATTAATTTCATCTTGATTGATTACTGCCATGTTTTATCTCCTAATATTTTTGTAATTCTTTTTCAATAATTGCACGATTTAACATCTCTTTTTTCTCTGCGATTTTTAATAGTAGTTCTTTTTCTTGTTTTGAACATTCTTCTATTTCAGAAATGAGTTTTTGATTCTTTAATGGAAGCAATGGTATTTCTAACGTTTCAAGTGTTGCTTTGCTGACGTTTGCAATTGTAACTCCCGTTGCTTGACCAGCTCCTTTTGAAAAATGATTTTTTGCTGCGGCACTATTTAACCATGAGCAGACATATTCTGGTAAGAAATTTTTGTCTACAACTCTTATAATATGACATGAAGCTGTAACGGTTGTATTTGGAGGGATGCTGTCAATCAGTACAGCGGTATTATTAAGCCCTTTTGCTTTAAACAAAATATCTCCTGGCATGATAATTTCTTCTGGTTTAATATTATTTAGCTGTATTTTTTTTATATTTTCTTCTGAAATACGGACTATACCAGCAGTAGAAATAGCATCCATATTCAATAAATTTATATTTCCGTCAGTATTATAGGGTATCTTGCTTCTAAAAACATGCCCTGTTATAATAGTAGATATATTTTTAAAGTGATTGATCATACTTTACTCCTAAAAACTATAGTCGTAAGTTATTATACTCATAATATACCATACTAAAGCGGTATTTGTAAAGATTATTTTGTCGTAAGTTGTTATACTCACAATTTCATTTAGTTGACTTTTGCCTTAAATTCTTTTCCTAAAAGGATTTTAGCCTATACTAATTTGTTAAGTTTTATAAAGTTTGTATGATAATTTGTAGATTTTGAGTGATGCATACGACACACCAAAGGAAGTCGCATGGAAAAAGTCGGATCTAATATTACTTCAAAGGAGCTTAAGCAACAAAGCAAATGGTCGAAAAATATTTATAGCACAGCTGTCGTTGATTATTGAGTGGCAAATCAACCAGAGGTTAAAGAATGTTACAATCTTGCACCGATAATTAAGCACTTGCACAATGATGCAGATGTATTGAATGCATTTTTGTGAAAAAGATGTTGAAGTTTAAATACCGTTTAAAATCCGTTTAAACCGTTTTCAAAATTATTATGTCCAAATGATACGATTTTAGATATATGCTTGAAGCTTCCCATTGAAAGAGCGATAAATAGTGTAACTTGAAAGGATTATATTATGGTTGAAAAAGACTACATGTTATACGGAACAAAGATTTTGAACTTAAAAACACAGGAAATTGGTTTATTGATTTGTTTATGGGAAAACAAGTTTACTGATAAAACTGTTGATTTTGCCACATGTGTCGATAAAACAGGCAAGCGTTACAATATAGAACTAGATAATATCAGAGGGTTTGAAGATGATTTTGAAAAATAAAAGAACTCGTGAAACTTTGGAAATTGAGTACTCAGAATTTAGAAAAAAGTTTGTCAAAGAAATACAAATAGCCTTTGAAAGTTTTCGCAAAACCGAACTAAATAAGCCTTTTATAACGACAAAGACGATAATTCAATGAAATTTAATTTCTATTTCCAACTCCAATGGAATTTCAACCATTTTGGCAACTCAGTTTGGTATATAGAAAAGATGTAACGACTCTTCACTAAAGAAATCTTCATCAAGTTTTTTTATTTCGATTTTAGTTTTTGTTTGAACGCCAACATTGTGCTTTATCATTAAACGAGTTAATTCATCGCCATCAACCAATCTAATCACTTTACCCTGCAGGGAAGCCGCTTTTCTTTTAGCTTTTTCGTCAAAGTAACTAGTAGTAATAAAAACACCTTTTCTTACTGGAGAACATCCTAGAGCGCCAGCAAAATTCTGCATTTCTTTTTCATTAACTTTATTATCAGAGTACCTTTTAGCTTGAAGATATATTTTTTCTAATCCTAATTCATCTTCGTCAATAATTCCATCAATACCACCATCATGGCTTAATTTTGTCATTTTACCCACGCCGTAATTCATTTTTTCCATAAGAATTAAAACTATTTCTTCAAATCTAACAGGGTCAACGCTTTTTAATTTTTCTAGTAATTCTATTTGCAAATTGTCCTTATATAACTCTTGCGCGTGAGCTAACATTTCATCAGGAGTTTCACTTTTGCTTTCGGAATCATTCTTTTCGCTAATATTCTTTTTACTTCTATTTTCAAAATTTATAAAATCATCGTATTGTTTTAAATATGTAAGCATGTTGTTTGGATTGTCTTTTAATGCTTTTTTGCCACGTTCATTTATAGAAAAGAATGCCCTTTTAGGACTATCTATTAATTTTGCAGCTTTTAAATAAGTTCTAGCCCAACCAACACGGCCATAAAATAGTTTGCCACCACTTGGAATTTCTATAGACAATTCTTCATCAGTTAATTTATACTTTTTACCTAAAATTTCCACGATTTCTTTTAAGCTATGTTCTTTTTCATCTGATAAAACTTCTAAAACAGGAAACATCAAATCATTGTATTTTGGAATTGCCATACTTCACTCCTTTTTCTTTATCCTATCATAAAAATATTAATTTTTATAACCGCTGTAATACCTATAAACACTTGAAAAGCTCGAAAATATGTTATAATGGTAGTATGAATTATAGACAATTTGAAAATTTTGAATACCAAAACGCATTTGCACAAGATTTGAGAAATTGGGCAATCAAATTTGCTTTATCTAAATTCATTGTAGCTTCAGTTCCTCAACAAGATAGAACGCAAGTTGAGGCTATTTGTGATGGAGTGACTGGAGCTTTAGATTTAATCAATCCTCCTAAAACTCGTGAAGGTCAAGCTTTAGCTTTTGGTACTAATGCATACAATTTATCAAAATATTTATAATTACTCTATCCCAAAGAATTCTTTTTCAATTTGTTTAACAAAATCTTCGGAGAGTTGGCCGCTTGGTTTTGGGGTTTCGGTTTGTTGTTTGAGCTTCATTTTTACCAAGTCTGGCAAATATTTTAGCAAATTTGTCAAAGTATAATACTCGGACTGATTAACGGGCTTTTTGTTTTGCATATCCATAGTTAATTTTGCCATTAGTTTTTCAACAAAACCCTGCAGTTTTTTTGAAAAGTCCTCTTTATTTGCTAATTTTTCAGCTTTTTTTCTGTCCCATTCATACTTCGTTCGCCAATAAAAAATCGTACGGCGAGAAACGTTCAAGTTTTTACAAATCTCGTCGATTGACAAATTGTCTTGTAAAAACAGAGTTTCAGCTTGTTTATAATATTTCATTTTACTCATTTTTAATCCTTGAAAATTATTCTGTTCATACTAAATTCATTCTTCTCATTAAGCCTCTTAACCTGAAAGCTACAGCATTTTGAGATCAAGCCTTGTGATTTACAATATTTCAAAAGTTGGTTAAGTTGTGTTAGCGTGTTTTTCAGCCGTCTATGTCCTAAATTCCGAGTTTTACAACTCACATAAAACACTTTTATATCGTCAATTGTGATTTCTTGAATAATTTTGCCCATAAAAAATGGCAAAATATTTATCCTAAAAAAGGACTCATAAGTCTCGTAAGTCCTTTTAGTGCAAGCAGTTTTGGCATATTTTTCTAAAAAGAATTTTACTGCCGTTTCAAAGTTCAAAGGTTCATCATCCGATGCTTCAGCCGAAAAGATCGCATAATCGATTATTTCTACCTTTTCAACGTATTTGTAGCTACCTTGTTCAAATCCTATTTTACCCTCGTTCAAAAGCCGTTCAAGTTCTGTTTTACAATCGCATTCTGCAATCATATTAATTTCATCAAGTGTGAATTCTTTTAAATGTCGTGCTAATTTTTCTATATTCATAAAATCTGCTCCGTAATTTCTTTTGTTATTTCTGTTAAATTATTGTCTTTGGCAAAGGTTTCCATTTGGTTTATTACCTGAACTATTTGCCTGAATCTGTTAAATTTTGAATGGATATATTCAACAGCATTTGGTGTAAATGTAACTTCTGATAACTGGCTGACAATTTGTGACAAATCATTTACCCCAAAAGTTTCAAACTTTACGATTTCAGAAAACCTATCGTATAAATGCTTGTAGCGCTCGAGCTTTTTATGCACCAAACTCATTCCCACAAACACAATCGGGCATTCTGTTTTGTCGTGAATATCTCGCAGGGTTTCAATCGTCTTAAAATCGTTCATCAAATAGTCGATTTCATCAATAATAATCAACTGTGGCTTGGCTTTGAGCTTTTTGATAACGATATTAAAATTATTCGAGCTCAAGTAGCTTGGAATTTCTTCCATTTCTTTGACCAATTCCTCTAAAAGCCATCTGACGGACATCAGATTCGCAGCCCTTAAATAAATCGCATCATATTTGCATGCTAGCCAAAGTGCCGTTTGCGATTTGCCTAGCCCTGGCTCGCCATAAACTAGCGCCATTTTTGGAATGTTTTTGGGTTTGTTTTGCAAATTTTCAATAAGTCCGATAAAATTTCTAACGTTTTGCGTTTTAACAAAAGTCCTATTCATACAATAGCTTATACTCCTTTGTCTTTTTAAATTCTGTAATCCAAGCATCATCAGGGTTGTACTTGATTAAATACTCATACTTTTCACTATTATTTTTAAACATTCCTTGAACGATAGTTGAACACTCTTTGAACCCGGTTTGAACAACAGGCTGTTCAATTTTATGTTTGATTAATTTAATTTCTTCCTGTGGTAAATAGGCTTTGAGGCTGTTTATTGTCTTTCTTTTTAGCCGTTTTTGTTTTTGGATTTTCTGCTTAAAATCTTCCATATCTTCGACAGTCCCTAAAATTTTCGCCATTGGATGAGTTTCTGCTACACGTTCTGCCATGCATAAAAACTCGCCTTTTAGGGTGTAGACCTTGATATGCGTCAGGTCAAAAAGGTTATATTTTATAAGCACTTTGCTTTTGAACCCATAAAGTCGATCGTCGAAATAATCGCAGTTCAAAAAGCGAATTCCGTTTCGCTGAATGGTTTTGACCTCTGTCGCAAGCATTAAATCATCAAGCTGATTTGTGTCGATATCCTGCCTTTTACGAGTCTCTAAAACTTCTGCAACTGTCATATTTGGTGCGTTTGTGCAGGGCTGAGAGTTTTTGAAATTCAGCCACATATCAATCATTTTATCGCTTCATCAATCGTCGGGACGTAATCCGAATGCCAATTTCTGTGCAACTTTTCGTTCCTTAAAAGATATGCAGGCTTGTTGTCAATTGATGAGCCGACATAGCTTGGCAGGAGTTTCTCAAAACCTTCTTGAAACTCTTTGAAAAATCGCTCAATGACTTTTGCTCGTGCGTTGTAAGGTTTTGCAAAAACAGTTTCAATACCTAGTTTTGCATACAAACCATAAAATCCTAATTCGCCGAATCCTTTGTCGTCTGTAAAATATTTTGCCCTGAAAGCTCTGCCGTTATCCTGATAGACGATTTTTGGAATCATATCGAGGTTTATAATGGCGTTTCGCAGGGCCGATGCAATGCATTGAACGTTTTCCTCAAGCATAATTTCGTAGCCGATAAGTGCTGTCGATTTCCAATCCAAGAACCCTACAAGCGTTGCCCTGCTTGCCTTGCCTGTAAATGGATTTATTACTTGAAACGCTAGTTTATGTCCGTCTGCGACCAAAATATCACCAACATCAAGCAGACTTGCATCACGTTTTATGTAAGGCTCAACCTTGTCGGATAAAGCCTTTTCACCATCTCGGGCGAGCACCCATTTATCGTAATTATTGTTCTTAAACCACATTGCGTAACGGCGAAAGGTTATATCTGCAGGGATGAAGCTCTGCCCTTGCTCACGCAGTTTGTATTTTGTAAGAGCTGTCGCATTGCCGATAGAAATTCGGTTTGGGTGCAAAAGCAAGCTCATAAAGATTTTGATTTCTTCGTCGGTAAGGCAAGTGCGATAGTCGTTAACGCTAGCGTATTTATACTGTGGCAGTAGCTTTTGATAATCGTCAGTTCCACCAAGCATGGCGTGCCACCTGTGCAATGAGCCACGAGAAATTTTGCCTATAATTTGGAAAAGGTGCGAGTTTGATGCGTTGTGCAGATTAGCAAAATCATAATCAGCTTGGAGTTTGTTGTTCGCTTTACGTCTAAACTCAAGCCATTTATGGATTAAATCAAGCCTCGCTAATGCAATTTGCTTTGACTTTTCCGGTGTGAATTTGATTATATCAAGTGTTTCAGTCATATTAAAAATCCTTACTGACACATTCATCACTCTTGTCTCAGAGAAAGTCAAGTCCTGTATCGCAGTCTCAGAGATAATTCGACACATATCATTTTGTAAGTAAAAATAAAATTGCACTGAATTGCACTTTTTTGCACTGGGGGAAGTTTAGCAACTGTGCTTTATAGACCCTGATTCAAGTTTAGTGTGATGGTTTTTGGTGCAATTTTGTGCAAGAAAAGGGACATAAGTGCAAGAATTCGGACGCAAATCTCTATATACAAAAACAGCCCCTGTTAGGCTGTGTGTTTGAAAATTTTTATTTATTCCCCATTCAAAAGTCCCAGCCAGTTATTAGCAATCTTCTAGAAATATTTTGCAATTTAAGTTTTGAATTTTTCATTACCCACATATTACACACAAAAAATTTGCACTAAAAAAGAGCCTCTTGATAAGGCACTCAATTTAAATGGCGGGAACGACGAGGCTCGAACTCGCGACCTCATGCGTGACAGAGCATTCATGAATACTATCAAGTCAGTATTTACAACCTTTTTAGCCATATGCAACTAATCAAAATTTCACTAAACTGCATATCAATTACACACACATTACACACGGATTTTATAAAATAATTATTATAAGATTGATTATCAGAGAAGTCATTCAGTGTTTCAAGAAGAAACAGTAAATAATGGTTAAATATAAATTTATTATAAAATATACAAAATCAATCAGATGTCATCAGTGTATTTATCATTTTTATTATTTTTCTAAAGATTTTTAAATTACAAAATTACAAAGTGTTAAATTAACTTAAAGAATTAGTCAAATTATAAATTTCTGTAATAAAACAAACAATACAAATAATTACAATGTTAAAGTTTGTAACAATAACAATGCATCTCTTTACATTTTTCTCATTTTTGGTAAAATTATTTCAAGAGTAATTTAAAAATTTAAAAGGAGATTTTAAGGATGTTAAACACTGCAACCATTTTATCACAAGAAACTCTTATTTTCAAAGGGATTGATGCTATTAACAAATTAGGAGAGATGGGGCTATCTTACGAAACACTCGCAAATGCGGCAAGCAATGGCCATAAAATGAAAAAGAAAAAGTCAAAATATGCCCCACCAATATGTAAGTCAATTTCATTTTGGGAAAATACTATAATAATGCTTAGAGAACAACTTGTTGAAAAGTTAGGTTGGAGTATTTGTGATGATTACAATCTTAATAGAACTATTTCTCCTAGAAAAGATTATTCTATAGTTGTGTCTTCTGGGAATGCAAATGTTGGTAAAAACGCAAATCCATCTACATTGAATAAAAAAGGACAACTTTCGGCAGCGGTAGTTGACGTGAATAATGTTGTACAGTTATCATTATTTCCTATTCAATCTTCAAAAACTAAAAAATACAACGTTGAACGGATTCCACATTGGTTCTTACTATATTATAATGACGGCAATAAAATATGGTTGGAATTATCATTACCAAGACAAATTGGAAAAGATGGTCGTATTTCTTCTTGGTTTCAACGAATCATATTAGAACCTGTTGAAATTACATCTAATATTGATGTAGAACAGAAAATAAAAGAAAGAAAATCAGAAATAGAATATAATATTGATATTTCCAAAAAGCAATAGAGGAAAAATGTTTAATAACACTAGATTAGAACTTGCTAGAAAAAGACGAAGTTTAACAAAAAAAGAATTAGCCGAAAATCTAAATTTATCAATACAGACATTGTCAGATTGGGAAACTGGGAAAACCATTCCCAAATTTGACAATGTTGTAGAACTAGCAAAATTCTTAAAATTTCCTGTAGAATTTTTTGATAAAGAAGAAAATTTTGCTAGTTTAGACCCTCAAAAAGTTACATTCCGGGCATTAACAAAAATGCGAGCTTCTGATAGAGATATGGCTCTAGCTTGTGGTTCATTAGCAATCTACTTAAACACTTGGATAGAGAATAAATTTAATCTGCCACAATGTAATATTCCTCTTTATGAAAATTATAGTCCTGAAGAAGCTGCCCAAAAACTAAAACAATATTGGAATATTACCAAAGATTACATTGACAATACAATTTATCTTTTGGAAAAAAATGGAGTAAGAGTATATTCTTTATCTGAAAATTGTAATGATTTTGATGCTTTTTCAACTTGGGAGAATAATATTCCATTTGTATTTTTGAATACATCAAAATCTGCTGAAAGAAGTCGTTTTGATGCAATGCATGAACTAGGCCATTTAGTATTACATAAAAACTGTTTTACTCGTGATAAAAAAATAGAAGAAGAAGCTAATGCTTTTGCGTCAGAAATGCTAATGCCAGCAAATTCCGTATTGGAGTATAGAACAGTTACTCCAACTATTGGGAATTTAATTCAAATGAAACAAATTTGGAATGTGTCATTAAAAGCATTAATATATCGAATGAATAAGCTTGATATAATTACTGAATGGACATACCGACTTTTAATGGTTGAGTTGAACAAAAGAGGTTATAATACTTCTGAACCTTTGTCTATAGAAAGAGAAACTTCAATTATTTTAAAGAAAGTTTTTAATATTTTGAAAGAGGATAATATAACCTTACATGATGTTGCTCAATGTTTAAATTTATCTACATTAGAAGTTAATTCAATGATTTTTAATATGTTTGATATGTTTTCAACTATAAATGGTAATAATAATTCTAATAACAAACTAAAAAGCAAAGCAGATTTAAAACTTCTTTAATATGTAATAAAAAGAAAGCTAATATTATATTAGCAAGTAAAAAAGCGATAAAATAAGACCCTTTATACTTAGCTTTATTTTCCTCTATATAATACCCCTTAGCTAATGCATACATTCCACAAGATGATAGAATAATTAGGACTAAAATTGTAAATAACAAATTTGAATTTAAATATAATAAGATACCATTTATACAAATACAAGGTACTGTAATATAGAAAAAATCTAATTTCTGATCAGAATGCATTTCTAAATTACACCCAAATAAGTTTTTTAAAGGGCTTGCCTCTTTAATCTTTTCCCCTAATGCTACATTGATACCTAAATTTTTTAATTCATTTTCAGTCTCAATGCCAGCTTTAACCGCACCTATAAGTAATTTATGATACATAAATCTATCCATTAAATAAAAGCATAACCATGCAGCTGCACTTACAAATGACAACAGCACTATAAATTCTTTCTGATAATGAATATTTTCTTTTAACAAATATCCAATAGCACCTGAAATAGCAGTTATGACTGTCACAGCCAAACTTCTTATTTTCATTTCCATATCATTAAAATGCATCTGTACATCAACACATTGTTTCCATGCTTCTAGTAATAATTTTTTATCTGTCTCTTTTGAGTTTTTATTTAACCAATTAAACATTAGTATTTCCTTTTATTTTAAAATATCTAGAATTTCACAAAATGAATTTTTTAATATAAATGTTGGTTTTATTTTCTGCTCATCAATTTGTTCTTCTGCTTTTACTAGTGATTTATTCCAAAATGTTACTCTTTTTAGTAAATCATACTCTGGTCGAGTTTTGTAGTTTTCACCATATTTGGCATAAATATCTGTGATATGGGCATCTTGAGCCATTTTTATATCTTTAATTAAACTATCACCTATATAATAACAATTTGTAGCATTCAAATCTAAATCATATAATATTTTTTCAAGATTTTTCTTATAAGGTTTATAATGTTGTTGTTTATCAAAAGAAATGATTTTAGTATACATTAAATCAACATTACCAAAATTTCTAGCTGGTGGAGCATAAATATAATCGATTAGACCGTCTAAGTTTAATTCTTTTACGCGTAAAGAAGTATTATATGCTTCTGATTCTGTAAATAGGACAATAGTGTAAGAATTTTGTTTTAATGTTTCAAATGTTTCTAGTACATTGGGAAATAGATGTAAATGTTCAGTCTTCAAATTTTCTCTTAAAACCGTTGCATTACAACAAACATCATAAAAATCTGAAATATTTTTATATTTGTCTAATTTTGCAATTTCATAAAATACATTTAAATATTCTGTAGTATTGTGTTCTTGATGAATATTTTTTATATCATTCAAAAACTCTTCTTTGTTTAATTCTGGACTCTGTTCGATTATGTAGCATAAGGCTCCATTAAATGCTTGATACCAGTTATCAAACCAATCAAATAATGTATTATCAAAATCTGTAATTAAACATTTTCTACTCATCAGCATATTGATAATATAGCACAAATTTATTAAATTAACAGATTGTGCTATAATCAACTCATGACAGAACGTACAACAGCATTGGAAGTATATTTTTACGCAACAAGTTTGGGTAATGAACCTGTTAGGGAGTTTTTGAAAAACTTGCCAAAAGAAGATATGCGTACAATCGGTTTTGACATTAAAACTGTTCAATTCGGCTACCCTATCGGAATGCCATTAACTCGTGTGCTTCATGGTACTGGTGGGTTGGAAGAAGTTCGTTGCAATATTTCAAATGGTATAGCACGAGTGATTTTCTATGTTGAAGATAACACAATGGTGCTTTTACACGCATTTATCAAAAAATCACAGGAAACACCTAAAAAAGAATTAGATGTTGCAATTAAACGATATAAGGACCTTACGCAAAGGACAAAATAATTCTTTTTCCAAGATATTTAGCAACTTTTTCTATTGTATTTAAAGTGATTGATGTATTTTCTGGGTCTAAAATACGACAAATTGCAGTTCTTGAAGTTTCGAGTTCTTTTGCTAAACGATTAACTGAAATATTATCAGCTTTCATTTTTTCTTCTAAGGCATAAGCTATAACTCTTTTTAAAGCAACAGCTTCTGATTCTTGTAAGATTTGTTCTTCTTCCAAGAAACTATCAAATGTAGAGCCTAATTTATTTTTATCAATCATTTTATCGTCCTTAAAGTTTATACTTATATTGTACCAAAAAAGGTGCAATATTTCAACCCCTACACTCAATATTTGTTAATGTACGTGAAAATACTGTTGTACAGTCGATTTTATTCCATTTATAATTATAAAAATGGCTAAAACTCTTTTGTTTTGGCTGTTTTGTGTTACTTTTTCAAGATTGCTGAATTCAGAATAAACGAGATTAAACGGAAAGTGAGGTTTTAATATAAATATATATAAATCCTACAAATGTTTATCAGAGGTCAATCTGAATTCACTCATTAATCAAGAGGTATATGTATGGATTATTTAAAAGAATTTATGTCAAAATTGCAAAAATTAGCCTACTCAAAACGGATTTCTGATGTTTTTAGAGATTTTTTGACATTAAGCACTTGTGCATTAGCTCAACCAATTTATCGGAGTAATGAGTTAGAGCAGACATACTTAGAAACAGTAAACAGATACACAAAAGAACAAGCAGAAGAATTTTCACAACTGCTTGCTTTTTTAATTGAAGCACTAACAGAAAAGCATCAGGACTTTTTAGGGCAAGTCTATATGCAATTAAATCTTGGAAGTACAGCTAAAGGTCAGTTCTTTACACCTTATCATATAAGTCAGTTTATGGCTGAAATAAATTTTGCAGAAATTGAAAATAAACTGAAAGCACAAGAATTTATAACACTTTCAGACCCTTGTTGCGGTAGTGCAGGTATGATTATTGCATTTGCTGAAACAATGCAGAATAAAGGTTATAATTATCAAAATCGGTTATTTGTTGAAGTTATTGATATGGATGAAATGTGCTTTATGATGGCATATATTCAACTTTCGTTGTATGGAATTCCTGCAAGAGTAATGTTAGGCGATAGCTTAGCTTGGAAGTTTTCAAAAGTGCTTTATACTCCGTTTTATTTTGTTAAGGGGTTTCATTGGAAGTTGAAACGACAAAATCAAAAAGCTAAAGTTGAGCCAAGCCAAACTAATAAAATGCAGCATATAGAGGCTACACAATTACAACTGTTCATTTTATAAATTATTTATGATATGCTAACTCTTAAAGGAGTAAAGCGTGCTTGAAGATAATGATAAACTTGATACTATTGTAGTACCAATTAGAGAACAAAATGATGAAAAAGTTCTAAAAATGAAAAATTGGTTTGGAGTAAGAATTTCAGAAAATAGATTGAAGCAAATAAAATATATAGTGTTTTACCAAACTGCACCAAAATCAAGAATTTTGTATTATGCAAAGCTTAAAAAAACACCTACAATAAAAAATGATGGCTATAATAAGTATAAGTTTGAATTTTCAGGTAAAGTAAAAACTTTAAATAATATTTATAATAGAGATAAAAATACTAAAGATATAATTATAAGAACTGTCAGATATACAAATTTTGAAAAGTTAAATAATAAAAATATTCATTATTTAAGAGAAGCATTCGAATAATACAATACCTTTTCTTAATTTTTATAGGAAAAGGAGATTATCATGAAAATATACAAAGCAACAATAATTCCAATTGTAGCAGGTGGTAGCATTGAGGTTCGAGTTTCTGCTAACAGTACAAGTCAAGCAATAGGGCTTATAAAGACTTTACCCTACTTCAAATCTTTTGTAAGACAACCAGTTCAAGAAGGAAATCAAGATAACCACTTAACAGAACTAAGGGATTTACTTAAAAGAGCAAATGCAAAAAAGCAAGCTGATTTAGGGCAGATTGATTAACTATAAATCCAAACTCAAATACACATCATCAAGTTTGTCCTGTGTGATTCCTATGTATCGTAGTGTTACGCTTGGTGATGAGTGGTTGAAAAGCTTTTGAATAAGTGTAATATCGTAACCATTGTTATAAGCATGGTAGCCAAAAGTCTTTCTAAGTGTATGAGTTCCGATTTTATCTTTAATCCCTACTGATTGAGCTACATTATTGATTATCTTATACGCTTGTCCACGCAACAAAAAACCTTTATTCTTACGTGAGATGAATAAAGGCTCATTTTCTGTATAGTTTCGCGTTTTTAGATATTCTTTGATAGCTTGCTTTGTTTTGTCTGAAAGTGGAAAATCTTTGAATTTGTTTGTCTTTTTCTCTCGTAAGCTAATACGGTCTTTGATTTTATTGTTCTCAATGACATCAGAAATACGGAGTTTCAGTAAGTCGCTTATTCTTAAACCAGAGTTAATTCCTAAAACAAATAAGCAATAATCCCTTAAATTTTGCTGTTTCAGTAGCTTTTTGATTGTTTCAATCTGCTTTAAATCTCGTATTGGTTGTACAAATTCCATAGTAAAACACCTCAAATTCAATAATATTGTATGATACATAAATATATTTATATTATAAATTATGTATTATTCTTTGTACATACATATATTGACAGACTTTTACAATGTACTTAAAAGATAAGCGGAGTAATCAATTGAGGTAAATTTATGAATGAAACAAAATATAAAAGTGTATCATTAGAACTAGAAAAAATATTTCATATCAACATTATAGAATTCAGCTAATTTATAGAGAGTTTTAATATTTAATGGATATTTGCCATTTTCAATATTTGATAAATGGTCTCTTGACATCTTTACTTCGCAAGCAACATCTTCTTGAGATAATTCTCTGTTTAATCTCAATGCCTTTAATCGTCTGCCTATCTCATTTTGTATAGCTCGGATACCCATTTTTGAATTGTAGAATAGATACTACAATTTTTCAGTCGAATACATTCCACAATAATTGTCTATATCTCAATATACACATGGGTTTACAAGGTTTGTTTTTATTATAGAATAAATTTAAAAAAGATAGGAGGAAATATGAAAAAATAGGATTGATTTTATTGGTTATGCTTTTGTCTGTAGGAGTAACGGCATTTGCCTCAACTATTGTGAGTGAAACTAAACTCAATGACGGGTCTTATATCCGTAAATGTAGATTTTCAAATGGTGTTGTTGATTATTGCGGTACAGTTGACGCAATGAATGCAATGAGAGCTATTAATGACTTGTCTCTTACAGCTTCTCCACAACAATTAGCAGAAATGAAAAGACCGGAAAAAGAACATAAAGCACAAATGGAAAAAGAAGCTCAACAGTACATATCTAAACTATCGAAACCAGCAACAGATTTAAATTTATTATCCTCAAAAGAGTTAAATGAAATTAGCGAAACTGTTAGACAGGCTCGTTATTTTGTTCAAGATAATGAAAACTCTTTAACTGATAGTACTAAAAATAATTTAAATGTCAAAATAGCTGATTACAATAAAGTATTAACAGAAATTGAGGCTAAACAGGAAGCTAAACAAGAATTGGTAGAGCATGTAAAAAATGGAATAAGAACAAATTTTGATGGTGGGTTCCAAGCGGTTCAAAGATTTGAAAATGCAACAAAAATATTTGATGCATTTAATAGAGCTAAATAATTATAAGGGAATAAAATTATGTCAGATGAACAGAAAAGAATTGAAGAATTAGAACAGCAGTTGAAAATTGCGAAGCTTGAAAAAGAATTGGCTGAAATGAAAGCTGAAGTTAAAAATGAAGCGAATGAACAAAAGATACCAAAAAACTTAACGAAAGAAGAAATTATTGAAAATTACATAAATGAAAAAGTGCTAAAAACAGATTGTATTGTAGTTGGTAATAGTTTAACAAATGAGATTATTGTGCAAAGTGGTATGCAAATTAGCAATGATGAAAAACCTTTATTGTTATTGTATAAGAAAAGTCTTTTTTATGATTTAAAGACAAGAATTTTAATTACTAATAAACATATTTACTTTAAAGCTTTGCCAGATACTTTTTGGATTGGTTTAACTTGCAACTTTGCTAAAAAGATAGAAGGTAAATTTGAATTACAAAGAATCAAAAGCATAGAAATTGCAGAACATGACCATGCTTTTGGTACTGTATATGTTGGTCATCAATTAAAAATCAATAATGATGTTGTTGGATTGGTCAGAATGGGGGTTAATGCCGAATATGATGAAGAAGTAATAAACTATCTCAACAAATTATTCAATGAATTAACAATGAAAGATACCGTTAGTAATAATAAGGAAGTAGAAGTTGATTCAAATGAATCTAAAGAAAAATTATCAAATAAAGAGGTTTCCGATTCTTGGGGCACAATTGCTTGGAAATTAGGCTTAGCAATAATTGCGGCTATTATTTTATCCACATTATTTCCTAATATGTTTTCTGATAAAATTGTTGTGACAAATCCTAATACAGGTGAGGAAATTGAATTTCCAGTAGAAACGACTACTATAAATGGTGAAGAAAATTACTGTATAAATGTAAGTGTTTTAGAAGGTACAGAAAGAACTTTCTGTTCTACCGATAAAGAATCTTTGACAAAATTTGCTACAAAAGTTAAAGAACAAGAGGTAAAAATGACTGCAGAAATGGCCTTAAAAGGACAAAGTGTGAATAGTGAAACTACCGAGTTTTACTCTTTAGATGATATGATATATGCGGGTCTTAAACATCAATATCATATATATGAAAGAAATTCTCAAGCTGAACAAGAAGAAATTAAAGTAAAAAAGGCTGTTGATATTTATCATAAGGTACATAACAAAGAAATGGCAGATGAATATGGAGTTTCAGAAAAATGTTATACTGATTATCAAAAGATAATAGAACTTGAAGGCGAAGTAGCTGAGAACAATTATCCATGCTCTCCAAAAGAGAATCAGCAAATAAAATCTTATTTAAAAAGAATGGAAGATGAAGCTTCCAATAGAGAATATGCATTAGATGATGTCTCTGAGCCATTATGGACTAATGGAAGCATGCCAAAATCGTTAGTTTTACAAGATGTTCCTATAATGTGTTTTGAAAAAGCTAATTTAGGCGATAATAGTAAATGTACTGAAAAGCAATTAAATACAATCAAAGAATTTTATAAAAATAACCGTGAACTTGATTGGGAAAAAGAATATTTTGAATATTAAGGCTGTTTAAAATAAACTTAAAAGCTCCTCAAAAATTTAGAGGAGCTTTTTAATAAGCAATAAAAACAAATTGTATATAATTAACTAAAGCTATTGGTCAGTAGGGAATACTACGCTAAACTAGAATAAACTTTTTTAGGTTGGTTAATATAAATTATTATAATTAAAGTGGAGGTTACTCTCGTTTATTCTGTAATTTGTGATAATATGTACCTATGGCAAAGGTTTTAAGATATTTATTACTTAAACGTGATTTAAAATTTAAGGGATTAAAAGAAAAGGACAAATTATACCTACATCAACATTATGATGCAATATTAAAAATTCCACGTGGAAAATACAGAAAACAATTAACGGAAATAGAAAAAAATAGTAAGAAACGAAAATCTGAAAATATTGATTTGTATGATTGTCTTGAAGAATATTGCAGAAAAACATGCAAAAAAGATAGGCAGTTTTTGTTTTATGGGGTGTTATTGAATTTTTCCATAAAAGAATATTACATGCTTTGTTCATTGTTGATGTTGGGCGAAATTGATGAACAAGATTTTGATTCAATAGATTTTCGCCCTAATCGTTGTAAAGAGAAAAATGCAAAATGCCCAAGAAATTTAGAAAAAAGCTTGGCAGATTTAAAGGCTTCTATGCGTAAGAAGATTCAAAAACATTGTGAAACCGAAAAAACATATTTTAACATGTCCTTAAGAAACGAATTCTGTCTTGGAATATTTAATGAAGCTTTTGAAAATTTTGCGTATATTGATAGTGCTGTGGGACGAAAGATAATTAAAACAAATTTTAAAATAGCGAAAAAACCGTCTTTTATGTAAAGATATCTTAATAAAACACATAAAATTTATTCTGTCGCTAAATTTATCAAGATTATTTATTTAAAATATAATACTGAAGATAGTTTATAACATAAATGTGTAAAATGCACGGATAGCAAAAACAAGATTTTATGCTTAAGAAAATGTCGCTAAAATTATAAAAAAATAATCGCTATAACGCTTTATTTATGATGAATTAATTCCATTTTGAAAAATTTTGATTTAATATAATTACATAACAAAAGGAGGTACCGACTGGCACCTCGCAAAATTAAAATTTCTTTTCATAAATATTATACACTAAAAATTTTGCGAATGCTAGTCTAGTTCCTCTGATTGTTAAGTAGTACACAAAAAAAAGGAGATTGAAAATGGTAAAAACAAACCATTACGAGAACTGGCGACAGTTCGCAACCTTTCCCTGCAAAGAGAATTCAAAATTTCCAAGCACTAGGAATGGATTTAAAGACGCACAATTTAATCAAGATGTGCAAGCGATGTTTAATGCTGGATATAATCCAGCACTTGCGTGTAAAAAGTCAGGGATTTTGGTAATTGATATAGATTACCATGATGAAACTTCAACCGCAATGGAAGATTTACAAAAACTTGAAAATGAGTTAGGTGTGAAGCTTCCAAAAACACTTACACAAGCTACTGCAAGCGGAAACGGTAGACATTTAATTTATTCAGCAAAAGGGATTACTAATCCTCGTGGTAAGATAGGACAATTTTGTGACGTTAAGTATAACGGTTACATTATGATTGCTCCGTCATCAATTAACGGTCGTCAGTATAAAATTATTGACGGGATTGATGAAAATGGCAACTTTATAATTGCAGAGTTACCGCAGGCTTGGTTGGACCATATCAACAAAGATATGCCAGCTCCGCCTACATCTCTTCAAAAGGGTGAATTCAAAGAAGTATCACGCAAAGTATACAAAAATATTGATATTGAAAAAATGTTCAATAACTGTGCTTTCTTGCGTTATTGCAGAGATAATGCAGATTGTTTAGCAGAGCCGGAATGGCATAGCATGATTACGGTGTTGGCTCAAATTGAAGATTCTGATGAATTAATCCATGAGCTTTCAGAGCCATATCCGAAGTATAGCTATGCTGAAACACAGAAAAAGATTGAAAATGCCCGAGCTTTCGGTCATTCTCAAAGCTGTGCTTATTTATCGGCAAACTACCAACATATCTGTAAAGACTGTGCAAAATTAAACAACGAAAGAGAGGCATACAATGACTAACGCACCATTGAACATAAACAACCCGATTGATACAGGTAAAAAGACTATTGAAGATATCTTCAATCAGAATAAGAAGTTACTAAACGCTGTAACATTCATATCAAAAGCTACAATCAGCTATAATTCAGAGGAATACGTTCTTCCAAATCAGAACAAATTTCTCTTACAAAAATGGAACAAGACGTTTATCGTTGAGAAGAAAAAAGGCAAATTCCAAATACAACTACTGTCAAACTTTATTGTTACTGATGTTCGAGAATGTACACTTGTATTTAATGACAAAAGTAACAAGAAACCCCATAAGTACTATGTTGTTTCGCTAAAGAATGATAAAGGTTCAGTAGAGAAAGATGTAGAAATAGCTTACAACTCGAAATCAGATGTCAAACAATTTGAAACTACTGTGAATAATCTTTATACAGGCTTTCAAGTTTGTATGTCAGAAGCTGAATTCAAAACTTTTGTGTTTGAATATGTTTCGCCTAAAGTTGCAAGCAAAACTACTATTTACACAAATGCAGGTAAGCTTGATGATAATAAACTTTTGTATGAAAATGCACTTGCAACTTCAACTGGTATAAATTGGGCTGATGATGACGGTTATATTAAAACTGGCGAAAATTCCTATGTGAAACTTGCAGAATCAACTCATTACTTACCAAAACTTGCAACAAGTGTAAGAACTCCGCAAGTTATAGCGAATGAACTTATCTCAAACCTTTTAGAATGTTGGGAAGATAATATTGTTTTACCACTTATAACTCTCGGGCATATGGTTATGGCTATATACTATGAAGATTTTATCAAGCGGTATGGTTGCCCGACATTAATTCTCTACGGTGAAACTGGAACAGGAAAATCAACTCTTGTAACGGTTGGTCTATCTATCTTTGGACTTGCAAGAGAAGCATTAACCTCTGGTGGCTCAACTGCTAAAAGCAATGAGTATTTTTGTTCAAAATACAACGGCATGAATGTCTGCATAGATGATGTCAAAGGTGAAACATTAGCTTCAAGTAACTTTACGGCATTGGTAAAAGGGGCATATAAAGGTGTGCCACGTACTAAGATGTTACCTTATGGCAGAGGTATAGATTATATCAACACTTGTAGCCCATTAGCTTATTCAACAAATGAATCTTTACCCGACTTGAAAGAAGTTGTCAATCGAATGAATATTATTGAAATATTCGGCAAAATCTTCAAAGCTGATAAGTTCAAGTATCACGAGGTTGATAAGGATAATAATGCCCGTCTAAAAGAATTGTCATTAATCTTACCTCAATTCTTAAAATATTCAACAGAAGATGTGATAAAACTTTACGAGCAAGTATTTGAAATACTTAAAGCTAACGTTAAAGATACACAAAATCGTGTAATCAGCAATATTGCTTATGCTTATACAGGAGCTTTGATGTTACTTGCTATTGCAGATATTACATTAGAAGATTTGCAGGATAAAGTTATTCAGTATGCTCAGAAACAAGTTGAAAAGTATGAAAACATTAAAACTGTTGTTGATAAAGTCTTGGCTGAAATTCCTACACTTAATGAGCTGAAAGTGATTGATAAAGACACACATTTTAGAATTAGTAAGGAAAAGGTAGACGGAAATGAGATTTTACTGGTTAAATTCAAGAAAGATGTTATAATCGGGGCTATCAATAAATACTATTGTGGCAACAAGAAAAAGCAAATAGATGAGTCATCTTTTTGGAGTTATGCTCAAAACCATAGAAGATACAAAGGCAATAAAACCACAAGATTTGACGGCAAGTCAACTAATGCTATGTGCTTTGATGTTACTGGTATGGAAGAATACATTAATTTTGGCTCAATGTTAGAAGCTATATCTGCTGATGAATTTCGTAGTAATCTTGACAGTAACTAAAGAACCCCTTTCCCTGTTACACTCAAAAGGTAATCACTGATTATCTTTTGGGTTATATGGGTGAATTGTAATTTTGTAATTTTAAAAATCATTAGAAAAAATATAAAAAAGGAAAATATTATGACAAATTTAATAACATTTAAAGAATTTTGCAAGCTTTTAAAAGCTAATACAAATACCGTAAAATCTTGGAAAAGGCGAGGTGATTTGCCACCCGAAATTTTCTTTAAAATAGGTGGGACACTTTATGTTTTTCAAGACAAATTTGAACAATGGATTCAAGATAAGCAAATGAAGATTGGAGCATAAAATGAGTGTATATAAGAAGAAAAATAATAAATGGTATTACTTATTTATGTTGAATGGAGAAAGGAAGCACGGGATTTGTCCCGGAGCTTCCGACAAAAAAGAAGCTGAACAATATGAAAATGCAATAAAATTTAGACTTGCACAACAACAAAATGGTGTTATACCAAGAGAGGAAAAGAATGTTCCGCTGCATAAATTAAAAGATTTGTTTGAGCATTATTCAAAGAACAACAAGAAAAGTTACAAGAGTGACATTTATATGCTGAATATTATAGTTGCATACTTTGGTGCAAATACCATTGTTCAAAAAATCACACCAAATAAAGTTGAACAGTTTAAAGAATATCTTAAAAAAGAAAGAAATTCTAAAAACTCTACGATTAACCATTATCTTACAACATTGAGTAAAATGTTCAATGTAGGTATTGATAACGGAATTATTAGAAATAATCCCTTACAAAAAGTCAGCAAGTTAAGAGAAGATAATAATAAAACTCGATACTTGACTAAAGCGGAAGAAAAACGATTATTTACAGAAATCGAAAAAGAATATGAAGTTTTAGACAGATACACAAGAAAAAAGAAAATAGTTCAACCTTATCTGTACTTAAAACCAATCATAATCACAGCACTTCAAACAGGTATGCGTAGAGGTGAAATTCTTAATTTAAAGTGGAGTAACATTGATTTTACACAAGGCTTTATAGAACTTTTAGAAACCAAATCAGGTAAATCAAGAAAAATCCCTATATCTTCAACATTAAAAGAAGTTTTTCAAAGTGTTGACAAAACATCTGAATATGTATTTGTAAACCCGAAAACAAATAAACCTTATACTGATTTGAAAAAATCTTTTCACACAGTTATTGAAAAAGCAAAAATAAAGAATTTCAGATTTCATGATTTAAGGCATACAGTAGCAACAAGACTTGTTGAGAAAAATATAGATTTGTTTGTCGTTCAAGATATATTAGGACATTCTAAAATAACGACAACACAAAGATATGCCCATCCTGTACCACAAAGAAAACTTGATGCAATAGAAGTCTTAAATAATTATACAAATTGAACTACCTCATTGTATTATAATCCTACCTAAATGGTAGGATTTTTTTTGCGTATTAAAACAGTTGCATAAATATATTTAAGTTGAGTTTTTAAAATTACACACAGATTACACACAGGAATTTTTGCATTAAAAAAGAGACTCTTAAAAGTCTCTTAAAATGGCGGGAACGACGAGGCTCGAACTCGCGACCTCATGCGTGACAGGCATGCGCTCTAACCAAACTGAGCTACGCTCCCATCAATTTCGGTTACTTCTTTATTATATATGCTGAAAAAAAAATTGCAAGAGTTTTTTCGATAATTTTATTTTATTTTTTCAAATGAAAAGCCTCAGTTAAAACCAAGGCTTGTAAAATGAATTGTAAAATATTATTTATCCTAAATTAAATTAATCTTTATACAAAGGTGCTAATTTCTTTGATTGTTGAGGAATTAGACCTTCTTCAATTGATTGATAAACTCTATAATCAATTACAGGGAAGCAATTATCGATACTTTCAATTTTTTGTAATTTTGATTCATCAATATTATTTGCATCTATCATATCTGCAATTTCTTCAAATCTATCAACATGTTCTCTAAATCTATCTGTCGCATAATCTTTAGCCTGCCATGTTGTAATCAAGAATGGCCAATCTGAACTTTGCAACAATAAATTTTCTCTCGCTAATTGATTCAACGCTCTATGCAAAAGTTTATTATCTGGGATATTTGGATATCTGTCCGCAATAGATGTTATACGTTTTTCGCAAGAGTGAATAATAGGCCACATCCATTCAGTCAAGTGGTTGTTCCATACATAGAAGTGACCACCTTGTCCCCAAGAAGATTCTGGAATTTGAATAGCTTCTGTTGGAGGATGAGCATGCAAATATTCCCCAGCCGTCATTCTTTCAACTTGTGGTAGATATTGATTGAATTTCTTAATTACTTGTTTAATAAATTCAATACCCTCAAACCACCAGTGACCAAACAACTCAGTATCAAAAGACACCATAATCAAACCTTCTTTGCCATTATGAGAATTCTTGTAATCATTTAGCAAATGGTAAAGCATTGTTGTATAGTGATCAGAATTTTCATTGATTTTATTCAATGCCAAAACTGGATCATAAAGCATTTTATCACCTAAATCTGTCTTAGGAGAAGTAATTCTCCAATAATTCATACCAGATTTATCATCTTTTTTATGGAACTCTCTGAAGCATCCATCACCAGGGTATCCATCAGCAGCAGACCAAACTTGATAACCTGCTCTATCGTTTCTACCCATAACTGCAACTTGTGCATCTGGTAACCAATATGCTGAATATGTATCATAACCAGTTGGTTCTCTTTCTGGAAGTGGAATGTATTCAATATTTCCATAAACACCAACTACACGACGACTTCCGATAGAATTTCCGCCTTCGATTACGTGTGACTCTGTAAAGAAATATTCAATATCATTGTTTTGAAGAGTTACTTCAATAGCAGGACGCCAGTGTTTTTGACCATCTTTACCAATATATTCATAACCTTGACGATAAGCACATTCTGGCAACCAGCAACCCTTTGCTTTTTTACCAAATAATCTTTTTGTTGTATCAGAACCAACTTTGAACTGTGCATTCAAGTTATTATCAGTAGCTAATAATGGTGAAAAACCGTGAGTAGCACCAGACGTTGTAATTTCAATACATCCTAAATCTTGGAACTTTTTAAAAGCACCAACCAAATCCATTTGATACTTATTTACAAAAGAATCTTTGATACTATTAAACCAATCAAAATAGTATTTTGCTAAATATTTCAAATGTTGAGAATGAGGAACTTTAGGGTCTGGATATCTTTCCAAATCCTTTGAAACACTTGCTATTCTTGAATCAAGATATTCAACAAATCCATTTTTCAAATGTTCATCATTCAATTGTTCTGCCAAAATTGGAGTAATACCAACGGTTAACTTCGCTTTTATGCCTTCATCATACAATTCTGATATAGCATTAAGAAGCGGAACATATGTTTCTGACATACATTCATAAAGATTCTCTTCTCCAAACGGCCACATTCCAGCTTTTCTATAATATGGAAGGTGACTGTGTAACATAAAAACGAATTGACCTACTGCCATTATTTCCTCCAATCTACTGAACTATATATGAATATAATCCATTTATGTACAAAATATATATACCACAAATGGATAAAAAATATAATACTTTTTAACTAATTCAGGTGAATAATTTTACAATTATTAACAGAAAAAATTTTACAAATATTTTGGGATAATTTTTACAAAATATTTTTGATAAAAGCATTTACAGCAGAGAGTTTTGCCACATCTGTACGAATTAAATTTATGTTATTTTTTATCTCTTTTTCATAATCTTCACAGGTTGCAAGAGAGCTAAAAGTAAACAGTTCTGAAAGCGGAACATTTAATGCATTTGATATTTTCACAAGATTATCTGGAGTTGGGAAATATCGTCCACGTTCAATCGAACTAATACTATTGATATCAACATCAACAGCTTCCGCAAGTTTTTCTTGAGTCAGCTTGTTTAATTTTCGATATTTTTGAATATTCTTACCTAGGTTTTCTTTTAAGTTCATTTAATTTCTCTCTATTTAATAATTTTATATTCTTTCTTTTGAACTAATAACAAACCTACACTTATAAAAATATATTGATATTCAAAGCTACGCATGTATAATATATAAGTATCACTATTAATTTGGAGATAAAACTATAAACATGACAACGAAAAAGGAGAAAAGTTAATGGCAAAAGTTTCAATAATTGTTCCAGTTTATAACGTAGAAAAATACTTGAGAAAATGTCTGAACAGCCTTATCAATCAAACACTAAAAGAGATTGAAATCATTTGCATCAACGACGGATCGACTGATAAATCATTAGAAATTTTAGAAGAATATAAAAATAGAGATTCAAGAATCATATTACTAAACCAAGAAAATTCTGGACAATCAATTGCGAGAAATAATGGTATTAAAAAAGCAACAGGAGAATACCTCGGGTTTGTAGATCCAGATGATTGGATTGATTTAGATTATTATGAAAAACTTTATAATGCCGCAAGCACTAATGATACTGATATTGCAGTTGGTGGAATTATAAGAGTAACAGGAATTAAAAAGAAAAAATTCCTAAACTTCGAAAAAGAAACCATTACAGATAATACAAATTTAAAATTTGAGCTATGTGATGTTCCAGAAAAATCTTACGTTTGGAATAAAATTTATAAAACTCAAAAACTTAAAGAAATAAATTTAAAATTCGAAGAAGGGAGAATCTTTGAAGATTGCATTTTTACCCCGCAAGCACTATTTTTCTTAGGGAAAATGGTAACAGTACCGAATACCTATTACTACTATCTAAGAAGAAACAATTCTACAGTCAAGCAACGAAGTCAAAAAGCTAATACTGATAGTATCTATGCCCATAAAAAAGCTAGTGAATTCATCAAAGAACATAACATTGACGTTTCATCACACGAACCTAAAACTTACAGATTTAAAATATTTGGCGTAACAATATTTAAAATAAGACAAAAAGGGAAGAAGAAACAATACGCATTATTCAATATAATTAAAATCGGGAAATTATAAACAATAAAAAAAGAGTCTGGAATATATCCAAACTCTTTTTTTAATTCTTTACCTAAATCCTAGATTGCAACTGACTGAGATTTTAATTCAACCTCGGCAGGTAATCCTTTGATTAACTCTGCATTGTATCTCCTAGACTCCTCGATTCTCGAAACTGGTAGCGGAGCTGTTTTTGCGACCATTTTAGCTGCACCAGCTGGAGTTTTTGGAGTGACCTTAGATGGAGATTGAGCAATTATTGCAGGTCTTGAGCCTGAGATTGTCTTTACACTTCCACCTTTGTAAGCAATCATTGCTGGATCTGGATGGGCTTTAAAGTGTCTGTAATCAGCAGTAATCTTTGCTACAAACCTTCTTGTTTCTGTAAAAGGAGGAACTGCACGATATTTTTTTACATTTGCAGGACCTGCATTGTACGCAGCTAACGCTAATTCCATTGACCCAAACATTTTGTACATTGATTTGTAGTACATAATGCCACCCTTGATATTGTCATCAAGAGAATATGGATTTAAGCCCATTCTTCTTGCGGTTGACGGCATAAGCTGGAAAACTCCTACTGCACCATGCGAGCTTCTTGCTTCGTGTCTAAAACCTGATTCTGTTTTCGCAATACTTAGTGTAATTGCTGGATCTACGCCCATTTCGATAGAATGTTTTACTATCGCTGCCTTTACGGTATTTACATTGGCCGCTTGCACTTGTGCGAACAACATTAGCACTAATGCAATAGTGAATAGTAATAATTTTTTCAAAATGTAATCCTCTAGTTGTAAATTGAAAATTCTCCAAGACTACTTTTTGTTCTTATTTTTTTTCTAAGATTTTCGTCTTTTCGAATGTGATTATGTAACCATAATATTACAAAAATTTAAAATTTCAACCCCCAAGGGGTAACCTGCAAAAAATTTGAGAGCTAAAACTCGCTCATATCAATAGTTTTACATTCTTAACATTTAGTGTAAAAAGTACGATAATTTTGTCAAGTTTTATAATTTTTCTCTTTTATTTTGAAACAAAAATATTTCTTAATTCGTATTTTTTATCATGGGTATCATATGAATAAATTTTATACAAATTTCCATCAGTTGAAAATTTTACAGAATTAAGCAAATCAGTTCTCAAAATTTCAGTGTTACGCAAAACATCTAAAGTTCCACGATTTGGATGTCCAAAATAATTTACCCCAGTAGAAATAAGAGAAGTATTTACCCCCAAATACTCCAACATTTCATTATCAACAACATTAGGTCCGCCATGATGACCAACTTTCAAGACTTCGACATCCCGAGGAAGCAAATATTTTACTTGGTTAAACGCTTCCACGCCAGCATCCCCCATAAACAGCATGTCAAATTTCTTATAACTTAAAAGAGTAATCGTAGAAGATTCATTGCTTTTATTTTTACCTTTTGCCTTTGCCTTAAAAGTTGAAATCTTTAAATCTGGCTCAGAATATATTACATCCGCATTTTTAACTATCCTAACATTTTGATTTCTAATATTTACAGTTTTGAAAATATTTTTCGCAGTCTGGGTTTCCTCTTCTTTTGAATTCAAATAAAGAGTTTTAACTTTCATATTCTCAATAAATTCCGCTGTACCTCCAGAATGATCGTTGTCAAAGTGAGTAACGATTACACCTTCTAAATTCTTTATCCCTCTATCTTTTAAATATTTGAGCATAATTATTTTTGCTTGAGAATTTCCACTTTTATACGGAGCTTTTCCTGTATCTACAAAGAAATATTTACCTTTTGGAGTTTTTATCATAAATGAATCTGCATTCCCGACATCAAATGCAACCACTTCGAGATTCTTTGACACTGGAGTAATTGTTGTCGCAAGAATTACTAAAACAGAACAAATTAAGACCCAACACGCTTTTTTATACTTTTCAAATTTCAACAATAATGTAATTAGCAATAATGCAAAATAATATAAACTCAACTGAAACAAAGCTGGATGAGTTGTAACAAGCATGCTATGAGGAAGATTACCCCAAAAATCAGAAATCCAAACAAGCACATTCAACAAATAATTTAAAAAGAAATCAAAAATTCGACAAACAAAATCTGCAATTTGAGGAATAACTGAAAGCAATGAACTAACAAAACCACCAAAACTTATCACACTCAACAATGTTACAGTCGAAATATTAGCAAACACTGAATACAAACTAAAAGTATTAAAGTAAAACATCTGAATAGGAGCAATCCAAATTTGTGCAACAATTGGAATAAGAATTGGAGCTTTTATCCATTCAGGAATTTTGTCTAGTTTTGAAGAAATTATATTTGCCGTCGTGATTAAACCAAATGTAACAAGAAACGACAATTGAAAACTCACATCGTTAATATAAGCAGGGTTATAAATGAGCATCAATACAGCTACAAATGACAACAACGAAACACTATGAGCATCTCTATCTATCAATTTTCCACACAGGACAAACAACATCATCAATGCTGCTCGGGCAACAGATGCTCCTAGCCCAGTCATTAAAGTATATAAAATAACCATAATCATTCCAGACAAAACTCTAGGTTTGTATGGCACACGCAAAAACTTCAAAATCAAAAACCAAAAACTAAAAATGAACGCAACGTTCATCCCAGATGCCGCAAGAATATGTAGTAACCCCGAATTGATAAAAGAATTCTTTATATAATCAGGAGGAGCAACCGCATCATCTCCAAAAACAATTCCGCCTAAAATTTCCAAATTAGGGCTTTTCAAATACTTTGAGTGATAGGATAAAACCCTATTTCTTGTAGTATTTAATCCCTTAAGAAACTTCCAACGCAAGCTCATTTTTGAATCCAAAATTTCCAAATTTGAATCATCTGAATACAAGACAGTAAAAACGTTAAAATTTTTCAAATATGAACTATAATCAAACTGAGAAGGATTTGTTGCAGAAAAAGGTTCTCGCAAACTTCCTTTTAGCCTAATTTCTTCTCCAATATTCAATTTTGCAAGAACATCTTCTGGAGCTGAAACAGTAACCAATGTTTTACCTTGAAGAGTTTTCTTTCCCACAGAAGTCACCTGCATAAAAAATTTGGACTTAGTTTTGTCTGGAGAATTTGGCACACTAACAATTCGTCCAGTAAAAGTACCATTTATAGGAGTATTCGCAAGTAAATCATCGTAATTTTTAATCTTAAAAAATGTTAAGAAAAATCCAAAATAAAAAATCACAATAAGAATACAAACTCTACGAACAGAAAAAATTTTTAAATTCAATAACAAAACTAGAACAACCGTAATAAATATAGAAAAAGGAATAGCCAATGAATAAAAACAGGCCAAAATTCCCGTCATAAAAACCATAGACGAAAAAAACATCACAAAATTTTTATTTTGTAAAAAATCCCTAATATTCTCTATATCTATCATAATTCCAACAACTGAATGATAGCACGGAGAATATAGTTGTGCAAAAACAAAAAATATGCTATGCTGATGATGGAGAAGAGGAATGTATGAGCAATAATGATTTTTATATTGAAGATTTTTTAAGACAGGCTGTTTCCGTAGGGGCTTCAGATGCTCACATTTGCGAAGGAGAAAGACCTGCAATCAGGGTTTCTGGTCAAATCATGAGAATCAATCTTCCTCCTTTAACCAGCGAAGATATGGAATTCACTATAAGAACAGTTGCACCTCAACATTTGAAAGACAGAATTACAAGATTTTTCGATATTGACTTTTCATACGAAATTCCCGGATGTTCTCGTTTTCGTGTAAACATGTCAAGGCAATTAGGGAAAACAGCAATGGTTATCCGTGCGATTCCTTATTATATCAAAACATTTAAAGAATTATACTTACCTGAAACACTAGAAGAATTTGCATCATTCAACAACGGACTTGTTTTAGTAACAGGGCCAACAGGCTCAGGTAAATCAACAACGATTGCATCTTTGATTGATTACATCAACGCTTCAGTTGCAAAACACATCGTTACAATCGAAGACCCAGTCGAATTTATCTTCTCAAACAAAAAATCTATTGTTTCTCAAAGACAATTGCTAATCGATACCCCATCATTCTCAGACGGGGTTAAATACGCATTACGTCAAGACCCAGACGTTATATTTATCGGTGAAATTCGTGACAGAGAAACTATTGAATCTGCTCTAAAAGCAGCAGAAACTGGTCACCTTGTGGTATCTACAATCCACACAAACGATTCAGTTCAAACAGTAGCCAGAATTATCAACTTGTTTGAACCGAATGAAAGACCATTCATCAGAAGCCAAATTGCTAACACTTTGAGAGGGACTATTTCTCAAAAGCTAGTTCCTGCGATAGATGGCGGAACTCGTCTTCCTGCAACAGAAATCTTAGTTGTTACTCCAACAGTTAAAGACTTTATCCAGAAAGACGAATTGGAACAAATTTATGAACTTGTTAAAAATGGTTCATTCAATAACATGACAACAATGAATATGTCATTGTACAAACTGTACAACGAAGAAAAAATCTCAAAAGAAACTGCTCTTACATATTCAGACAACAAACCTGAACTTGAACAGTTAATGAGAGGTATTTACCACGGTACAGGCATGAACAAATAAGGATAATGCAAAATAGTTTTGTAACAGACGCAATTAATCTAAAAGCCTACAATCTTAGTGAATCAGACAAAATTATTGTCATGTATTCAAAAGACAAAGGACTAATTAGGGGAGTGGCAAAGGGAGTCAAAAAACCAAAGAGCAAATTAGGCGCTCGAATGGATTTACTTGTCGCTAATACTCTCATGCTTCATAAAGGGAAAAACCTTGATACTATTTGTCAAGCGGAAGTATTAAACACATTCAACAAAACTCGCCAAGATATAGATAAAATTTTCTATTCAATGTACGTGACAGAAGTAGTTAATAATTTTGGATTGGAAGAAGATCCTAGTTCAGAAGTTATTTATAACCTTTTATACAAGGCACTTAACACTATTTCTTCCGCCCAAAACAAGGTAGAAATCCTTATAGCTGTAATAAAATTCCAATTAAAAATGATGATTGAATCAGGTTTTTCACTCGAATTTGATACATGCCTGCACTGCCAATGTAACATTGGAGAAGAAACAATGTATTTCATTCCAACCGCAGGAGGAGTTGTTTGTAAAAACTGTGCGGGCAAATTATATTCTGCAAAGAAACAAATGCCACACAAATTACGTGACTTTTTCAAACAAATGGCAATAAATGATTTTGACGAAATAGGAGAATATGAAACAAAAGCTAATGAAAAAGTTTGTACAGTATCATTCCAAGTTTTAAAAGAATATATCGAGCTAAAATCACCTAAAAAATTCAAATCAACCGAAATGTTACAAGACGTACAACCTGTTTAATATTTCCTCCGACAAGGTTATATTTTTTATCTAATTTTATTATATAATCACTATCAAAAAGGATGGTTTTCTATGAAAAAATTTATAATAGTAGCAGCAATATTAGTATGTGGAAACGTTGTTTGGGCATCACAAGCTCAAATGTACAAGCTAGATAATGGTCAAACCGTTGTAGTCCAAGAAGTTAAAAATAATCCTATTGTCACAATTGACACTTGGATTAAAACAGGCTCAATTGATGAAGAAGATTCAAATAACGGAGTTGCACATTTTCTAGAACATTTATTTTTTAAAGGCACAAAAACCCATGAACCTGGGGAATTTGACAAAATCCTAGAAACTAAAGGAGCAATAACTAATGCCGCTACGAGCAAAGATTTTACGCATTATTATATAACTATCCCTTCTAAAGATTTTGATTTAGCAATGGATTTACACGGAGATATGATTCTTCATCCTCTTATTCCAAGAAAAGAAATGGAAAAAGAAAGAAAAGTTGTCCTAGAAGAAATAAGCAAGGACTTAAATTCTCCAACAAAAATAATGCAAGATAACTTGAATTCAATGCTATATACAACTCACCCATATAAAAGAAAAGTTATTGGCAGAAGTGATGTTATTGAAACAATCACCCGAGATCAAGTTTTGAGTTTCTATAACAAAAATTATTCTCCATCAAATATGGTTACAGTAATCATTGGAGATGTGGATGCAAATCACGCAATCGAAAAAACAAAAGAAGCGTTCAATGCGGAATATAAAAAACAAACGAAAACAATTTATACAAAAGAAGCTCCCCTAACAAAACAACAAAAAAAAGTAGAATATCTTGATACCGAATCTGGATATATGGTTATCGGATTTAGAGGAACTCCAATTGATGACAAAGATTCTTATGCACTAGATGTTCTTGCAACTATTTTAGGAGATGGTAGATCATCTGTTCTTAACCAAGTTCTAAAAGAAAAGAAAAGAATAGCTTTTTCTGTTGATGCAGGGAATTCCACATTCCGAGATGACGGGATATTCTACATTTCAGCAAATTACGAGCCAACAAAATGCAAAATTGTTCAAGATACTATATTCAATGAAATAGAAAAAATTCAAAAAAATGGAGTTACAGACGATCAATTAAAATTAGCAAAAAATATAATTGAAAGAAGCACATATTATTCTAGAGAATCAATAACAAATATCGCAACTGAAATCGGCTACACAATGGCATTGACAAATGACATAAAATTCTACGATACATACCTTGATAACATTAAAAATGTATCAAAAGAAGATGTAAAAAAAGTCGCAGAAAAATACCTAGGAATAAATAGAAGTGCCGTTTCAATTGTTTTACCTAAAAGTGCAAAAGAAGTCCCAGTAGCTTCATTAACACAACAAGCTCCAGCAACGGCAGAACTTGTTAGCGAAAACGCTCAAACTCAAAAATATAAACTTTCTGACGGAGCGACAATGCTTTATACTCCTAACAACGTAAACGATATTATTGCAATCAGTATTTACGCAAAAGGAGGACAACTTGCAGAGCAAAAAGCTGGAACAGCAAACCTTACCGCCACAGCAATGATGAGAGGGACAAAAAATTATACATCCCTAGAGCTATCACAAGTACTCGAAGATAATGGAATAAAAATTCAACCAAGTGCTAGTGCTGACGCTTTTGCAATAAATGTCCTAACAACAAAAGATGAATATGACAAAACCTTAGAACTATTAAACGAGGTAGTTAATAACGCTACATTTGAAGATTATGAAATTGATAAAGTTAAAACAGAAAAACTAAATACGATAAAAAGGAATAAAGATGTCCCTCTTCAAAGAGCAATTGAAGAATATAGAGATTTAATTTATCAAAATTCTCCATATTCAATTTCTTCAAAAATCTTAGAAAAAAACATTCCAAACATCACTAAAGAAGATATTATAAATTACTATAATTCAATTTTTGCTCCTAAGAATTTAGTTATTTCAATAAACGGAAATATTGACAAGGACAAAACAATTCAAGACTTAAATAATATTTTCAAACCAAAAGAAAACGCAAAGAATTTTGATTTCGCACAATACAATTCAAAAATACCAACAGTAACCACACCAAGACAAACAATTCAAAAAGTTCCAACAACAGAAACTGCATGGATTTTGCTCGGTTGGCAAACAAATGGTGTTTTGAACGAAAAGGATTATGCAACCTTACAAGTCATCGATTCTCTTCTCGGTTCTGGCATGAGTTCAAGATTGTTTAAAGATTTGAGAGAACAAGAAGGATTAGCATATCAACTTGGTTCTGGTTATTCTCCAAATGTTTTAAGAGGAAGTTTTTTGCTATACATTGGCACAAATCCTCAAACCTTAGACAAGGCGAAATCTGGTTTATTTGCAGAAATTACCAGATTAAAAACAGAATATGTTGGAGATAAAGAGCTTCAAGATGCAAAAGAAAAATTACTAGGTAACTACGTAATCGGGCTTGAAACGAACCTTGATAAAGCATCTAATATAGGTTGGTACGAAGCTTCAACAAGAGGATACGAATTTAAAGACAAATACGAGAAACTAATCAACAGTGTAACGGATTCTGATATTATAGAAATCGCAAACAAATACTTCACAGATGACTATATTTTATCAATCGTTACAAAGTAAATGAATGTGAAACAAACAACGAAAGCGGGGAATTAATAAAATTCTCCGCTTTAATCTTATAAATTCATTTTTTTACTTTACTTATTCAAATTATCGATTTCAGCGTTTAAGTTTTTGATTTGTACTTCTAATTTTGTACGTTCATCAACTACCGCTGAAAAAGCTTTTTCTAAAGTTTTAATTTTCGCTTCCAAAACTTCGACCCTAGAAGCATTTGCAGAGCCAGAGATTGAAGTTCTTTCCAATTCTCTTTGATATGCTTTTACTTTGTCTTTCGAAGCTGAAAGGAACATATAAACAGTTCCTGCACCAACAAACAACCCTGCAAGAAGAATGATTATTGTATAACTAGATAATCTAATAGTCCTAAAAAACATACCGCTATTATCAGACAAACCAAGTTTAGACTGAACATCAAGCATTGTATTATACATATAATTCACATTTATATAATTGCTATGATTCATTATTGCAAGATATACAACTGCAATTAACGCAACAACACTTAAAGCAATAAACATTCTTTTCATATAATTAAACTCTCCTATTTCTGAAATAAGTCAATACTTTTGACAATTTTTCATCAGGTTCTATTTCCAATTCTATTATCTCTTGTGAAAATGGTTTTGCAAATCTCAAATAGTATGACTGCAAAACTTGTTCTTCAGTTTTAACTTTTCCTTGCCCAGCGCCATACATTGTATCATTATAAACAGGATGCTTTTTATAACTCGTATGAACACGAATTTGATGAGTTCTTCCAGTAATCAAGTTCAACTCAACGTAAGTTGCTTCATTTCCAAATCGTTCAATTACTTTCAACTTGGTAACACTTGGTCTGCCATCTGGACGAACAGCCATTTTCTTAGGATTAAGATTGTTTCTCCCAATCGGGTCAGAAATTACATCGTTATCTCTTGGATAATTCCCAACCAAAATTGCATGATATTTTTTAATTAAATCATGATTTTTTATCAAATTAGCTAAGTATTCATGAGTTTTATTATTCTTAGGAATCATCAACAAACCAGAAGTATTTCTATCCAATCGATGAACAATTCCACGTCTAAATTCACCATTTACATCAGAAAGATTTTGCCCATATTTATAGAGCAAAGCATTTACCAATGTCCCAGAAGTTTCAATAAACGTAGGGTGGGTCAACATGCCAGATGGTTTATTTATTACTGCCATATTCTCATCTTCCCAAACAACTTCCAGAGGAATATTTTCTGGCTCTATTGCCAAAACTTTTTCTTCAACAAGATTTTCAAATTCGATCTTGTCACCTTCTTTTAAAGAATAAGAGGCTTTTTTGACAACACCATTAACGGTAACTTTTCCAGATTTTATAGCAGATTGAATCTTAGAACGTGAAATTCCATCATAAAGTTCCGCCAAATAAGTGTCCAATCTGGAATTCTCCGCATTTTCATCAATCACAAGTAACATCTTAGTTATCTACCTTTATAAAACAATAAAATTACAATCAAAGCGATTACACCAATGGTGATAAATATATCCGCAACATTAAAGATTGGAAAATTTATAAAATTCAATTGAATATAATCCCTAACATATCCAAAAACAATTCTTTCGTGGCAATTACTCATTATTCCTGAACAAAGTAACGCAATAAATGAAACAGAAATATAATGGATATTTTTTATATGATGATGAACATATAAAAATAGCATTGTCGTCGCAACAATCGAAATAATTATCAAAAATTCTCTTGCATTTTGTAATAAACTAAACGCAGCTCCTGCATTTTTTAAATAATGTAACTGAAAAACAGCATTTGAATAATGATGCCCAGATGTAAGGTTATCAACAATTAACTTTGATGAAAACAAAGCTAAAAATAACCAAAATATAAAACAACATACTAAGAAAAAATATTTACCTATTGATTTGTCCATCTTAATCCTCAACTTTTATAAAATTATTTTTAGGAATTACATTTACACGTTTCATTACACAAACAAGCCCTGCCATATAGATTTGATAAGTCGCATCTTGAACATTTTTAGCTTTTGAAATTGCCAAAGAAGCAACAGCATACTCGTTCAGATTATCAGTATTAGCCTTCAACAACCTTTCCAAAGTTTGAGATTGAGGCATCGCTCGAAGCTCACTTTTCGGAGTATTTGCAGGATATGTAACAGGATCTCTATCAATAGCCCCGATAATAAACATATCTGCCTTTCCATCAACCTTAACAGTTGTTGTATAAATATCCCCAGCAGATACTTGATTTGGTGCTTGAATTTCAATATTCATAAATCTAGCATCGCCATAAAGCAAAGATGATTCATCCGTCAAAGCAGTTTCACCTACAATAAACCATTTTTCGTTAACTTTTTCAAGGTAATATATTCCAGTAGATTTTGAATGCAACTCCCCTGCAATTGGATTAGAATCCAACATATCAGTAATCGTTCCGCTTGCAGTTTCTTCAACATTTATAGAAGCATAATCACCTGAAACATTTGTTGATACAATTTTTGTTTCATAAGTTAAATCTTTGCAAGTATCCCAAGTTTCTTTGATACTTTTAAAATATACTTCCTTCCCAAAACCATCATTATTCATATACTTATCAGAATACAAAGTTTCTAAACCTTTAAGATCATGATTATTCGCATATGTTTCATGAATTTTAAACAAATTTTTTATTTGCTTAATTTCTTTACGATTTTCTTTGTTCATTTCAGCTCGATATGAGCGATTAGAAATCAATGATGCTTCTGATTTTTGAAGCGTTAATGGAGCAACTAAAGCTCCCAATACTAATAACAAAACAATCTTCTTCATAACAAACAGTATAGTTTAAAAACTTTTAAAATTTAATAGTTTAAACAACTAAAATCCAAAATTATTAATATTTCTTAAAATAGTGTAATTTGTACCATAAAAATGGGTTTTATATATTATATACAGACAAGAGGATATACATTATGGAATTAGCATTACAAAACAGAACCCCAGATTTGGAATACAAAATTCAATCAACAATAGAAATGTTTAAACTTTCAAAACTAGAAAATATGCTATCTAACTGGCTCGAAAGAATGCCTAACGACAGTCCCGTAAATTACATTGGAGAATTAAACAAAAACGATGTAATGCACTAACGTCGTGTTAAGTAATATTTAACATAATTTTTGTATATTGAATTTTTATGCTATCATAGTACTGTTATAGAAAAAGGATGAAAACATGAGTTTAACAGTATATTTAGGGATAGACGTTGGTTCAGTAACAACAAAACTTGCACTTGTTGACGAAACAGGTAAATATGTTGATAGTGTTATGTTGAAAACTGCTGGTAAACCAGTACTTGCAGTTCAAACAGGTTTGAATAATTTGTATTCTAAAAGATTAACAGAATACGAGGTAATGGGTGTTGGAACAACTGGTTCTGGTAGAGCATTAGCAGGCTCACTTGTTGGTGCAGATGTTGTAAAAAACGAAATTACAGCTCACGCAGTAGCAGCAAGTACAAATATTCCAGGAGTTCAAACAATTCTTGAAATTGGTGGACAAGATAGTAAAATTATTATTTTACGTGATGGTATCGTTACAGACTTTGCAATGAACACAGTTTGTGCAGCTGGTACTGGAAGTTTCTTAGATCACCAAGCACAAAGATTAAATGTTCCGATTGAAGAATTTGGAGAAACAGCTCTTCGTTCAACTAATCCAGCTAGAATTGCTGGTCGTTGTGGCGTTTTTGCAGAAAGTGACCTTATTCACAAACAACAACTTGGTTATCCAGTAGAAGATTTGTTATACGGTCTTTGTCAAGCTCTTGTAAGAAACTATTTGAGTAACTTGGCATTGGGTAAAGAACTTCTTCCAACTGTATCATTCCAAGGTGGAGTTGCAACAAATACCGGGATGGTTAAAGCATTTGAAGAAGCTTTAAATACAAAAATTGTTGTTCCAGAAAATCACCAAACAATGGGAGCTATTGGTGCGGCACTTCTTGCTATGGAAAATCACCAATATACAGAAACTCAAACAAAATTTAAAGGCTGGAATGTTGCAGATATGCACTTTACATCTATAACTTGTGCTTGTACTGGATGTTCTAACAATTGTGAAGTAATTACAATTGTTGAAGGAATGGATCAAGTTCAACACGTTGAGAAAATCAAAGATGTAAAAGGGAATATTATCGCTCGTTGGGGCGGAACTTGTGGTCGTTGGGATATAAGCTAAGGATTTCAAATATATGCAAAATTTTGGACAAAATGCTTCTCCATTTAATACAGCAAGAACTTCTATTCTAACCGAATTATCGGGAGGGAATGCTGAACTAGGGGAAGCTTTTGCCCTAATTATAAATGATATGGTTACTCAAAGCGGAATTACAAATCCAAAAGCTGAACCTTTCGAAGTTGTTCCACCTTCTTGGAAAAAATTAGCCTCAAAAGAAAATAAAACACAAGAAGATATAAAACAACTTGATGAAATCTTAAAAGAAGAAATCCAATCTTTGGCAGAATCATATCTTCTGTTTATGGCAAAAGAATCAAGAAATTTAACAGGGAAGCTCGATTATAACCAATATGAAATGTTTATGTTGAAATATCGTTTTGGACATTACAACGTTATGAATAGACCAGACTATATGGCAAAGGTAAAAGCTCAACTCAAAACCGCTTTTGATAAAATTTCAGCTCACGGAGAACCAACAGGCGGAGATAGACTCATCGACAAGTCTGACATGTCTGCCTTTGTTTATGCAATTATTACCAAATCAAGAAGGGATGAGAATAATAAATTCTTAGGCTTTGAAATTAACGGAATTATTGAGCCAGAAGAATATGCGGTATCAGAAAAACAACTATTTGAAAATGAAGATAATTTATTTTCAGTAAAATTAAGAACTGCTTATAAAATTTTAAACAACACATTATAAAAAGGGGAAATAGATGAAAAAGATTTTTGTTTCATTATTTTTATTATTAGCATTTGGTTTAGGTCAAAAAGCATTTTCGTTTGAAAACATTACAACAATAGATGAAACATCTGACAAACAAATTGAAGCCATTGAACCAGAAACAAACATTGCACCTTTACAAGCTGAAATCTCTTTTGATTGGTTAACTTTAGACCAAACTCAAAGAGAAGAGAATATTGAAAAATATAAAAATCTCCTTTTTGAAAATAACTCTAGTCATATATATTTCAGCAAAGAAGATTTCAAAAAAGAATTCGCTAAATATTACAAAGATAAAGATTTCAAACTTCATTATATGTTAACCAACAATGGAGTTACAGAAGATGAAGATGCAAAATATTGTGCATTTTACTTCAAAAAAGGAACTCTTGTAATGTACGCAATTCAATATAAAAATAATCCTACAAATGCCTTCTATTATTCCGCATTTGGTAAATTATATTACACGGATTTAATGTCAAAAGAATATCCAAATTATCCATATACATCAATGCAATATGATAGAAAAGGACAATTAAAAAGTGCAATTTACTTCATAACAAAAGACATACAATACATGTTTGGTCCAGACAAAGAATTTCAAGGAATCTGGTACAAGGATAAAATGTATGACAAAAACGGGAAACAAACCCTTACAAGAAATAATTGGTAATTTCTATCTTATCAAATTGAAAGGGCTATGCTCTTTTGCATAAACAATTTCTATATCCTCTCCGAGTATTTTTTCAAACACGGGGAGGATTAAAATTTCTGATTCAAAATGCCCAATATCATAAACAACGATTTCACTATCCAATGCGGTATGGAATTTTAAATCTCCTGTCACAAGACAATCTGCCCCTAAACCTTTTGCCTCTTCAATAAATTCAGAACCACTTCCAGCACAAAACGCAACCTTTGAAAGAGTTTTTTTATTCTGGTTATTAACAATTCTTGCATTTGGTGAAATTTTTGACAATATATTAGAAAATTCTGAAACAGAAATGCCATTAGGAAATTCAATCATTCGCAAAAAATCATGTTCAATATCCACTTTATTTTCTTCTAAACCTAAAGTTTTAATAATAGTATCAGTTGTTCCGCCACTTGCTTTGTCCATATTTGTATGAGCAGAATATACATTCAATATTGGTTGAAAATCTTTACTCAACGCACGAGAAAATAAAGATAAATAAAATATGGGATGATGCGACACAACAATATCACATCCTTCTTGCAATGCTTGTTGAAAAACATCTTCAGTAGGAGTTAAACACAACATCACTTTTGCAATGTCATTTGAGTTTTGATTATCTATTACCCATCCAGAAGCATCCCAACTCTCTGCCGTTTCTAAAGGAGCAAACTCTTCTATTCGTTTTGAAATTTCATATTTATCCATTTTAGAGAAAACCTTTATTATTTTATGATGAATTCTAAAATCTTTCTTGCAATAACTTTTTTAGATGTTTTTTCGATTTTATTTAACCCACCATTTTTATCCAAAATTGTAACTTCATTATCATCTGAAGAAAAACCTATATCCTTGCGAGAAATATCATTCGCTATTAAATAATCACAACCTTTTTTAGTTATTTTGGCTTGTGCATTTTCTAACAAATTTTCACTTTCTGCACAAAAACCAACAATTGTACAATTAGATGATTCTTTTAATTTTCTTTCACACAAGCCTTGCAAAATGTCAGGATTTTTTTCTAACTCAAGAATTATATTATCTTCTTTGCCTTTTTTCATCTTTTGCTCAGAATAATTTTTAACTCTATAATCCGCAACAGCAGCAGCCATAACAATAATATCAGCCGATTGAAATTCGTTATTTACAGCATTTTGCATATCAATTGCAGATTTCACTTTAACAATTTTATATGGAGCTTCAAAATTCTTTGTTGTAATCAATATGACTTCCGCACCCATATCCCTAGCAGAATCCGCAATAGCTTTTCCCATTTTTCCTGATGAATAATTGGAAATATATCGAACAGGATCAATATCTTCTATTGTACCACCAGAGGTTACTACAACCTTTTTACCTTTTAATTTCTGGGTATAATTTAAAGCTTCAACAGTAGAATCAAAAATCTTATCCAGAGAACAAAGACGACCCTTGCCTAAATATCCGCAAGCCAAAAAGCCACTTTCTGGTTCTAATATTTCAATTCCTCTTGCCTTTAATGTGGAAATATTTGCTTTTATAATCGGATTATTCCACATATTGCAATTCATCGCTGGAGCAATAATCATTTTTTTAGAAAATGCACAAGCAATTGATGTTAACAAATTATCAGCTATTCCTTGAGCAATTTTAGAAATAGTATTCGCTGTTGCAGGAGCAATAAGCATAATATCCGCTTCATCTGCCAACGAAATATGTTCAGGCTTCCAATTTTTTACATCAAATTCTTCAACATAAACTTCATTTTGACTCAAATTTTGCAAAGTTAATTTTGTCACAAAATTTAAAGAATTCGGAGTACAAACAACTTTAACATTTGCACCACTTTTTTTAAATTTTCGAATAAGTTCGCAAATCTTATATGCTGCAATTCCACCAGTTATACCAATTAAAATTGTTTTATTATTTAACTCCACAATTTCCTTCTTTCGTTCAAATTGAAAACGTAAATTTATTGTTCCAATTCTCTTTTTGTTATGCTTTCAACTTCGGCAATTGCTCGTTCCAAGTCATCATTGACAACAACATAGTCATACTGTTTAGATCGTTCTAATTCAGTTTTCACAAGATTAAGTCTTTTTTGGATTGTTTCTTCATCCTCAGTATGACGGCCTCTCAAACGATGTTCCAATTCTTCGATACTTGGAGGTGCAATAAAAATCAAAACAGCTTCAGGCATTTTTTTCTTAACTTGCAATGCTCCTTGAGTTTCAATTTCAAGAATTATATTCATACCTTCTTCAAATTTTTGATTAATATATTTTTGCTTCGTTCCATAAAAATTTCCAGCAAACTGAGCATATTCAAGGAACTTATCTTTCTTTATACAATCTTGAAAATCTTCTGGGGTTAAGAAGAAATAATTAACTCCGTCAACCTCTCCTGGGCGTGGTTTTCGTGTCGTACAAGAAACAGACAACATAAAATCCTTAGAATTTCTTGCCATAAATTCTTTTAATACAGTGCCTTTTCCGACACCAGAACATCCAGATATTACAAATAATTTTTTATTCATAGATTGATTATACAATGAAGATAAAAAAATAAAAAAAGAATTTATTCAATAATTAATTTTTCCTTAATTTTATCAAAATTTCATCAATTCCGTTATATAAATATAATGTGAATGTTATAGATTTTAGGTAAAAGGAGAGGATATTATGATTAAACCATTAGGCGAAAGAATTGTTATTAAAGTTGTTGAAGAAACTGAACAAACAACTGGCGGAATTTTTATTCCTGATAGTGCAAAAGAAAAACCACAAAAAGGTGAAGTTGTTGCAGTTGGACTTGGTAAAATGAACGACAAAGGCGAAAGAGAACCTATGGACGTTAAAGTTGGGGATACAATTCTTTATGCTAAGTACTCTGGTACTGACGTAAAAGTTGATGGAACTGAATATAAAATTCTTTCTATCAAAGATGCTTTAGCAGTAATTGAATAATTATAGAAATTTTTTAAAAGGAGATATAAAAATGGCAAAACGTATTATTTTTGACGAAGAAGCTAGAAAAGCTCTTCTTAAAGGTATTGATGCAGTAGCTGATGCCGTTAAAGTTACACTTGGACCTAAAGGAAGAAACGTAATTTTAACTAAAAAATTCGGTGCACCTCAAATCGTTAATGATGGTGTAACTATTGCAAAAGAAATCGAATTAAAAGATGCTTTAGAAAATTCTGGAGCACAATTATTAAAAGAAGTATCATCTAAGACTAATGATGTTGCTGGTGATGGTACTACAACTGCTTCTGTATTGGCTCAAGCAATTGTTCGTGAAGGTTTGAAGAACTTAACTGCTGGTGCAAACCCAATGTCAATGAAACGTGGTATTGACAAAGCAGTAGAAGCAGCTGTTGAAAAAATCAAAGCTATGTCTAGACCTGTTAATACTAAAGCAGAAATTGCACAAGTTGCAGCTATCTCTGCTGGTAACAACAAAGAAATCGGAGAACTTATTGCAGAAGCAATGGAAAAAGTTGGACACGATGGTGTTATCACAGTTGAAGAATCAAAATCTTTCGGTACAAACTTGAAAGTTGTTGAAGGTATGCAATTTGATAAAGGATACATTTCACCATATTTCGTTACTGATCCAGAAAGAATGGAAGCTGTATTGGAAGATGCTTATGTATTCTGTTGCAACAAGAAAATTAACTTAATCTCAGACTTAGTTCCATTACTAGAACAAGTTGCTCGTGATGGTAAATCTTTATTGTTGATTGCTGAAGATGTTGAAGGCGAAGCTCTTGCAACTTTAGTTGTAAACACAATGAGAAAAGTATTGAGAGCAGTAGCTGTAAAAGCTCCAGGATTTGGCGATAGAAGAAAAGCTATGCTTGAAGATATTGCTATCTTAACTGGTGGTGAAATGTTCACAGAAGAACTTGGCATCAAGTTAGAAAATGTTACAACTCAAATGTTAGGTAAAGCAAAACGTGTTACTGTTTCTAAAGACGAAACAACTATCGTAGTTGGTGATGAAACAAAAGCTGCCGTTCAAGAAAGAATTCACCTAATCAAGAACCAAATCGCAGCTTCTGATTCTGAATACGATAAAGAAAAATTACAAGAAAGAGCTGCTAAATTATCTGGCGGTGTTGCTGTAATCGAAGTTGGTGCAGCTTCTGAAGTTGAATTAAAAGAAAGAAAACTTAGAATTGAAGATGCGTTGAATGCTACTAGAGCGGCTAACGAAGAAGGTATTGTTCCTGGAGGCGGTGTTGCTTTATTAAGAGTTCAACAAGAATTAAATTCTAAATTAGATTCAATGGATTTTGAATCAGATGATGAAAAAGTTGGTTTCAAAATTTTAACAGCAGCATTAGATGTACCTCTTAGAGCAATCGCTCGCAACGCAGGTGCTAAAGCTGATGTAGTTGTTGATTGCATTCTTGAAAAAGATGGAGCATACGGATATGACGCTCTAAACAGCAAATACGTTGATATGTTCCAAGCTGGTGTTGTTGACCCTGCAAAAGTAACAAGATCTGCATTGATTAACGCAGCATCTGTTGGTTCTATGTTATTAACAACAGAAGCAGCTGTTGTAGATATTCCAGAAGAAAAACCAGCTGCTCCAGATATGTCAGCAATGGCAGGCATGGGCGGTATGGGAGGAATGATGTAATTTCTTACATCAAACCCAAACTTTATAAACAATTTGACGAGTGGTTATATTTAATAACCACTCGTTTTTTAGTAGAAACGATTCACATTTGTTAAAATTCAAGCAATTTTCCCTGTTTAAAATTCTTTATTTATATATAGGGGAAAACAATATGCCAATTACACCAGCATTATTACAAAAAATACAAATTCCAGAAGTTGGAAGGCTTGCAGATTATGTAATTCAAAACAATAGACATATTTCACCAAGATTTCTCTCTAGAGAATTTTTAACAATACAAGATAGATATGCAGACAGATATTATGACACATTTTGCCACGATGCAGGAGTTATGGCAAAATGTCTTGAGCAAGGCAAAAATCCAGAACTTCCAGGAGTCATTTATAGTGCAATGTGTAAATTAACAGAATTCTTTCCTAGAAAATTAGAATATTTTGCCTTAAAAGGTTATCAAGTTGCGGAAAGAAATGGAGATTTCATCCACATGATGGCAAGATTAAATGACTTGAAAAAAGTTTATAAAAATAAACCCGATAAATTAATGCAATACATAGATGTTTTATATGGGCAAGAACGTTGTTTAAAAGAACTTTGCTATAACTATAACAATGCTATTTCGACATTTCGCTCAGTATCAAGACCTCCAGCTTCGAGGGAATCTTATTATTTAATGCTTGCAAACACACAAACAGAACTTGCAAAACTTATCAGAAGAAAATACCCAGATCAAGCAAAAAAGAAACTTCTCTGTGCAAGAAACATCTATTCTCGAGATAGAATTGAATCTCCAGAACGAAATAGAGCAAGCATTGCCTATATAGATATGAATCTTAGAAAAATTGAACTGGTTAAACTTATTCAAGAAAGTTAACTTAAATATTTTTAACATGTACAGGAAAAGAAACTTCCTTTTGTGTAATATTATATTAAAGAGGAAAAAATATGCCTGTTACATCAAGAGAAACAAGAAAAAAAGTAGATGAAACTTTAATTCCACAGAACTTAGAAGCGGAAGAAGCCGTTTTAGGGGCAATTTTAGTAAATCCAGAAACATTAGCAAAAGTATCAGATACCCTTTTGCCAAAAAGTTTTTACAAACCTGCTCACAGATATATTTATGAAGCAATGCTCCAACTTTTCAATAACAATGACAACATTGATATTGTATCAGTTTCTGATGTTTTGAATTACAGTGGGAAATTGGAATCCGTAGGCGGAAGAGCTTACATAAACGATTTAGTTGAAAATACTATTACAACTTCAAACATTGCTTACTATGCAAAAATTATTCAAGAAAAAGCTGTTAAAAGAGCATTAATAAACGCAGGTTCTGAAATTGTAAGCAAAGGTTATGACTTAGAACCAAGTGATAGATCTCTTGAACAAGCAGAAAAACTTATTTTTGACATTGGCTCAAGCAAAGCTACTGCGGATTTGAAACACGTTAAAGATTTAGTTCTTGATACTTGGGACAACATTGAATATAGATTTAACCATAAAGATGAATTGTCTGGATTAAGAACAGATTTCACCGAACTTGATAATATGATGAGCGGATTGCACCGTTCAGATTTGATAATCTTGGCAGCTCGTCCTGCAATGGGTAAAACTGCATTTGCACTAAACATCGCTCAAAATGTAGCCATTAAAGAACAAGTTCCCGTTTGTATATTCTCTCTTGAAATGTCAGCATCACAGTTGGTACAGAGAATGTTGTGTTCTTATGCAGAAGTTGATGCTCAAAGATTAAAAACAGGTAATATGCTTCAACAAGATTTGGATAAACTTGCAATGGCAATGAATGATTTCAGCCAAGCTCCAATCTATATTGATGATACTAGCGGATGTACACTAACAGATATTAGAACAAAATGTAGAAGATTAAAAACACAGCAAAAAGACTTAGGCTTAATCGTAATCGACTACTTGCAGTTGATGGAAGGTGGCGGAAAAGATGACCGTTTGCAACAGATTTCTGCAATTTCCAGAGGTTTGAAAATCTTAGCAAAAGAACTTGATGTTCCAATTATTACATTGTCACAGTTATCTCGTGCAGTTGAAGGTCGTAACGATAAACGTCCAATGCTTTCTGACTTGCGTGAATCTGGTTCTATCGAACAAGACGCCGATATTGTAATGTTTATTTATCGTGAAGATTACTACAATAAAGGTGAATCTGAAGAGGAAGAAAACGTTAAAGCTTCATCTAAAGGGTTATCAGAAATCATTATTGCAAAACACAGAAACGGGCCAGTTGGAACTGTTAAATTGTTATTCCAAGGCAATATTACAAAATTCAAGAACCCTATCGATACTGCGTTTGATGATTTTTAAAAATTAAACCTTAATACTTGTTGATATTTATTTTCATACTGCTATAATAGCTGGTATGAGAATTGAAACTGAAAAAAAATTTGCAGCAGGATTATCAATATTTTCTAATTCTGTAATAATTATCTTAAAATTGATAGCTGGTCATATTTCAGGGAGTATTAGTATAATATCTGAAGCTATCCATTCATTGAGTGATTTTTTAGCATCTGTTTTAACATTCTTCTCAGTTATGAAATCCTCTGAACCAGCAGATAAAAAACACCCGTTCGGACATGGTAAATACGAAGATATGTCTGGATTTATTGAGGGCGGTTTGATTATCTTTGCAGCTGGATTTATTGTTTTTGAAGCCTTAAAAAAAATCATAAGTCCATCTACCGCAACAGTTGATACAACTCTAGGCTTGGTTGTCATGGGAATTTCAGTTGTTGCCAATATCATTGTTAGCACCGTATTATTCAAAGTTGCAAAAGACTCTGAATCCGTATCATTATATGCAGATGCAGAACATTTGAGAACAGATATTTTATCTTCTCTTGGAGTATTCATTGGTTTATTACTAATCAAACTCACAGGCATACATCTCCTTGACCCAATCATTGCCATAATTGTTGCTATAATTATTTTTAGAGCTGGGCTTTCAATTTCAATAAGCACAATGAATAATTTACTAGACTGTTCATTACCAGAATGCGACTTACATGCGATTTGCAAAATATTAGAAACATTCAAATCAAAAGGCATTACAGGTTATAAAGACCTAAGAGCAAGAAGACTTGGACCACAAAAAAGTATCGAAGTCACACTTTTATTCCCAAAAGACATGACCATTTGCAATTGCCATACTATTTGTGACTCAATTGAAAAAGAATTAAAAATTGAATTAGGAGATGTAACATCTAGTATTCACTTGGAACCAGATACTACTCAAGTGAATTCAAATATTTAATCATTTTTCCTAAATCTTTATTCCAAGTAGAGTTCCATTTCTTCTGAATAATATCCGCAGGCGACAAACCTTTAAAAGTCAAATCCTTTAATGGCTGAAGAAATAATTCCTCTCCAGTTTGAGAGTTTTTTAATGATTTTTCTGCAATATTTATAATTTCTTTTGCATAATCTGCAACTTTATTATTTTTAATATTAGCTTGAAGTGCAAGTTTAGGAACATTGTAACGGAGTTCTGACAAATCCTTGTATTGTAAGCGTTTTAGCAATTCTTCACACTCATCCATTGCAATATTATCGTAAAAAATACCTTTATAGATTGCTAAAATTGCATATTTCAAATCTCCAGAAACACAGTCATGGTTACGAATTTCTATAAAATTACGCATTCTAACCTCTGGGAAATACAGATTTGCTTGCAACTCATAATCCTCAATTGTTGGATATTCTCCCATATAACCAACTCTCATGAATTCTTCAAAAGTAATATCTCCATGAAGCTCCACAGAACCAACATCACGTTGAATAAATATCATTGGTGTTTTCATTATGCAATCAATGTACTCGTCAAACGAAAATTCTTCGCTTATTTTTCCAGCAAAACCGCACCTATCATTATCTGTATTAATCCAACTCAAACCTCGAAAAGTTTTATAACCTGTATCAACTCCACCCCTTATTGGTGAATTTGCAAACATTGCAGTCATAAATGGAGATAACTTATTTGCAAGTTTAAACTTTCTCATTGCATCTTCTTCGGATTTAAAATCAATACAACATTGAATTCCCGCAGTTTCTCTCATCATAACATCCGACAATATTCCCCAAAGGTAATTAGCCATGATTCTATATCTTTTCTTTGGAATGAGGTTAATTGATTTATGAGTTGAATATGGTGAAACACCATAATTAAGCAACATAATATTTCGACCTTCAAGAATTTCGTTTATTATATCGTTTATTTTTTCAATCTTTGATTTTAATTGGAAAATATTTCGTTGAGGTTCAGCACTAATTTCTATCTGACAGCCAGGCTCTAGTGTTATCGTGTCATGGTGTTTCTTCAATCCAACAATATTTTTATCATCGTTGATATAATCCCAAGTTGCTTCTTTTGCAAATTCTTCTAAAAAGTTTTTTATACCATATTCACTCCAATAATCAACAGCTTTATATGAAGTTGCCCAAATAGGTAAACGTTCATATTCCATTCCTATTTTAAAATCTTCTGGTTTTGTATAGCCTTTAGTATAAAGCTTTAAAATATCTTCTTTTTGTAATCTTTGTTGTTCAACTTTTACCATATTAACCCCTTCACTAAATATTTTATTATAACATTATTTAAAATATCAAATAAAACTTTGTAAACATTTATCCATGTGTGGTATTATTATTAGTAAGATGAATTACTTCGATAGAGCAAGATACTTTAGAACTAAAAAAAGATTAGGACAAAACTTCCTTGTAGATGGGGAAGTTATTCAAGACATAATAGAATTTGCGAACATTTCACCAGATGATACAATCGTGGAAATTGGTCCTGGAGTTGGATTTGTAACGGAACAACTTGTTAAATATGCAAAAAAAGTTATCGTTATTGAGCTAGATGAAGAAGCAATTGAAGAATTAAAAAAACTTGATGCACCAAATTTAGAAATCATCCATAATGATGTTTTAAAAACAGATTTGTCATCTTTAACAGAAGATAAATTTAAAGTTGTTGCAAATATTCCATATTATATTACCAGCCCGATTATTGCCCATCTGTTGGGAGAAATCGACGATTTAAACAATAAAAACAGAAACAAAATCAAAGACATTATTCTTATGGTTCAGGAGGAAGTTGCAAGAAGAATGGTTGCAACTCCAGATTCAACAGGCAAACAATATGGACTTTTAACAATTCTTTCTCAATTCTGGGCAGATGTAAAAATTTTACGTCTTGTGGGTAGAAAATCGTTCTATCCAGCACCTAAAGTAAATTCTGCACTTGTTAAACTGGATGTTAGAACAGAACCTAAATTAAAACTTTCAGACTATTCATATTTTAGAAGAGTAATAAAAGCAGGTTTTGCTCAACGCCGTAAAAATATAAAAAATTGCTTATTAAATGGTAGCTTTTTAAAAGAACACATTTCAAAAGCTCTCTCTAACCTTGGAATAGATGAAAATATTCGAGGAGAAAAACTTTCAATCGAAAAATTTGGAGAATTGTCTGAAGAATTGCTAAAGGTTTCTAAAGGTTAATTATGCAAAGTATAAAAGTTCAATGTCCTGCAAAAATAAATTTAACACTAAAAGTTATTAATAAAAGGGAAGACGGATTTCATAATATTGAAAGTATTATGCAAACAATTAATCTATTTGATTATTTAACTATTTCTGTCGAAGATAATACAGAAAATCAAATTTTATTAAGTGGAAATAGCACCGAAATTCCTTATAACGAAAAAAATCTTGTCTACAAAGCAGGAATACTTTATCTAGAAAAAACAGGAATTAAAAACAAAAAAATTTCCGTCTATATTGATAAAAACATCCCAGTATCTGCTGGACTTGCAGGCGGAAGCACAAATGCTGCGGGCATGTTGTATGGATTAAACAAACTATTCAATGAAAAATTATCGGAAACAGAACTTCACAAATTGTGTGCGGAATTGGGTTCTGATTTAAATTTCTGCCTAAAAGGAGGTTGTATGATGACAAAAGGACGAGGAGAAATCCTTGAACCTTCAGAATACAATCATTTCACAGTAAATTTAATAAAACCAATTAACCTTGGGATTTCTGCAAAAGAAGCTTATACAAAATTTGCTCAAAAAATCTCTCAAGAAAACACGGGAAGAGAAAATTTTGTTAACGACCTTGAATGGGCAGTATTTGAAGATTACGAAGAATTAAAACACATTAAAAATAAATACCCAAAATCTATTATGACAGGTTCTGGTTCAACTTATTATTCTTTAGAAGAAAAATTTGAAGAAGAGACAAATTTTTGGGTTAAAAATAATTTAGAAACTATAAACTACGGAGTTCAAATTATATAATTCACTCTTGTATCAAACCTAAAAATTTGTTAAAATTCTCATATGGAAGATATTGTTGAAAAATTAAAAGAATTTGGATTTAACTCATACGAAGCTAAAGTTTATATTGCACTTTTGAAAAAATATCCTGCAACAGGATATGAAGTTTCTCAAATTGCAGATATACCTCAATCAAGAGCATATGATGCTTTAAAATCTTTAGTTTCATCAAAAGTTGCATTTTCAACAGATTCAAAGCCACAAAAATACACACCGATTTCGCCAAAAGAATTGACTCAACGATATAAAAGAAAAATGGTTTCAACTATTGAGTATTTAGAAAAAAAACTTCCAGATGTTAGAGAAGATTATAGCGAACCAATTCATATGGTTGGAGATTATGAAAAGATTTTAAACAAAATAAAGGAAGTTATTAAAAACGCTAAACATTCTATCTATATAGAAGTTTGGGCAAAAGACTTTAAACACCTCGATTCGGAACTTTCTAACGCTTATGACAGAGGTGTAGATATAAAAATTGTAGGTTATGATAATCTTTTTGCCCCATATGGATTGATATATTCTCACGATGGAGGAAAAGAGATTGAATACTCTATCGGCAGTAGATTAATATATCTTGTTGCAGATGATATTGAAAGCATTTTTGGAAGGATTGAAAACCAAGTTGTATGGACAAAAAACGAAGATATTGCGTTTCTTTTAAAAGAATTTATTGTCCACGATATGTATCTTTTGGATGTAAATAAGCAATTCCCAGAGCAATTAAAATATTTCTACGGTACAGGATTTAAAAAACTTAAAGACAAAATTTTATCAAAAAACTCTGCTTATAATATTCATTAGAGCATGCTTATTTTTTAATAATTATTTACTTTCAAATTCCGCTTTTAAGATTTATAATAAAGTGTATATTGAACATGTATTTTGGGAGAAGAAAAGGGATAGATTGATGGAAGGATATAGTTTTGAAATAATTACAGGACCAATGAGCTGCGGAAAAACAGAAGAATTATTACGCAGAATCAGAAGATGTATCATTGCAAAACGTAAAGTAAAAGTTATCTCTCCAGATGTCGATACAAGATCAAAAGGGGATTATATTGAATCTAGAAATGGGCTTTGGTTGGATGCAATTAAAGTTAAACATTCTGTTCAGATTTTGAGCCTTGTAAAAGATGCAGAAGTTGTAGCAATTGATGAATTACAATTTTTCGATTCAAACATCGTTAAAGTAATCACACAATTAATGAACGACGGGAAAAAAGTTATAGGTACAGGATTAGAATTGGATTTCAAAGCTGAACCTTTTGGTTCAATGCCTGAATTGATGTGTATTGCAACTCAAGTTGACAAACTTCATGCTGTTTGTATGAAATGCGGTTGTGAACACGCAACAAGAACACAAAGATTAATTGATGGCAAACCTGCTGATAAAAATTCACCGCTTATTATGATTGGTGGCGATGAAACATACGAAGCAAGATGTATTAAATGTTACGAACTTCCAAATGCTCACCCAGAATTAAACAAGGGATTTCGACTTTTGCAATTTGACCATAGATAATATTTATACAGTATTCAAATGAATGTGGAATGGAAAATTTCACATTTTTTTTTATATGTGATAATATATGCGTAGTAATAATTCTCAAAGATGGAAACTTTTTGATATTTATTTCGTCTTAGTTATAAGAAAGAATTATTGGAGGTTTTAAATAAGAATGAGGAAAGTCGCAAAAAAATGTATCATAACCCTTGGATTGTTTCTTGCAATGTTTGGCTGGGTAGTGCAATCAAATGTTCAAGCCTCAACTCCTGCGGAGTTATACGATAATGTGTGGAGATTAATTAACACCAAATATGTTGACCAAACAAACAATGAGCAAAATTGGGCAACTTGGCGTCACAAATATGATAACGTAATTAGAACAGATGAGGATGCGTACGTTGCAATTGATACAATGGTTGCAAGTTTGAATGACCCATACACAAAATTCTTAAATCCGAAAGAATTTGCGGATGAAACAGGCTCTATCAAAGGTTCATTAAAAGGAATTGGTATTCAAATCGGAGTTAAAGATGGCAAACTAATGGTTATCGCTCCAATTGAAGATACTCCAGCAGAAAAAGCCGGATTAAAAGCAGATGACGAAATTTTATCAATTGATGGTAAAAGTACAAAAGGTATAACTGTTGACAAAGCTGCTGACCAAATTCGTGGAGAAGAAGGAACTCAAGTAACTTTACTTATCAAACGTAAAGATACAGAACCAAAAGAATATACTATTACTCGTGCGGAAATTGAAATCAAATCTGTGTCTCAAAAAATCCCAGAAAATGTAACAATGCCAAATGATATTAGCTATATTAGATTGAGTTCTTTTATTAGTAGAAACGCAGCAAAAGAATTTGCAGATATTTTATCTAACTCTCCAAATAAAAAAGCATTTATTGTTGACTTACGCTCAAATCCAGGAGGATTATTGAGTAACGCAATTTACATCTCGGATATGTTCCTTGATGGAGGTGCAATCGTAAGTACTGTTGACCGTGATGGATACAAAGAAACTCAAAAAGCAACAAGAGGAGTTTTAACAACAAAACCAGTAGTTATCTTGTTGAATAAAGGTTCTGCTTCTGCAAGCGAAATCTTTTCTGGAGCAATGAAAGATAACAAAAGAGCCGTTTTGGTAGGAACACAATCTTTCGGGAAAGGATTAGTTCAAGAAATCAACAAACTTCCAAATAATTCTGGTATCAACATCACAATTCAAAAATATTTGACTCCAAATGGAACAGATATTCACAAGAAAGGAATTACACCTGACGTTGTGGTTGAATTGACAGATGAAAATATTAAAAACAAAGATGATGTTCAATTGAAAAAAGCAATCGAAGTTGCTCAAAACCTTTCAAAAGGAACATACGTAGTACAAAAATAAGTAAAAATATGATATAAGAAAACATAAAGCAGTTCTTATCTGAACTGCTTTTTATTTTGTCAAAATATAAAAAATAAATAAATTCGTCTAATCGTATTAGAAATATTTCATCAAACTCTATAAAAGGTTGATTTAATTTTAATCAAAATTTGAAATAATAAAAATGTTATCACCGTTAGAGGATTTGAAGAGATGAATTTACACGAGCAATGCTTACTTCGCTATTTAACACACCCTGATGAATTGTCTTATGCAACAGAAATTTTAAAATTAAATAATAAAATTCTTGAGCAAAAATTCGTTGTAAAAAACATTCTTGCGAATATTTCCTTGTTAAATTATACTGAAAAAGTAAAGTAACAAGGTTGGATTTATGCTTAAAAAATTTTTATATACGTTGTGGATTACAATTTTTGCAGTGCTTCTATTTTTCAGCGTGAAAAATGGAAGCTTTTTGGCTTTTATTAATTCTATGGAAAATAGAACTTTCGACATTCGTCAAAGTTTGATTGCCAATTCTGGAGCTAGAAATCACAATAAAGATATTGTAATAGTTGCAATTGATGACGGAAGTTATGAATACGTTTTGGATAACTACGGAGAATGGCCACTAAGAAGAGATGCCTATGCTCAAATGGTTAATTATATTGAATCTCAACATCCTAAAATGATTGTATTCGATTTGATGTTTGTAAAATCAATGAAAAGTGGGGTTCAAGCAGATAATGCGTTGATAAATGTTTTCAAAAAGTATAATAATGTTTATACATCAATGAACCTTGATAACCAACAAGATGATTTGAGAATTCCACCTCAATTACCTAATTTGTCAATCACTCCATATCCTAACACAACGAATACTATTGAATACTCTAATTGCAGAGTTATTTTACAAGGGATATTAGATGCAACTTCAAATATAGGAATGATAAATGTATCTCGCTCTGATGACGGTGTTTTGCGTAAAATGCCATTGTATTTAAAATACCAAGATAAATATTACCCACAATTAGGCTACCGTGTTGGTCTTGATTATTCAAATGGAAATCTCAAAAATATTCATCCTGACGAGGGAGCAAGTGTAATACTAAATTGGTATGGTCCTTCTGGAACATTTGAACATATTCCAATGTACAAAGTTTTAAAAGCTTCTGAAGGGAAAAAACAATTAAATTACAATTTCAAAAACAAAGTTGTCTATTTTGGAGCAACAGCAGCTAGCTTATTTGATATTAAAACCGTACCAGTAGATAAAGTTTATCCAGGGGTTGAAGTCCAAGCAACATACCTAAACAACCTAATAGATGGCAGTTTAATAAATAAATGCTCAGAACCTATAAACGTTCTTGCTGGACTAATTTTAGCACTGATTACAGTAATTTTTGTTCTTAGAATTCAATCCATGCCTGTTGCGTTTGGTTTATCAATGACAACATCAGCTTTTTATGTTGTTCTTGCATACGAACTAATGAGATACAAAAACTATTGGATAAAAATAGTTTCACCTTTATCTTTCGCATTATTTGCATTTATTATCGCAGTGATTATCAAATATCTGATTAAATCTAGAGATTTTGATGCACAATATAAACTTGCAACAACTGATGGTTTAACTGAATTGTACAACCATAGATATTTCCAAGAACAAATGCAGAGATACGTTTCACACTCAATGAGATACGAAACTCCTTTTTCTCTAATTATCATAGACATCGACTTTTTCAAAAAATTCAACGATAATTATGGTCACCAATCTGGAGATGCAGTATTAAGACAAGTTGCGATGACATTAAAGAAAAATGTAAGAACAACCGATATAGTATGTAGATATGGCGGAGAAGAAATGAGTATTATTCTTCCAAACACAAAGCAAGAAGAAGCTATCGCAATTGCACAAAAATTATGTTCAATGGTTGCATCTAAAAAAATGAAACTAAGCAATGGACGAGAAAGCAACGTTACAATCAGCTTAGGAGTTTCAACTTTTGGCGACGAAGATGGAAAAACTCCAGCAAAAATCATTGAATCTGCCGACCAAAGATTGTACCACGCAAAAGAAAACGGAAGAAACCGTGTTAACTAAAAAATATGAATATAGATTTCTTAGATAAAATAGTTACAATAAAAGATATTCCTAAAGAAAGCCCATTTGAACCTTGTTTGATTGAAAATAACGAGAAACAAATTGGCGAAATCTGTACGTTTCTGCAATCAGATTCAAAGTTGCTTTTGGTAAATGGATTCAAAGGTACAGGAAAAACCTCCATCATCAATTTTGTTTCAACATTCCTAAGTGATAAAACACTCGTTCTTAAATACAACTGTTTTGAAACAACAATTCTCGATGACATGTTGTTATCTTTTTTTGAAACATTTAGAAATTATACTTTAATGGGAAAAATTATTCCTCCAAGAATTAAGACCGAAAATTTTACACAAAAAATAAATTCCTATTTTAATACAATACATTCACCAATTGTTATAATATTAGATTCATTTGAGGAAATATTAAAAAGTAATAAATCAGAAATTTTGAGCTTTATAAAACACATTTTAAAACTCACAAACATCAAAATCATTATAACTACAAGAAAAATTGAACCAGAAGATTTTGATGATACAAAATTCGATAAAATAACGTGCCTTGCATTAACAAAGCCTATTTTTGAAAAGTATCTAAAAAATAATGGTATAAAACATATCGGACTACTCTCTAATGAACTATACAAACATTCAAAAGGTTATTACAACTACGTAAACCTCTCTGTCAAAATAATGAATTTAAGACAGCTTAATCTTGTTCAATTTTTAGAGGGATACTCAAAAAGTTTTATGGCTTTTCCTGAATTTATAACGAGAGAAGCTCTGTCCTTAGTTGATCCAATAAGTGCCCATCTATTTAGGCTTTTAACTGTGATGAGAATTCCCATCCATGTTAATCTGCTAAAATCATTACATCTATATAATAAAGAACGAATTTTCTTCTTTGTAACAAACTCTATACTATCTGTTGACGGAGAATGCATATACTTAGATGAAGCTTTTAGAGATATTATTGAACACCAAATTCCAGAAAACGTAATGATTAAATTACACTCTGCTTGTGTTGATTTATATAATACACAATTGCCTCTCAAACCACTAGAGAGAGACTTAATGTTATCACGACAAACAATGCGAAATGAAATTGAATATCATTCATTATTTATTCCTAAAAAACCTGATTTGAACATGAAAGATATTCGACTAATTACTGTTGATCCAATGGTTGAAACAGCTCAAAAATCTCCTGCGGTAGAATTCAAACAAGAAGAACCAATTCAAACAACCACACCTCCTTCAAATACTCAAATACAAGAAGAGTCAAAGGAAGATAAAATTGATAAAATCAGCTTTATTATTGAAGATGAATCTATTCTAGATAACATTGCAGACTCAATCAAAGACTTCATCGATGACAAAACAAAACAAAACGAAATAGAAGAAAAAAGTGATGGAATGAGCCTTACTCAACTTTTGAATTTAGCAAAACAAGAAGAAAGTAAATATAATTACAAACACGCAATTCTTTTATACCAAAATGCATTGACGAAAAAAGAAGATGAATCATTTTATCAATTTTTGCCAACAATTTATATAAAATTAGCAGAAGCACACAAACATTTATCTCAATGGTATGAGGCATTAGAAGCTTACACCCAAGCACAAGATTTCTATTTTAACGTTGCAGATACAGACAAAATTGCACAGGTAAAACTTGAAATTGCAAATATTTACTACATTATGTACAAACACGATAATGCTAAATATATATTATCTGAACTTGAGCAACAAAACTTACCAAATGAAATAAAAATAAAAGTTAACCTAGCACTAGCAAGATTAACAGACAACCCTAATATCGAATTCCAATACTACGAAAAATCTTTAAAACTTATCGATATACATACAAATAAGAATGTTTTAGCAGAATTATATTACAAATCTGCGGGTTCATATGATGAACAAAACGATACAAGAATGGCTGCATTATATTATAAAAAATGTATAGAATTAGATTCTAATCCAAATCATAACAAATATTTATCAATGGCACTTGCAAATCTTGCGGAACTTTATGACGAAGCTGGAAGCCCACAACATGCAATAAAATATTATAATGAAAGCTTGAGAATAGATAAGGCAACAAAAAATTATAATGGCTTATACTATTCTGCCATGCATTTAGCAGAAATTTATGGAACAAAAAATAAAGAAAAAGCTCTTGAATACTTGAATCAAGCCCTATATTATGCTAAAAAATTAAATGAAACTTACCACATAATTAGTGCATTAACTGAAATGGGAGATTTCTATTCAAAAATAAAAGATTTCACCCATGCGTACAAATATCTGATTGAAGCTTATAACTTGTCAAAACAATCATTCAATAAAGAGAACCTAAACAAAATTCAAACAAGAATTGAAGACATAAAACATCGAATATCAGAACAAGAATTCACAAAATTGCAGGACGAATATGGAAAACAAAACTAAATACGAAGAATATATGAAAATATTTTTAGAAGAAAATTCTAAAGTAAACTTAATCTCAAAAAATGATGAAAAATATTTATGGGAAAAGCATGTTTTCGATTCCCTCGCAATAGAAAACTTTTTTGAAAAATTTGATACATCTAAAATTAAGACTATACTCGACATCGGCACTGGTGGAGGTTTTCCGTCTATTCCAATAGCAATAACATATCCACATTTGAAAGTTACTGCACTTGATAGCATTGCTAAAAAAATTCGAGCAGTACAAACCATAAAAGACAAGTTAAATATAGAAAATCTTGAACCAATTTGCACAAGAGTCGAAAATCTTGATTCAAAATTCGATATGGTAACTTCTCGAGCAGTTTCTTCATTGAAAAACATTTGCGAATATGCCCTTCCAAAACTTAAAAAAGGTGGATATTTCGTAGCTTATAAATCAAGAAAAACACCTCAAGAAATTAAAGAAGCAAACTCAATTCTAAAAAAATATAATTCCAAAATTGTCGATATTATAGAATATTCTCTTCCGCTTGAAGAAAATCATGAACGGAATTTAATTGTTATTTTGAAAAAATAAGCAATCTTTCAGAGTTTCTTTATGCTACAATTTAATTGCAGACAAAAGGAGTTAATATACTCTGGGGGTATAAAATGACAATTATTAATGACGTTTTCACAGTGCATACTAAAGGGAATACAGATATTATTGATATAACACCACAAATACGCAATGTTGTGTATAATCACGTATTACAAAATGCGGTTGTATATGTTTATGCTCAAGGAAGTACCGTGTCAATTACAAATATTGAATTTGAACCAGGATTACTCGTTGACTTACCAGAAGCACTAGAAAGAATTGCACCAGTTAATTCTAACTATCACCATGATGAAATGTGGCATGACGGAAATGGTTATGCACACGTAAGAGCATCTATTGTTGGAAACTCAACCCACATCCCACTAATTGATGGGGTATTACAACTTGGACAATGGCAACAAGTAGTTTTAATCGATTTTGATAACAAAGCTAGAGCAAGAAAAGTAAATGTACAAATAGTTTACTAAAGAAATCTTATCCCGAGAGAATAAATATTAACTTTTGTAAAGTGTAAATTGTACACTATTGCTAGCTTTTAGGATTTCTTTAAAATTTATAAAACAATATTGTTGACTTTATTTTTTTCTCGTGGCATAATAATTGTATAAGATTTAAGTGTAGTCGAAACACTAAATATAAATAGTTCATTAACCCCAAAAACATATAAACTCCTAAATAATAAACACTAAAAGAGACCATTAGGATGCAGAAAACGACCCACTCACTTGTGAGTGGTTTTTTTTATGTTTATTTTTATAAATCGACTAAAATAAACCTATTAAAGACTCAAAACAATAAAATATTATATAATAAGTGTATAAATATCACTTATTTCTTGATTAATGACGAATTTCAAACGGTTGTTGTTGTGAAGTAGAATCATTTGAATAACTTTGAGAATTTTGATAGCCAGTTGATTGTTGATTCGGAACAGGTTGAACATTTTGCTCAGGATATGTTGTTGTAGCCACAGGAGCTTGAATTGGTTCTTCAACAGGCTGCTGAACTTGAGATTGTTGCGGAATTGAATTTGGAGAATAATCACTCATAAAAGTATTCATTCTATCTTGACTTTGAGAATATAAATCATCAGATTTTTGAATATCTGTTAAAATATCACCTAATTCGTTTTTATAATCATTTGACTGCTTACAAGTTTTATAATTATCAAGCATATTATACAAATTTCTTATATTTCCAGCCGCAACACTTCTTCTTGATTCGTCTGTTTGCATACCACTATAAGTTAATCTATAAAGAGCTAATGCATTATGTTGAGCATAATCAAGATATGCACAACTTGAATTTTTCATCAACAATCCTTCATTTTTCTTTAATTTTTGATTTAAAAAATCTGCAATTGAAAGATATTTAAAATACTTATCAGAAGAAGACATTGAATTATTGTTATCTATTTCAGCAAAATCGATTTTATCCTCAAGAGATTTTGTTTCTCTATAAGTCGAAATAGAATAAGACATAAGCAGAATTCCCAATAATAAAATCGCCCCACCTAAAATAAGTAAATCATTTGGATTTCTTTTTTCCATTTCGCTCTCCCCAATTACTTGCCATCTCATTATACAATAAATTTAAGTAAAATACCATTCAAACGATTTATTTGCATTTTGAAGATAAAATTATATAATTAACTTAAAATAAAAATGGAGAAAGTATGAAAAAAATATACGCAATTTTAATATTAATAGGGTTATTTGTAGGGTCACAAGTTTTAGCTAATGTGGTTACAACAACAAGAAAAATAAACAGACCGACAACTCAACAATATCACAAGCCAACGACTCAACAATACCACAAACCGACAACAACACCTTCTCGAACAACAGGTAGCAGACTATCTGATAGTGTAAAAAATTGCCGTCCATACAGTGAAACAATGGTTACTGATATGGGAGGAGTCAATTTTGGATTCAAAGTTACTATTGGAGGTTGGATTAACAACAAATGCAGATTAGATTTTATATCTGATGCACAAGGAATTGCTTCAAGTTTTGAACAAATCTATGGCGTTTCTGCATCTCAAGCCCAAATTTCAACTTTTGCTCCAAAAGTAAGATGTAATTTTACAAAACAACAACTTGCATATGTCGGAGATTCTATTTTACAAGAAGAAGCTCGTAAACATGGTGGTAATGGAAGAATGTTAAAAAATCCAAACCAAATTTCTTTGGGGGGATTTTCTGATTCTGATGCAAGATTATTAGATGTATTAATGAACGATAGAGCCTGTACAATATTAAACGCAAACGACTTAGGCAATATGCTTCAATCAATTATGGGATTTTAGAATAAAAAGGACAAAAAAGATGAAAAGATTAAAATCATTACTTATAATTTCTGCACTATTGGTATCCATTCCAACAGTTACAAATGCAATGCAAACAAAAGCGGTAAAAGAACAACAAGCTGTCAATAAAAATTCCGCTCAACAAATGCAAAAGATGTCAGATAAAAATGAATTATTTACCGTTGATCAGAAAATAGATATTTTATCAAAAAAATATCTAAATAATTTTAGGACATGTGAACCATTACATATATCAGAATCTATGGACATTTTCGGGCTAAAAATATCTTTCCAAGTTGATATAAATGGATGGGTTAACAACAAATGCTCTTACTATATGACAGGAAACATTGGCGGATTAGGTAAAGACATCAGAGAAGTTTTTAATATTAATCAATCAGTAACAGATGAACAAATCGCAAAATTCAAACCTGTTATTGAGTGCAATTTTTCTAAAACAGAACTAAATACAATGGTAGATGCTTTTGTCGCTCGCAGTGAAAGAAACACAACACAAATTGCACAAATGTTAGAAAAGCCAAATAAAAAATATAATGATTCCATTCAAAAATTAACACCAGAAGAAGAAAAGTTTGTGCAAATGATTACAACAGGAAATGTTTGTAAAATTCCAAATTCATCAGAACTTATGGAACAATTTTCACAATTCATAATGCCAGTAGGTGAAACAAAATAATGCAAGAAGTTTTCTTAAAAACTTTGGATAATATTAAAATCGCAATAAATCACTATTCAACAAACAGAAATAGTGTAATTATTATCGCTCCAGGATGGTTTATGACCAAAGACTCAAAAATATTTAAAAAGATGGCCAAAGCTTTATTCAAAACTTTTGACATTATTTCAATGGACTTTAGAGGAACTGGCAAAAGCGGGAGTTTTTACACATTCTCCGCAAAAGAAGAACAAGATTTAAACTGCGTAATTAATTATGCCAAAACACGATATGAAAAAATTTTTGTTCTTGGATTTTCACTTGGGGGAGCATTATCTATAATTTCGGGAGCAAAAAATAAAAATATCAACGGAATTATTGCAGTTTCTGCGCCAACAGAATTTTACAAAATAGAAAATAAAATGTATTCACCAGATGCATGGATTCCAACATTATTTCAAAAATTTGAACCGCTAAGATGGTTGACAATCCGTGCAGGAAATCCTTTTTTACGAAAAGAAAAACCTATTGATTTAGTACAAAAAATAACAGTACCTACTCTTTTTATTGCAGGAGAAAAAGATCCAACAGTTTGTCCTTGGCATACTCAAAAACTTTTTGAAACCGCAAAATGCAAAAAAGACTTCATCCTCTTTAAAAGAGCAAGACACGCAGAAGATTTATACACCGACTACCCAGAAAAATTTGAAACCTGTTGCACAAACTGGTTAAACCAAATCTAACGTCTTGAATCTCCAGTACCAGAACGATAACCACAGAATGAATAAATTACTGGTAACGCTCTTTCAATGTGAATTTTATCTGCAAATGGAATTTTTGCAAGAACAAGTACCGCAACTAAATCATCCAAATTTGCAACCATATCAATTAGTTTTAATTTTCTTTCAGGCTTTTTCGCTTCTTTATCATTTCTTAAGAAATTTGAAAGTTTAATTGCAGCTTTTGAACCAACAGCAACACCTATTGCAGAAGCAACAATTTTCATAAAATTATTATTTATTTTTGGATTTTTTGACTTGTTACAAAGTTTTATCGTCCCATCAACAAGCAACATTGGAGCGGCAGTAAGAACCATTTGAAAAGCTCCTTCTTTCCATTTTTTCTTTATATCAGAAGCCTTTTCTCCAATAGAACCCATCACAATCCCGCCAATATTACCAGCAGCAGCCATTGATAGCATTTCTTTTACAGTATATTCAACTTTCAGAGGATTTTTAATCTTTTGGCGTTTCATACAATACGCCAATACTGACAATGCTCCAAATGTTGAACCAATACCTGCTAATACTTTATCCTTTTTTGGAACTTGCTTTTCTTTTACAGATTGGCTCATATCAATATAACCATAAGAAATATTTTTTCTTGCTGGCATAAACCCAACCAAATTCGGGTTGGGGCGATGTTCTATATTATTTATTGATTGAAGAGCCATAATTAAAACCTATTATCAAGTGTATATGGTACAACAAAATTTATTTTAATCAATCTTTCAGTTAATAACTCTTAATATCTAATAGCAAAAGAAGGCTCATTACCTGTTCTAACTTTTATAGGAACAATTTGCCAAGTTGCACCATTCAAACAATCTTCTACCCAAATTTTTGAAATATTATCACCTTCATATTCAGCAGTATAATGCCTAATCATCTTGTGATTTTCATCAAAATGTAGTTCTTCAACAAGTCTATCATAAGAATCATACTTGAACTCTACATCAATATAAATTTCGGGATTTTTAGCATTTGAATATTTGAAATTATTTTTTGTAAATTGTTCTAAACCAGTAACTTGACCTTTTTCATTATAATAAATGTGCTTATTTTTTGAAAAATTATATTCTTCAATTTTATTTCCATCACTATCATATTTAAAATATTTGAAAAGTTTCCCCATATAATCAGGTTCATCTTCTACAATTTTGTCTTTGAATTCCAATTCTTCAGTTGAAATAACATCATCAGTATCTTTTTTCAAAGTTTGACAAGCTTTTAAATTTTCAAACTCAAAATCACATTTTCTATAAATTTCGTCAGAATCATCTTCATTAGTTTTGATAGATTTAATCGGAATTGAATCATAAAATTTACTATTCTGAACCAATACTTCCTGCATTTTAGTTTCTTGAGGTTTTTCAATAAAATTCGGAGTAGTTTCGTTTAAAAATCGTTCTTTATAAATATAAGTTTCTATATTTGGAATTATTTTTGGAATACAAAATTCTGGATTATCTTTTGTATAACAATTTTCACCCACCTGAACAACATCAAATTTATAAACATCCAAACTTGCTGGCTCGTTTTTTGTTAAATAAATATATGTTTTATTTCCACTATCTTTAAAATATTCCGTTGGCCATTTTTCCGAAAACTCAACACCGTCATTATCAGCAATTGCACTTAACTTATTTATAACATTTAATTTCTGAATTTTTTCTAAATTTTGAAATCCTCTAACAACTAGATAGTCATTTTCATCTGCTAAACAGCTCAACCCAATTGACATAAGGCATAATGTTAATATAATTTTTTTAATCATAATTTCTCCAAATTTTATATAAAAAAAGTCTAACATCCTATAAATCTCTTTACATCAACTGATAATATGAAAATGTTTATGCTAGAATTCTAGTAAATTAAAGTCGGGATATTATGAAAAAACTTATTACAACATTTATTCTATTTTTTATGATTTGCTTACCTGCGTATAGTGATGTTCAACATATTACGCTAGATGAAGCCGTATCTCTAGCTCTTGAACACAACTTAGATCTCAAATCAAAACGAAAACAAGCTGAAGAACTTGAACAAGATATAAAAATTGCAAACGCTCTTAAAAACCCACAATTCCAATCTAATTTTCTTATGGGCAAAGTAACTAGAGGTAATTCAAGCCAATTTGGTATGAATGTTCCTATTGAAATTAGCAAAAGGGGTATCCGAAAAAAAATCGCCCAGACTGATTTAGAGATTGTAAAAAAAGAAATCCGAGAAAAAGAACTAGATTTAAAAATCGCAGTAATGCGTAATTATTTTTCAGTAATTTACGCAAAATCTGTTGTTAAAATATTACAAGATAGAGAAAAACTGTTCAAAAACATGATGGTTATTTCTCAACAGCGAACAAAAAATTCTCCAAACTACAAACTTGATGTTCTTCAATCTCAAATTAAATACCAAAAACAAGTTGTATTTTTGAATAAAGCTAAAGCAAATCTTCTAGTTGCTCAATTTGAACTAAACAACGCCTTAAACATTAAAGATTCTCAAACAATGTATGATACCGTAGAATCTTCGTTATTTGCGAACAACTTATCTATTTTAGATTTGAATTTGTTACCTTACCAAGAGATTGAAGATACTGCAATGAAATATAGCTATTCTCTATCAATTGCACAAGATAATATTCAACGTAGCGAACAAAAAATTACAGAAGCAAAACATAAACGTATTCCAGACATCTCTGTTGGTGGGGGTTACGCATACCAAACTGCTCGCCAAACAGGTGGAGAAGCCCTACCAGGAGCTTATGTTGGAGTAAGTGCAGATATTCCACTATTATATTTTTATAACCCAGAAATTAAAAAAGCAAAAATTACACTTGAAAGAAGTAACTTAAACAAAGAATCTTTTGAAAATCATCTAAAATATGCACTAAAAGAAGACTATAACAAATTCAAATATTCCAAAGAAAATATGGGATATTACAGTTCTATCTTGCAAGAATCACAAACAATTTTAGACGAACATACCAAAAGATATGAAAAAGGACAATCTACTTTATTGAACTTGCTACAAGTTGAAACAATGCACCAAGAAACACTAAGAGATTATATTGACGCAATCCAAAAATACTACGATGCATATTTAGATCTTATGCACAACGTAGGCCACGAAATTTTGTTAAACACTGATTTATAAAATTTTGTTTTCGTAAATTAAATAGCGATGGTGAGATAATCTCACCATCGCTACTATTTTATTCATTATTCTAAAATATTATGCAATTGCATCTGCACAATCTGGGCAAATACCATCCTCATTCAATTCACGATATTTCCAACATCTTGTACATTTTTCTCCGTGAGCTTTTGTAACCCATACAGTGTAACCTTCTTCTGAGTATTCATTCAAGACATCTGATGGTTTTTCATCTGCAAGGTTAGCTTGAGAAACAATATAAATATCAGCTAAATCTTTTTCATTTGCTTTTAATACAGAATCATCGTCAGCTTTAACTGTAACAGCAACTTCTAAAGAACTACCTACTTTTTTATCCGCTCTCAAAGGCTCAATTGCACGAGATACAACTTCACGAGATTTCAAAATCTTTGTGAAATCAGCTTCCAATTCTGGGTTGTTCCATTTTTCATTAACAACTGGCCAATCAGAAAGCAATATACTTACTAATCCACCACGTTGAACTTCTGGAACATTTTGCCAAATATCTTCTGCTTGGTGAGGCATTACAGGTGCCAAAATTTTAACCAATGCCATCAAGTTTTCAAACAATACCGTTTGGCAAGCTCTACGAGATAATGATTTCTTTCCAGCAGTATATAATCTATCCTTCACAATATCCAAATAGAAAGAACTCAAATCCACCGCAGCAAAATTTTGCAATGATTGGAAGTATTTATAAAATTCGTAATTTTCAAAAGCTTCAGTAACTTCAGCAATTAATTTATTCAATTTATGAAGAGCAAATTTATCAATATTTTTAAGTTCATCATACTCAACATAATCAGAATTTGGGTCAAAATCGAACAAGTTACCGATTAAAAATCTTGCAGTATTTCTTGTCTTTTTAAAGATTTCAGTCAATTGACCAACAATATTATTACCAATTTTGATATCATTTCTGTAATCTACTGATGCAGCCCATAATCTCAAAATATCTGCACCATAATTTTTGATAATATCATCTGGTCTAATGTAGTTACCCAAAGATTTTGACATCTTACGACCATCTTCACCAAATACAAAACCGTGAGTTAAAACCTGTTTGTAAGGAGCTTTTCCTTGAGTTGCAATTGAAGTCAACAATGAAGATTGGAACCAACCTCTGTGTTGGTCAGAACCTTCCAAATACATATCAACAGGAGTATGACCTAATTCTTCGCTTCTTTTTTCAACAACTGCTCTCCAAGAAACACCTGAATCAAACCAAACGTCCATAATGTCTTTTTCTTTTTTGAAATGTTTTTTACCACATTTAGGACATACATAACCCTCTGGTAACAATTCTTCTGCTGAATATTTTACCCACGCATCAGAACTTTCTTCTTCAAAGATTCTAGCAACATTTTCAATTGTTCTATCATCGCAAATAACTTCTCCGCAATCTTCACAATAGAAAATTGGAATAGGAACACCCCAAGCTCTTTGTCTTGAGATACACCAATCAGTACGGCTTTCTACCATATTACCGATTCTATTTTCACCACTTGCAGGAATCCATTTTACACCATGAATTGCCTCAAGAGCTTTATCTCTAAATTTGTCAACTTTAACAAACCATTGAGGAGTTGCTCTGTAAATTACAGGTTTTTTACATCTCCAACAATGAGGATAACTGTGCTGAATATCTTGTTGTTGTAGCAATGCTCCACAATTTTGAAGCATTTCAATAACCATTGAATTTCCTTTGTAATAAGGAACTCCAACAAGTTCTGGGATACCAACAGTTTCTGTCCAAATACCACTTCCATCAAGAGGAGAAAATACGTCGATATTATATTTGCAACCTACTTCATAATCCTCTAAACCATGACCAGGAGCAGTATGAACTGAACCAGTACCAGCATCTAGTGTTACGTGTTCTCCCAAAATAATTGGGGATTTTCTATCTACCAAAGGATGTTTTGTTGCTAATAATTCTAAGTCTTGACCAACACAAGTTCCAAGAACTTTAATATCCGCTTCATCCCATTCAACATCTTTCAAGAAAGATGCTAACAACTCTTGAGCTACAACATATACATCATTTTTGTATTCAAAGAAAGTGTATTCAAATCTTGGGTGCATAGAAATCGCCATATTTGAAGGAATTGTCCAAGGAGTTGTTGTCCAAATAATTGCATATACATCCTTGTTGCCATTGGCATTATTCAAAATGCTTGAGATTTTTTTAACGGATTCATCATCAAACTTAAATCTTACGTAAATTGAAGTAGATGTATGATCTGCATATTCAACTTCTGCTTCAGCTAAAGCTGTTTCACAAGCGGCACACCAATAAACTGGTTTCAAACCTTTTTCAATATAACCTTTTTTATACATTTCACCAAATACACGAACTTGTTCAGCTTCGTATTCAGGATCAATAGTCAAATAAGGATTTTCCCAATTTCCCAAAACGCCAAGACGTTTAAATTCACTTTCTTGACCTTTTAAATTTTTATGAGCGAACTCACGACATTTTGCACGAAGTTCAACTTCTGAAATTGCATGGCGACCGCCTTTGATATTTTTAACGACTGCATTTTCAATTGGCAAGCCATGTCCATCATAACCAGGAACATATGGTGCATAGAAACCTTTTTGAGATTTATATTTAATCAAAATATCTTTCAAAATTTTATTCATCGCAGTACCAACGTGAATTTTTTCAGAACTCAAATAAGGAGGTCCATCATGCAAAACAAAAGAATTTGTTTTATCACGTTCGGCAATCATTTTTTCATAAATATTGTTTTCTTCCCAAAATTTTTGGATTTCTAATTCTCTAACAGTAGCATTTGCTCTCATAGCCAATGTTGTTTGAGGCAAATTTAGAGTATTTTTGTACTCTTTCTTTGTACTTTCTACCATATTATTTTCCCTCTATTTTATTAGTTACTTGTCCACAAATCATTTCTAATTCTTTATCTTCTTTATCACAATCCGAAATAAATCTTTTCATTTTATCATAATCAAAAGCATTTTCCCATCTAGCAATAACAACAGTTGCAACACAGTTACCTACCAAGTTAACTGTTGTTCTACCCATATCTAAAATTTGATCGATACCAAGCAAAATTGCAACACCGATTAATGGGATATTGAAACTTGCTAACGTTCCAGCCAAAACAACCAACGAAACTCTTGGCACACCTGCAACACCCTTACTTGTAAGCATCAAAGCTAGCATCATCAAAACTTGTTGATTTAATCCTAAATTGATACCACAAATTTGAGATGAAAATATAACAGCCATCGCAAGATATAATGTACTACCATCAAGGTTAAAGGTATAACCTGTTGGCATAACAAAACTAACGATATTTTGAGGTACACCAAATCTTTCCATAATTTCAAGAGCTTTAGGGAAAGCTGCTTCTGAACTTGCAGTAGTAAATGCCAAAATTGCTGGTTCTTGAATCGCTTTTAATAAATTACGAAGAGAAATTCTTGCATATTTACACGCAATAAATAAAACCAAAAGAACAAATACTGCAAGAGCAGTGTATAAAGAAAATATTATTTTTGCATAATTTTTAAGGATTGCTAAACCGTTCATTCCAACAGTAGAAGCAATTGCACCAAAAATACCTAAAGGTGCAAAATACATTACATATTCAGTGAACTTGAACATGATTTGAGCAACTGAATGTAACACATCCATAACAGGTTTTGCTTTTTTCCCAACTGTACAACAAGCAACAGCCATAAAAATTGAGAACACAACTATCTGAAGTAAATTACCTTCCGCCATGGATTGAACAATACTTGTTGGAAATATATTCATTACCATTTCAGCAATAGAAGTGTGCGGAGTTGTAACCGCCATCAAACCAGCTTCTTTTAAAAGTTCAGGGTTCGCAACTGTTCCAGAAATAAAACCTTTTCCTGGATTAAAAATGTTACCCATAGTCAAACCGATAATCAAAGCCAACGTAGTAACAACTTCAAAATAGACAATTGTTTTTACGCCAATCTTACCGAGTTGTTTTACATCTCCATGACCAGCAATACCAGTAACTAGAGTTGCAAATAATAAAGGTGCAATAATCATCTTAACCATACGCAAGAAGATTACAGCAAACGTACGCATCTTTACCGCGATGTGGGGGCAAAAATGACCAAATAAAACACCTAGTATAAGTGCTAAAAATATCAATAATGTAAGTCGTGAATGTTTCAATTCTAACCTCTCAAAATGGATTATAAAACAAACATGGCAAACATCATACACATAGGTAATATTTTGTAAAATTTCTTATCTAAAATGATAAATTATTTATCAGAAAGCGAAAAGTCTTCCCCCAATTCATCTTCTAAATGCTTTATTATATAAGATAAAGGAATTCCTAAAGCCTCCGCTATTCGCCACAGCATAACAATTTTAGGTTCAATTTGTCCATTTTCAATTCTACTGACATTCCCTGGAGTCAACTCATATTCATAAGAAAAAGTATTCAAACTCTTATTCAAATTTTTCACACGAAAATCTTTTATTATTTGTCCAAGAGTTCTAATTATTTGTAAACTTTTCTCATTTTTGTATTGCATACATGCAATTTTATAGTGTATTATGGGATTAAGTATTGCATACATAAAATAGACTAAAGAGGGATATTTTGAAGAGCAGAAAAGATTATGGCTTTACACTTGCAGAAGTATTGATAACTCTTGGAATAATTGGAGTTGTTGCGGCAATGACAATCCCTACATTGATAGAAAAATATAAAATAACCACACTACATGCAAGCTTTAACAAAACGTACGCAGTAATACAACAAGCACTAAAAATTACTCTTGACGATATAGGTTTTGAAAAACCAAGTGATGTTAGTATTTACTATGATACAAATAATGAAAAAATAGAACAAAACTTTTGGGAAATTAACAAAATATGGGAAACCCAATTTAATGGAGCAGGCAAAATAAAATCCTCCACATTCAACTTTAAGCGTTTATTTAATGACTTTTGGGGAGCTCCTTCTAGAATATATGGGGATACACATGAATATTACTATCTATTACCAGATGGCTCTTTAATTTCAGATATAGGCTACAACAAAAGATATGGAGGTGTAGTCGCCCTTGATATATTTTTTGATACGAATGGACTATATAAAGGGCCTAATAGAATAGGATATGACCAATTTTACTTTTATAATGACGGAGAAATTACTCCATATCAAGGAGATGTCGATTATCTGGTAGATTGCGACCCATTTAGGACAAAAAGTCCAAACGGATATTGGGATAAATTTACTCAAGCTGCATGTTCTAGTTATGCATTAAAAAATATCAATCCTTATGACTCATCAAAAAAATATTGGGATAGTTTATATAAACCCCAAAGTTGGTGGAAAAAATTAAAATAGATAACTCCTGCTTGAAAAAATCTTTTTATAACATATAATTTTCGTGTAAAAAGATGGTTTTAGTAGATGAAAGGAGAGTTTATTATGTGGGAAAAAGACATTAATATCCACGAAGTTAAAGAAATTCGTACAAGAACCAGTGTATTCTTCGGTGTTGGAGCTATCCAAAAAATTCATGACATAGCAAAAGACATCAAATCAAAAGGAATTGACAAAGTTATTGTTATGTCTGGTAAGCATGCTTACAAATCAACTGGAGCTTGGGACGTTGTTGAAGCAGCATTGAAAGAAAATGGTATTGGATACATTAATTTTGACCAAGTTACTCCAAACCCTAACACTCACCATGTAAACGATGCTACTAAAATGGCTCGTGAATTTGGTGCAAAAGCAGTTATCTCAATCGGTGGAGGTTCTCCAACTGATGCAGGTAAATCAGTTGCAATCTTGCTTGAATACCCAGACAAAAATGCGGATGATATTTATGAATTCAAATTCACTCCAACAAAAGCTGCTCCAGTTATTTCAATTAATTTAACACACGGAACAGGTTCTGAAACAAACAGATTTGCGGTTGTAACTAACCTTGAAAAGAACTTCAAACCTGCTATCGCTTACGATTGCATCTATCCTACATATGCAATCGATGACCCTCAATTGATGACAAAATTATCTCCAAAACAAACAAGATATGTTTCAATTGATGCCGTTAACCACGTCGTAGAAGCTGCAACTTCAACAGTTGCTTCTCCATATTCAATTACTTTAGCAAAACAAGTTGTTGAATTAGTTGCTAAATATTTACCAAAAGCAATTGCAAACCCAGAAGACTTAGAAGCTAGATACTTCTTATGTTATGCAGCTATGATGGGTGGTGTTAGTTTCGATAATGGATTGTTACATTACACTCACGCTCTTGAACATCCATTGAGTGCTGTTAAACCAGACCTATCTCACGGATTAGGATTGGCAATCTTGTTACCAGCAGTTGTTAAAACTATTTACAAAGATAAAGCTGCAACACTTGCTGACGTCTTAGCTCCAATCGTTCCAGGATTGAAAGGTGATGTTTCTGAAGCTGATAAAGCAGCAGATGGTGTTTATGCTTGGTTAAAATCAGTTGATGTACCTGAAAAACTTGAAGATATGGGATTCAAAGCTGAAGATGTTGATAAATTAACAGATTTAGTATTTACAACTCCATCTCTTGAAGGTTTGATTAACATTGGACCTAGCGGAAATTCTAGAGAAGTTGTTCGTAAAATCTACGAAGATTCTCTTGCTAAATAATTAAAATTTAGACAAAAATAAATCCTCGGCTTATAATCATTTAAGTCGAGGATTTTTTATTACAAAAAATTAAATTTACTCCACAATTTAGCAAATTTAGATATTTATTAGATTTACAACAAATAAACACTTAATAGAAGGAATAGCAATGCAAATTACAAAAATCACCCCACAATTTTCAACTACAAAAATTACAAAACACAAAAATAATAATGAATACCAAACACAAACATCCTTAGCTCCACAGGAAAAATTACCAATGCCAACGGCTCAACAGCTTTTTGCAATGAATAATCCTAGCTTTTGTGGAGGATACAGTTTGAATTTAGCTGAAACAATTGAAAACTTAGACAAATTGGCAACAAAATATCCAGACATTTACCCTAAAAATGTTAGAGAATGGGCTGGTATGATTTTAGAAGAAGGCAACAAAGCTAAAGACACATTAATTTCAGTTCACAAGAAATTATACGCAAATGTAAAAGAATGTTTTTCTCTTGAAGAGTTAAAAATGAAATTCCCTGAATTTAAAGATGTTAAACCCGCAAGCGAAGTTGATGCAAAAGAGGGTTCATTACTAGATGAAATCTTAAAAGGACAAAATGAAATCTTTAATAATGAAGAAGATTTGAGCCTACAACTAATTAAGCTATACTGGGGTGAAGGATTCTCTCTCAATGACCTTAAAGCATACGCTGGCGGAAGAGATTTAAACGGAATTATGAACAAATTAAATATTCCAAAAGTAAATAGGAATTACGGTCATGTTCTAAAATTTTCCGACCCTGAATATAATGAACGTTTAACCAAACAAATGACTCAAAAAAGACGTGAGACAATGGATATAAAAGCTCAACAGCAAGACGGAGAGCCTGTTTATATTAAACGTGGACCTCTTTCGCCAGAACATAGACAACATATTTCAGAAGGATTAATTAAATACTATCAAGAAAATCCTGAACGAATTTTTGCAATGTCAGAACGTCAAAAAAAATTCTATGAAGATAATCCAGAACAAGCCCAAATGTTTCGAAGGGTAATGCAAAGAGCTTGGAATATTTTTGGTGCAGAAAGAATAAAACAAGCATTGTCAAAATTCCTAAAAAAAGAACGTAATCAAAATATCTCAGAACTAACTCTAGAAGAACCACATAAAATGACAAAAGAACAATCTGCGTTGATGAAAAAATTCTGGGGTGTAAATGAATGGGCAAGAAAACAATTTTCAAAAAATGTAGAATTTTCTTGGAAAAAAGTTAAAGAAGAACAAAATATGTTCTACAAATTTGACATTTCTCCAGAAAGATTTAAACAAAAATTTTATGCGTGGTGCGATGAACAAGGACTTGACGAAAGGTTAACAAGCTTAGATGACTTCAAATATTATCCACACAGAGAAGAACTTAATCAACTAGATTCAAGGGTGGTAAGCCAATATACACCAAGATTCATTGATGCTCAAGAAGGAGATGAAAGTGCAAAAATGGCAAATACTTATCAAAGATCATTAATGAACTTTGGAAAAGAACTGAAAAAACTTGAAAAAGACCCAAAAGTTTCACTAGATACCAAAAATTTGGCATTTATTCTTAGACAAATCATTCGTAGCAACTTATTAAGCGAGCAAGGTGGAATTACTATTGCAAGAAAACTTGGAGCTCAAGAAGTTCAAGAAGTTTACACAACGACACTACTTGGGCTTATGGATCATCACGAAAACAGACTAATAAAAAAATTAAATAAATTATTAAACGAAGCGTACAATGATCTTGATAGAAATTGGAAAGCGGGAAATGCAATCTACGTGACCCCAAAAGACTTTGATTTTTAATATGATAAAGTTTAAAATTAGAAAAGCGAACGATTTTAAAATCGTTCGCTTTTTATTTATCTTTAATTCAAAAAACTATTAATCAGCCAAACATTCGTGACCAGATTTGTGAGATTTCAACAACACACCACGTTTAGAAGTTTGGATAAATTCAATCATTTTTTCAATATATTCATTCATTGGAATTTCAGCTTTAATTTTTTCAATTGCTTGAGAAGTATTATAATCTTCTGAAATTAACAATTTGAAAGCTTCATTTGTTGCTGTTCTAACTTCCAATGGTACACCACGTCTTTTTAAAGCGACAACATTTATTCCACGAGGAACAGGAGGTCTGCCTTCTCCTTTAGAATAAGGTAAAATATCTTGACGAGAAGCAGAAAAACCGCTAATAATAGCCATATCCCCGATTCTAATATTTTGGTGGAATACACTCATACCACCAACAAAAGCACCAAAACCAACGTGAACATGCCCGCCAAGAGTAACTAAATTTGCTAAAATAACTTGATCTGCAAGAACACAGTTATGAGCAACGTGAGAACCAACCATCAACAAACATTTATTACCAATTCTTGTAGTAAAATCACCACAAGCGGCACCTCTGTGAATAGTAACATTTTCTTTAATAATTGTTTCATCACCGATTACAACTTTTGTATCTTCTCCTTTGTAACCTAAATCTTGAGGTTCAGAACCAATTGTTGCGAATGGTGAAATTGTACAATTCTTACCAATTTCAGCGTGTTCAATATGAGCGTTAGAAATAACTCTAGTTCCGCTACCAATTTTTACACCTTCACCTATTACGACATATGGTCCAATAATTGCATCATCTGCGATTTGGGCAGAAGGATGAATTATAGCTGTTTTATCTATCATGATTTTCCCTCTTTCTTACTATCTCCATAATGTCAATTATAGTACAAACGAAAAAGATATGAAAAATCCTTTATATTATTTTAATATTGAGCGGAGGAAACCAATTAAACCCTCACCCCTAGCCCCTCTTCCCTTTGAGAGGGGAATTTTGACAAAATCCGTGCATAACCTCTTTGGAAAAACATAAAAAGTGGGGCAAGTTGTAAAACTTGCCCCGCTATAGATAAGTGTTCTAGTATCATTTCAATCTGTATCTTACACCTTTTTGGATTTATTTTTATGTCCAGCTAATATTTGAGCAGTTACGTCATCTGATACAGTGATACCCTCACCATTGTGTTTACCTGATAAGTTAAACAATTGATATTCATAACCTGCTTCAACATTGTTTGTAGTATCTTTATCCTTTTTTTGAACTGGTGTCATACGATAAACATTTGAATCTCTTAGTTTCATATCTGTGTCATCACTTCTCTTTGCAGAGATCAATTTGTAATTGCCATCTTCTTGGAGAGCAAATACGTATTTGTTGCCACGAGTTGGGTCAGTAATTTTAATTTGTTTTGGTTTTTTCATTGCTTCTTCAATACCATGTTCCGCAATATAATCCTCATCTAGAACGGCACTAGTGTTACCATATGTCAAACCATGAATATATTCTCTTAAGTTTTTACCAACAACATTGGCATTGGCAGCGTTATCATGTTCGACATTTTCTTCAACAGGTGCATTTTTAACACCTCCCGGTCTAGCATTGACTTTAGCATCATATCCAAAAGCACCAATTTCATTAGCTTTTTCACCAGAGATTTCTGTAATAAATTTACCATCGGCATCTTTTACATAGCCACCTTTACCATCATTCAATGCGGTGTTCCAGAATTTGTCGCCTAATTTATAGTTTTTACCATTTTTTGCAGGGTCAAAAGCAGGTGGTTCTGGTTTATCTGGTTTTTCTGGTGTTTTGCCTGGTTGTTCGACTGTAAGATCAGGAACGTTGCCATCATTATTATTTTTTCTAATTTGCTCTAAGGCACCGATAAGTTCTTGTTTATTTAACTTACCTTTTTCATTTTTATTAGCACCCATTGCCTTACCTAGGATCGCCAACTTAATCAACTTAGCTTCTGGAGAATCTGCGGCATAATTTCCAACTGGTTCATTTTTAATTTGTTCCATAATTTCTTGGTTACCTTTATTTTTAACCAAATTAGGATCGTCTAAAGCTTCAGCTAAAGTATGACCTTTTTTCAAGATATTAACATCTCTATTAACTAAGGCATTAACTAAAAACGCAGTACCTACTCCAGCTGGGATTCCAATACCTGGAAGGAGTCTCTGTATCAATGAAAGAGATTTCCCCGGAATTCCTGGAATGAAATTTTCAATCACTTTGGAAATGGTATCTGTATGTTTACCACCGTTTTTATCAATTATTGTAATGATTTCATCTTTAACAGTAGTCTCTTTATGTCCAGGAGTTCCTGCAGTACCTTTACCAACTAAATGAGCAGTAAGAGCGGTTGTAGCGGCTCCGACAACAACCCCTGCAGCCACACCAATCCAGCGTTTATCTTTTTGATAATCTACGTTGATACCTTTCAAGAATTGTTTAACGTCTTTTTCTTTAACGCCTAAATCTGCCGCAAGTTGTTTCAATTCATTTTTATCTGCTCTGTTACCTGTTGTAGATGCGTATTCTCTTGCAAATGCTTGAGCCTTTTCAACATCAATATTACCATCGGCATCAAAAACATCAACCTTAAGTTTTTCTTTAATTTTTTGAGCTGTTTTCAAACCTCTATCAGACATTAAGGTATAAGTTTTTGCCTTACGTTGGAAATCTGGGTCATTTTCTTTTTGATACTTATATGCAGCTTCACCATCCATAGATGCAGTTTCACCGGTTTTCTTACCTTGTTTATCTCTAAGTTCAACTTCATACATGCGACCTTTTACATAAGTTTGTTGCAACGCATTTTGTCTGTGAGCAGATTTTTCCAATTTTTTATTTGCTCTACGATATGAACGATGACCATGTTTCAAGCCTTCTGCATCTAATTCTTCATTAGTCTTATCTTTATTTTTTGCATATTGTTCTTCTAAACCCTTGAGATTATCTCTTGTATTCAAGCTATCAGCAAAATCATTGGCTTTTTCTTGTTGAATAACTTTTTCCATCTCAGCTTTAAATGGAACTTTACCTAAATCTTCTGTAATTACCCCTGCGGTAAGCAAGTTTTGATAATGCTTAGAAGCTTTTGCATAATTACCATTCAATAAATCTTGAGTCAAAGCAATAGCTTCTTTTCTTTGAGAATCAGTTAAATCCTTTTGAGTCAAATTTTTATTAAAATTCAAAATTTCTTTTTCGGAAATATCCTTTTTGTTATTTTCAGCAGCTTTAGCTTGTGCTTCAGTATTAGTAGCTTCTCCTGTAAATTGAGCAGTATCTCCAGCGCTTGTTTCTCGTCCCTGGAAAACTGCAGCACTAGTTTGCTGATCTGCACCTGCCGGTCTTTGAGTAGCATCAGTAACTGGATTTCCTTGATGAGCTAATCGCAAATTATCGTAATTGGTGTCCACTCCACTCATTGTCTTGTCCTTTCTTTTCTTATAGAAACTTGTATTACTTTCACTATGTTTTAATAAAAACTTTTTGTATTGAAAAATTGACTATAAAATATAGAAGAAGTATATATTACTCTTATAAACCCTTGTCATTACTGGTTTTTGGATTGTTAAGATTTTGTAATATCCGAAACTTTTTCTAAGATTTATAGCCACTAAACATTCATCCGGGCTTACCTCTAACACATATTGTTGTCATTTTTTACCTTTCTAATATACCTTATTACTTTTACGCACATGGTTTATCGGCATTCATCCAGCTGAACTTTAATGCTTTCAACAAAAACCATGCATTAAAAACTGAAAAAGCTTACTATGAGAGAATTATAGACAATTAACAAAACTTCACATTAAAGAAACCTTGGGATAAATTTATTTACATATTATAATAATTGTATGGTTAAAAGTGCATATATCCACATACCTTTTTGCAAATCAAAATGCCACTACTGTTCTTTTGTTTCATTCAACAAATTGGAACTCAAGGACAGCTACATAGAAGCATTGTTGCAAGAAATTGATTACTATTATAAAGGCGAACTCCTAAACACCATATATTTTGGAGGAGGAACACCTTCAATTCTTACTGCTAAAGACTTTGCAAAAATATTAAAGAAATTCAAACCAGACCACAACGCTGAAATCACCACGGAACTGAATCCAGAAGGAGTGAATTACGACTACTTACGAGAACTTTTTGACCTCGGTATAAATAGAATCAGTCTTGGTTGCCAAACATTTGATGATAAACTTTTAAAACAAATTAACCGTAGGCACAATGCACAACAAGTAATTGAATCTGTGAAAATAGCTCAAAATGCAGGATTTGAAAATATTAGTTTAGATTTTATATATGGATTACCCAATCAAACCCCTGAAATGTTTTATTCAGACCTTAAACAAGCTATCGATTTAGGAATTCAACATATATCATTATATGGACTAAAAATAGAAGAAGGATGTTTCTTTTATAACCACATGCCACAAAATCTTCCCGATGACGATATTCAAGCAGATATGTACCTTGGGGCTATCGAATTATTAACAAGCAAAGGATTTGAGCATTATGAAGTAAGTAATTTTTCTCTCCCTAACTACAATTCAAGGCACAACTTAAATTACTGGAACAATGAGGAATATTACGGCTTTGGGGTATCAGCACACGGCTATACAAATGGTATTAGATACGGAAATATTGAAACAATTGAACAATATATAAAAAATCCAATTAAGCACCAAGAAGAAAAACTTCTCACAACACAGGAAAAACTTGAAGAAGAGATATTTTTAGGATTCCGAGAAATGAAAGGGATCATGGTATCAAAAATAAACCATAAATATAATATAAATTTTGACCAAAAATACAAATCTATATTAAATAAATATGAGAAATTAAAACTTATTCAAAAAACAGAATACGGATATTCATTAACCCCTAACGGAATTCTTGTAAGTAACGTAATCTTAGCAGATTTTTTAGAAGATAAATAATATCAAAAGGTCGCAAAGATTGCTCCTTACGACCTTTTCAATTATAAATTCATTCTCTTATCTATGCAACAACGTTTGTAGCCGCTTCAGCAACGTCTTTTTCTTTGCCTTTGAATAGTTTAGCAATTGGTTCATAAGTATATTTTCCAATAGCTTCACCAACTGTTGCTAAATAGTGACCAGCTTTTTGAGTGAATGTAGCATTCTTCATTGCATCTTCACCTAAAACCTTAATCGCATTAGGAAAAGCTTTAGGTAACGCAACTAATGCACCTGCGACAACAGCTAAACCAACAATTGTTTTCAATAATTTGTGAGATTTCTTTTTTGGAGCTTTTTCAGCTGCTGGAGCTTCTGCTGATGGGTTAGCATTAGCAAATTTTCCTGGGCGACTTAAAATATCAGCACCTTCTGCACCACCACAAAAACGCACGTTGCTCATTGCAACTGGATTGACCATCATAGACATCAGAGAACCTCCTATACACTTATTTTACTCTCTCATAATAAAACACCTAACGACTTTATTTTGACCTTCTAGAATATTATTTGCAAGATTTCGTTACAAAAATTTACATGAAATTTGGAATATTTTATAATCCCGTGCCATCTATATACATGGGAAGAGGAGAAATTAAAAATGGCACAAAAACAACAAGCTATAATTTATATTGAGAATGAAAACAAAACAGAAGCAGAATTTATGTCTAGAAGCTTCGTAAAAAAAGAAGTTAAAAATAGAGCTTATATCAATGCACTAGGAGCAGAATTAGCTAGCAAATATCTAGCATCTGAAGGAATTGATACAACAGAAACACATAACCTACACTCTATTTCTAAAATATTAGAAAAAATTGATGTTGCTGATATTATGCTTCCAAATATTCACATTGACGTTAGAGTTGTTTTTGATGAAAATCAAATTTTCATTCCGAAAAGCCATGCAAAATTAGGTATTGAACCTGACATTTACCTTGCTATGAAATTATCCCCAGATTTCAAATTTGTAGAATTCTTAGGTTATTTTGAACCAGCAAGAATAAACAAAAACAAACAAAATTCTGATTATTACTTTATTGAAAAAGAAAAATTATCTTCCCCAGAAAAATTAACTCAATATATTAAAAACTTTACTGGAAATACCGATAAAGGGATTTCTGAAGATGAAATGTTACATGCGAGAGAATTATTTATCTCTATGTCAGACCACAGTATTTCACAAGAAGAAGAGCAAGAATTGATAAATCTTTTAATGCTTAGTGACTCTTTAAGAGATAGCGTTTTAGAATTTGACAATTTTGAAACTCTATCTTATAGCGTTGGTAGCTCTTTTGGAAGTGAATTAGAAGAATTACCAGCTGGCGAACCTGTTCTTACAATTGATGAAAACCTTGTAGATAGCGAATCAAACGACGAGCAACCAGAAGAAAACGAAACAGAAAATCCTGAAGAAGAAGAAAATCTAGCTGAAGAAAATATTGAAGAGCAAGAAGTTGCAACAGACTTAGACTTTTCTAGTACTGATGAGGATATAATTCTTGATGAATCATTCTTTGAAGATGACACGACAGCCGAAGAAGAAGATTTAATGAACAGCACTACAAATGTTGATCAGCCAGAAGAAGAACCAACTCCAATCGTGACAGAAGAAACACATGTTGAAGAAGATATTCTCCATACTCAAGATAATGTAGAAGAAAGCTTAGATATGGATGTTGATATTGACCTTGATATGGATTCATCAATTGATTTGGATAATATTGATGAAGATACTCCAACAGAAAATGAAACTCCGAAAGAAGAAGCAAAAACAGAACAGCCAAAAGATGAAGATCCGTTATCTAAAATAGTTGGGGATGCCCTCAAAAAGACAATTGAAACAGCAACAACAGCTGCCGCAGCAGGAGCAGCCGCAACAGCAATTTCTGGAGCGGCAGAAGCAAATGTAGCAGGAACCGCATCAACAGAAGCGATGAAACTTGCAGGGGTAGCTGGAGATGTCGTAGAAGACATTGTTGTAAAAAACCTAGAATCTCAACATACAAATCTTGATAAAATCGACTATGCAAAAACAACGACAAATGCAAACGATGTTCCAGAACATATCGCAGCATATGACTTATCATCTGCAAAAATTGAAGCAGATTTAGAAGCAGAAAAAACCGGACAAACAGAAACACCAAAAGATTTATCAGAACTTAAAACTGTTGATACGAATCCTAAGGGGGATGAAAAAATCGAACAAGAAGCCATCGATTTTGGAAATATTAATGGATCTCCAGTTGAGGAATTTAAACCTGAAACGACAGAAAATCTTGAAGATTTAAGTCATATATCTGCGATAGAAACTCCAACAACACCTATTGAAGACCTGGAAAATAAAATCAAAGAAGAACAATTAAATGAAACCAACAATCTTTCAGATTTAAATTTTGATAATTCAACAATAGACATAAATGCTGATGGAACATCTTCTATCGACAATTTAAATTTCGATATCGGGCTAGAAAATGACACCGACGAACACCTTGTCGATTTAGGAATGACCAACGAATTAGTAATTGATAATGATCAAGAAACTTTAAACATTGATGATTTCGATACAGATTTAATAACAAACTCAAATGACAGCAGTACTGAAACCCTTCAAAATGAAAGTTCAGAAGAAACTATAACAGAAGAACCATGCCAAGAAGAAGAAATCACAACATTGGATGACCTAGATTCTCTATCTATAATTGATGAAGATGTTCCTTTACAAGATTCTAATAAAAGTGAAGAGACGAACACATTATTAGATGAATTAGAAGATACTGATTTTGATAGTGATTTTATTACAGAAGAAGAAAAGCCTGAAGATATATCAGCGTCAACACAAAAAAATCAAAGCGAAGAGGATACAGATGATTTCTTAGCAGAACTTGCAGGGAATAATGACTCAAATATAGATTCCGATATTGAACCTTTATCTATTGAAGAAATGCAATCATCTGAAAATCCAGATACTGATTTTGGGAATTTCGACGACCTTGATTTAACAACTGAAGAAGTAGAAAATCAACCGCAAGAACCAGCAGAAACAGAAGCATCCCAAACAGAGTTAAATCAAGATGACGAAATAACCTTAGATGATTTTTCTGAAATCGAAAAACCAACCGATGATACTACAAATGAAAATAGTGAAACAACGTCCGAAGAAGAATTTATCACAGAACCTGACCCTGTAGAAAAAGCATTTACCGTAATGGAAAATTCTACAGTAATAAGCGATAAAACTTTCAAAGTTGGAGAAATTCCAATCGATATAAATAATCCCGAAATTCAAAACTTCGAAGGACCAGAACAACTTGAAAGCTTATACAATGAAGACAATGTTCCAGGTGCAGCATTATTACATACCCCAGGTCGATTAGGTTCTACGAGAGGGAATAATTCTAAAGTAGGTTTAGGTATCGGGCTTGGTATAGTTGGGATATTTTTAGTCGTAGCAATTGCGGGAATCATAGGTTTTACAGCTTTTAAAATGATGAAACCTGCGGACGAAGCACCTCAACCAATTACGGATGATGCAAACCCAACAAGCTCTGACAATGGGGTTTCAGATGCAAACACTCTTAATATTGACCAAAACAATGTTGTAAATATGGACGAAACAACCAATACTCCACAACCTCAACAACCTTTAACTCCAACGAAAAAACAACAAGCAAAATCAACTGCTCCCGCAACAGTTGTACCAAAGAATGTTCAAACAAAGAAAATTGGAGCAACATCATTTATTGAGGTTAAAAAATTATCTTGGGAAGTACCTGATTACGTTTCATACAATGCAAACTTTAGACAATATTTCCAATCAGCTGGTAAAAGTTTGAAACTTGCATTAACAAGCGATTTGTTACTTGCAACTGACTTCACATATACTGATCAAGTTAGAGTGAGTGTAACATTCAATCAGGATGGATCGTTTAAAGAATCAAGAATGCTATTGTCAAGCGGATCTAAGCAAGTTGATAATATTGTGTTACAAACTGTTAACCAAACACTTGGAGTCTTAAAAGCCCCTCATAGCATAGGAAATGACGAAAGCACAACAGTAATACTTAAAATTTATTTCTAAATATGATATAATATTTTTGAAGTAGAGGAAGCCAGATTGTGGAATTAACACAAGACAATATCGACTTAATAGAAAAATTAATAAAAAACGATCGTAAATATTCTAGTAATGAAGATTTATACGAAGACTTTTTTAATGAGACTGCTAAGCGTTCATTATCAATAATGAATGCAATTGAGTCTGAGACAACTCTGGAAGCATACTTAAAACGTATTGTGACAACATCCATTATTAGTGTTCTAAAAGATTCTGGGAGATTAAGAAGAACACGTAGCGGTTATATGTCAACAAAAGAAGTCCCACTAGAACGTAACGATAATATTGATTACTCTAGCGTAAAAATTGACTATTCTATCGTGAATATTCCTCATAATCCGGAAGAAATTGTTATTCAAAAGGAAATTCTTAAATTCGTTGCAGACACAATAAAGAGAATAGACGAAGAAGAACCAGACAAAGACTATTTACATATATATACTTTGCGTTATGATAAAGGCATGACGCAGAAGGAAATTTCTCAAGAAATTGGAATTTCACAATCTGAGGTATCCAAGAGACTATATAGTCTTATGGGCTTAGTAAAAAACGCAATAGAATAAGTATATTTTCAAAATGAAATGTCCTGTTTGTAAAAAAAATATTCCGGAATCATCCTTAAAATGCCCTTTTTGTAAGTCAAGGGTTGGTTTGTTGTGTTCAGAATGTAATACAGTAAACCCTATTGAGAGCATAAATTGCAAATCTTGTGGTTCAGAACTTTTAAAAATATGCAAGCACTGCAACGGAGTAAATTTCCCAGACGCTACAAAATGCAGAAAATGCGGATTACCTTTTGAAAACTCTAAACAAACTCAACCTCAAAAGGAACATCCCCACTCAGTCTTGGAATATAATCCTAAATATTTAACTCATAAACAAGCCTTTGATACTTTAACAGATGGAATTTTATCAAACGAAAAGAAAATTTTTTCAATTGCAGGTGCAAAAGGGCTTGGCAAAACAACTTTATTGAATAAAACAATTAAGCATCTTGAAAATGAACATTTTCAATGGTGCATAGGAGAATGTTCCCCAATAACTCAACTCTCTCCAGGTGGAGTTATTCAAGATATGTTATTGAATACTTTCAACCTTCCAAATTTTTGTATCAACAATGAAGAGTTTCAACAAAATGCAACAACATTCTTTGAAAACGAATTTAAGTTTTTGAAAAAAAATGAAATATCAGAATTCATAAACTTCTTATACAACCACAAAGAAGGGAATTATGAAGACATAATAAATAACAAAAAAAGAACATATGAAATTCTACTTCAAATATTTGGGGCATTTGCAAATACTGGACGATTTGTTTTTGTAATAGATAATTTTGATTTCATTGATGGTTTTTCAATTGAGTTTTTTACAACTCTAATGCACAAAACAATTGTCAAAAAGAATTTAAAATTCATTGCAATCTACAATAAACCAAAACCTATTAATAGTTATTTTTTAATTGAAGATTTAGACATTAAATCATATGTTGATATTAACCTTGCACCAATGTCATCTAAAGAATTAGCTCAAAGTATCAAAATGACATCAGAAGCAGGGACATATATAACAGAAAGAGAAAAAAATGTTATCATAGAAAAAAGCAATGGGAACCCTGCATTTGTAGAACAAGCAACAAGCTACTCTTTTGATTGTCAAATTTCAGACAAAGCATTTTTACTCCCAAACGATTTTAACAAATTGATATCAGCAAGATTAGAAACTCTAAAAAAAACTAATAATGAAGCTCACAAATTGCTATGTTGTGCAGCAATCCTCGGGAATAAATTAAATTTAGTTCTATTAAAAGACATTTTTGGATATAAAAATCAAAAGTTTTTAGATATTATGTCTTATCTTGTAAAATCTAATTTCGTCAGACCATATAACCAAATTTATTATGAATTCAACAATCTTTTATTATGGGAAACAATTTTAAAAAATATCACCCGAGATTCATCTTTCGCAGATATAAATGTAAAAATCGGCAAGGCAATTAGTATATATACCTTAAATACCAATGCAACAATGGCAATGATTGCACATAACCTTAAAGAAAATCGGATGGCTTTTGATATTTGGACAAAAAATACAAGATTGGCTTCCTACATTGGGGATATAAATTTATACGTAATTTCGCAAAAACAATGCCTTGCACTTCTCAATGAATTTAATGAAAACGAAACCTTAAATATTCGATTTAATATAAGTGAAAGATTAGGTAAGTTATTAACTGAATACGACCCAGAAGAAGCTATGGAATATTTGCCAGATGCAATTGCAAACGCTAAGTCAAACAATAATGAAGCCAAAGAAATTGAATTATTAAGTTACCTTGCTCAATGTTGCAAAAAAACAGGCAACTATTTCGGAGAAGTTGAATGTGCAGATAATGTATTGAAAAAATTGAAACCAGAGCAAACTTTAGAAATTGCAATGGTTAATTCGACCAAATTAACTTCATTATTAGATATTGGAAACTGTGGAGAAGTTGTAAATATAATTGACAACGACATTATGCCAATATTAAATGAATATTTATCAAAACCAAAATCAAAAATGCAAATCCCTATTGGATTAGTCTATGACACATGGGTTAGAACAAACCTAGAACTTGCAAACGCATTAAGCTTGCAAGGAAACGATAGATGTTTTGAAATATTGACAAAATTATTTGATATTATTGAAAAACATAAAATTGATGACCAACTTTTAATTTGCAAAGCAAAACTTGTCCTTGCATTCGCAAATACAATGAAGGGAGATTTCGCAACATCTCAAGAACTATTAGAAGATATTGGAAGAATTTATCGAAAAGATATAATGGATGCTGAAACCATTTCCCGTTGGAATATGGTATTCATATTTAATAAATTTTTATTAAAAGATTATGATGACTTAAGAGAAACATTGTTTAATGCTGTAACTTTTGCAAACAACATAGGTGATAACTATGCAAAAAATATATTAAAAGTTTTTCTTGGCAAAACATTTAAAGATAACAAACAAGCAAAACACGCTCTTGAAATATACAATGAACAAGTTACATATTTTGCAAAAGAAAAAATGGCATTAGGAGCATTATTGTCATGGTATCTTATAGCAGAAGCAACACTTATTACAGAAGGAGCTAAAAATGCAATTGATATTGCAACTCAAGCTCTTGAAATCGCTCAAAATCCAAGAATTAACAATTCATATTTTATTGTTCTTTTGAAAATACTTTTAGCAAAAGCAAACATGGAAAAATCTGATTTTGAATCCGCAAAAATCAATCTTGAAACAGCAATGATTCTTGCAAAAAAATACAATATGAATGATTTACTTGCGAAAATATACTATTTATGGGGAAAATATAACCAAGAACTCGGCTCTATTCAATCTACAAATCAGCTTGAATTACTTAAAGGAGCCATAAAAATGTATGACAAATCAATAAATTTAATCCAAAAATACACCAAAAATAAATATTTGTTTGATAAAGTAAACTCAAGAAAAACAAATTTAATGAAGATTTGTGAAGAGAATGGGTTCAAAATTTAAATTTACGGATTTATTATAAATGTAAGTAATTATAATTTAACAAAAGGATTAGAAAATGGAAGTTTCATTTTGTGCCGCAAAACCAATACAATATCAAAAAATAAGTGCTCTAAGAAATTCTGTTGCTAGAAAATCAAATTCTTCATACAAAACAAGATCACCACAAACAAATAGTGATTGCTTAGCTAGAATGAACAGAGAAACAAGAGATGCAAATATTTTCCAAAAGTTCATAAAAGCAATCAAAGCAATATACAGAAGAAATCATAATGTATAAAAACTATTTTTTCCCCGCTCTAAAACCAAATGATGTTGATACAGATCTACCAATTGATTGAATTTTAGCCGAAATACAACCCTTACATTTATCTGGATTTTCATTGATACAAATTTTATTTGGATAAATTTCATACTTTGCACGGTATTCAGTAGTTGTAACGTTTGGCATTACTACATTTGCGCCACTTTGAAGAGCGATTATTCTTCCGTTTGGATTTAATGTTTCCATCGCAGTAGTCGCTGGAATATTTATATCTTTTAGTAAAATTCTAGTTAAAGCCATCACCTTTAGGGCTAGAGTAAAACTACCAGTTGCAGAATCTTTTAATGGAGTGTGTGGATGAGGAATAAAAGGACCAATCCCAACCATATCAGCATTTATTTCTTTAAAAAATAAAATATCATCTGCTAAGGATTCGATTGTCTGATTAGGAAGCCCTACAAGACATCCTGTGCCAACTTCATAACCTAAACGACCTAAATCCTCCAAACATCTTACCCTATTATCAAAATCCATGTTAGGGTGCATTTGATTATATAGAGTTTTATCAGTCGTTTCAATTCTTATTAAATACCTATCCGCACCAGCTTCTTTGAACGCTTTATACTCTTCATAAGTTTTTTCACCAATACTTAAGGTTAAAGCAACTCCGAGTTTTTTTATTCCCGCTATAATTTCACACATCAAATCAGTATTATAATACTCGTCCTCCCCTGATTGGAGAACAATAGTTTTATAACCCATATTTACCGCATGCTCTGCATAAGAAATAATATCCTCTTTTGAAATTCTATATCTATCAATATATTTATCTTCACATCTCAAACCGCAATATTTACATTGGCGTTTACAAATATTTGAAAACTCAATTAATCCCCTCAAATGAACTTCATCCCCAACATACTCTTCTCTTGTTTTATCGGCAAGAGAAAATAACCAATCATTATTTGAATCGTCTTTTAAGATTTCAATTATATCATTTCTTGAGAATTCACTCATCTGTAAAGCTCCTATTCATCTATATTTATACCATAAATACACTTACAAATATTCTTATAAAAAATTCACAAATTATTTATAAAAAATGAACTTATGTTTTAATAATATCGTTATGTACATGTGTGGAGTCTAAATAGGAGAATAGGCATGAAAAAGATTATATGCGTACTAACATTATGTGTAGCGTTTTTAACAACAGCTCCAAGTTTTGCTGCTCCACCACCTCCAGGGGGCATGGGACATGGACCATCAATGGGCGGAAGACCACCAATGCACCACACAGGACATCCTCCAATGGGCTTAAGACCAGGAATGGGCAGACCGCCAATGGGTCCGCCACCAATGCACATGGTAAGACGGCCTTTGCCACCTCCAATGTATCGCCCTATGCCAATATATAGACCTTATTATTATTCATACTATTACCCATCTTATTACAGAACAACATATTACTCTTATTATCCAACAAGATATTATAGTGACGTTGTAACACCAGTTTCTACATCAACAAATGCAGTTATCGTTAGAGATGACTATGCTGGGATAAATACAGCTGCAAACGTAATCAACGCAGCAGCTAACGTCGCTTCTACAATAAGATATTTAACTTGGTAAACCAAAATAAAAAATATTAGATAACAAAAATCTCCTCCAAACAGAGGAGATTTTTAACGTTTAGCTAAAGAAAACAAAAATTAAGTCGTAATAAATAATATAGATATGGAAAACGAAAGTTTTTCATACCTCCTCCCCAAGTCTGGTAGCCGTTCTTTTTAGAAACGGCTTTTTTTTATGCAAAAAATTACAGAACATATAAAAAGAGCAGGAATAAAATATCCTGCTCTAAATCTTTTTCATCTTCCAACTTTTTATTTAAGTCTATTATATTAAACTTGCATTTCTTTTTCAAATCCAAACAATGAACTAATTGATTCATCATCATGAATTCTTGAAATTGCTTGAGCCAACAATGGAGCAACTGAAATTTGTTTAATATTAGAAGGCATTTTACTCATATCTAAAGGAATAGTATTTGTTACGATACATTCTTTGATTGGAGCAGAAGCCAATCTTTCAACCGCAGGGCCAGAAAATACTGGGTGAGTAGCACCAACATATACATCTTTAGCACCCTTTGATTTTAACAATTTAGCAGCTTCGCAGATTGTCCCAGCTGTATCAATAATATCATCAAACATCAAACAAACTTTGCCTTCTACTTCACCAATAACATTTGTTGCAATCGCTTCATTGTGTTTGTCACGTCTTTTATCAATAATTGCAATAGGAATATCCAGTTTTTTAGCAAAATGACGAGTTCTATTTGCCCCACCCATATCAGGAGATACAGCAACCATATTATCAGTAGGAATACCTAAATCTTTGATATAATTAACCAAAACATTTGTTGCAAAAATATGGTCAACAAGAATATTAAAGAAACCTTGAATTTGACCTGTATGTAAATCCATAGCAAGAACCCTATCAGCACCAGCAGTAGTGAGCAAATCCGCAACCAATTTTGCAGTAATTGCTTCTCGACCAGAAGTTTTTCTATCTTGTCTTGCATAACCATAATAAGGAATTACCGCAGTAATTGTTTTTGCACTTGCACGTTTGAAAGCATCAATAATAATCAATAACTCCATTAAATTTTCATTTACAGGATTACAAACCGGTTGGATAATAAAAACATCATCCCCTCTTACACTTTCCTTAACTTGTACATAAATTTCTCCATCTGAGAAATTTTTAACAACCATAGGACCAACTGTTGTACCCAATTGATCTGCAATTTCCTGTGCTAACTTCGGATTTGAACGTCCAGAGAACAATTTGATATCATGTGTTGGGTTTATAGCCCTTTCAAGTTGAGGATAAGTCTTTTCTTCGATTGCAACCATTTCTTATTAAATCCTTTCCATTTCTGCCTGCATAGAATATTATAAATCTGTCCGCTATTTCTAACAACATTATTTTAAGTTTTGTAATATGAAAACACCTAAATATTATTTTTTGCGTAAAATAATATTCTCTTTTAGCAAATTTTATTTTTTCTGTGTATTATATATATTGAATCGATATGAAATTAAGGAGAAAAAATTGAAAGTTTTACCCCAATTAACAACAAAAATAGCAACAAACACAAACATCTTGACAATAAAAATGCCGAAAAATGGCTCTGAAAAACTTGTCAAATTAAAACACGCAATAAATAATAATATTTCATCCCAAGCAAGAGAAAACCTTGAAAGATACGCAGAAGAAATGAAACCAGAAACATATCTAGAAATGAGAAATTATATTTCACGATTAGAAATGGAAGAACTAATGAGAAACGGGAAGTTATAATTAGAACTTAACTTAAATGTATAAGTATAAAAAAGGGACTTTTCAAAATTTGAAAAGTCCCTTTTCCTTAAGATTTTATCATCTTACTTCTTTGAAGGAATTCTCATTCCGTAGAATGAACGAACTACAAAGATTAAAGCGATAATCAAGAATACAACACCAACATATGGTGCAATATGTCTGAAGTTTTCGTTGATAGCAATTTCCATTGCCAACAAACCAAACAATGTTGTAAATTTGATGATTGGGTTCATTGCAACAGATGAAGTATCTTTGAATGGGTCACCAACAGTATCACCAACAACTGTTGCTTCGTGAAGAGGTGTTCCCTTTTCTTTCAAATCAACTTCTACGATTTTCTTAGCGTTATCCCAACATCCGCCAGCGTTTGCCATAAATACAGCTTGGAACAAACCAAATACTGCAATTGCAATCAAGTAGCTTACAAAGAATGAAACTGCAAGTTGAGTTTTGCAACCAGGAGCTGACAAGCAAGCTAAAGCTAATGCAAATGTAAACAATGCGATAAAGATATTAACCATACCTTTTTGAGCATATTGAGTACAGATTTTTACAACTTCTTTTGAATTTGCAACATTTGCACTCTTTTCATCTGCATCACCTAATTTGATGTTGTCTTTAATGTATTCAACTGCACGATATGCACCAGTTGTAACAGCTTGCATAGAAGCACCACTGAACCAGTAAATTACTGCACCACCTGTTAATAAACCTAACAATGTGTAAGGGTTTAACAAGTTCAAAATCTTTTCTGGCTCAATACCCAATGTATTTTGAATAACTAAAATCAATGAGAAAATCATTGTAGTAGCACCAACAACAGCTGTACCAATAAGAACTGGTTTAGAAGTTGCTTTAAATGTGTTACCTGCACCATCATTTTCTTCTAAGTATTGTTTAGCATTTTCAAAATCAGCATCGAATCCATATTGTTCTTTGATTTCTTCTTTTACGTTAGGAAGTTCTTCAATCAATGATAATTCATAAACTGATTGAGCGTTATCTGTTACAGGACCATAAGAGTCAACAGCAATTGTAACAGGACCCATTCCTAAGAAACCAAATGCGACAAGACCAAATGCAAATACTGATGAGTAGCTCATCAATGTAGCTGGAATGTGAGTACTTGCAACATAAGCTAAAGCCATCAACAATACAATTACCATACCAATCCAAAAACCAGAGAAGTTACCAGAAACGATACCTGAAAGAATTGTTAATGAAGCTCCACCTTCTCTAGAAGCAGTAACAACTTCTTCTGTGTGTTTTGCTTTTGGAGAAGTAAATATCTTAGTAAATTCTGGGATAAGAGCTGCACCCAAAGTACCGCAAGAAATAATACAAGATAATACTAACCAAATGTGGTTACCCATTGAAGATAATAACCAGTGGCTTACACCAAAAGTCATACAAATAGAAAGAATTGAAGTAATCCAAACAAGTCTTGTTAAAGGAACTTCAAAATCGAATTTTTCTGCTTTTTTAGCATAGCATTTATCAAATAGACCATTCAACCAATATGCAACAACTGAAGTTACAATCATTAAGAATCTCATAACGAAAATCCAAGCCAACAATTGAACTTGATTTTCTTGACCCAAAACTGCTAATAAAATGAAACTTACTAACGCAACACCAGTTACACCATATGTTTCAAAACCATCAGCTGTTGGTCCAATAGAGTCGCCAGCGTTATCACCAGTACAATCGGCAATTACACCAGGGTTTCTAGGGTCATCTTCTTTGATACCGAATTGAATTTTCATCAAGTCAGAACCAATATCAGCAATTTTTGTAAAAATACCACCAGCAACACGAAGAGCAGAAGCACCCAAAGATTCACCGATAGCAAAACCGATGAAACATGCACCAGCAATATTTCCAGGGATGAATAAAAGGATTAAAAGCATCATAATAAGTTCAACTGATACTAATAAAACACCAATACTCATACCAGCTTTTAAAGGAATATTCAAAATATTTAATGGATTTCCTTTTAAAGAAGCGAAAGCAGTTCTTGAGTTAGCTAAAGTATTCATTCTAATACCAAACCAAGCTACTGCATATGAACCTAAAATACCAATTACTGACCAAGCTAAGATTGTCAATACTCCAGCAATACCCATTTTTTGTAGGAAACCAAAGTAAAATGCAATACATAAACCAATCAATACTTCTAATACGAATAAAAATTTACCTTGTTGAACAAGATAAGTTTTACAAGTTTCAAAAATAGTATTCCCAACACTGTCCATCGCTTTGTGGACATCTAATTTTCTGATTTTCAAGAACTCAACAAGCCCGAAAACCAAACCGATAACAGAAATTCCAAGACCAACCAACAATAGCATATAGCTATGAGGATTGATTGTTTTAATACTTGGAACAACCAAATCGGCTTCGCTTGCTAAAGCAGGCGAAACACCAACAGCCATCATAAATAATAGTGCCATTAGTGAAGTAAACTTTTTAATCATAGTCTCTTCTCCTTTTCAAAAGATTGTTCACTTACTTTCTCTTTTACATTGATATTAAAATTCTACCAAACATTCAATATAATAGCAAGAATATATTGTCTTATTTATTTACTTCTTTTATCTAATTTGTTATCATTCAAATATGGACAGTATATTAAAAAAAGTTTGGATTTTTCTCCTCATTTTTACGGGAATGGGATTAGTCGCACTCGTGCCATTTGACAAATATCAAAGAGCTTATATGAAAGAATTTCACAAAGTTAAATCTGCTCCACAAAAAAGAGTTGATGCAGCATATACTTATGTTGAAAAAGTAGAATCTGGAGAAATAGGAGAAACTTCTGAGCAAAATCCACCCCAAGTAAAAAAAAGAATATTTATTCCACCAAACCCAAGGCATAGAAAACCTATTTATATTAGAGATAAAAACAATCCAAAAATCTTACATCCATACCGAGGTTAAAATCTAATATTCCGAAACCCTAACTAAGACGTTTTGGCAATATATTTTCAACACTTTTATTTTATAGTTGATGTATGAAAAAATTGTTGTCTTTATTTTTAAGTTTAGGAATTCTCAGCCTAACCCCAATTAGCGTTTTGGCATCTGACGTACAGTGCGAATGTATAAAAACATCAGAATCGTTAGCCAAGACTCATTCAAAAGCTCCAAATAATTGTATAAATACAACAGAGAATTATTACATTTTATCAAAAGGAAATGTAATTAAAGTCGCCTTTGAATGTAAATTTCTTTCTGAGTGTTCCAAAGAAGGAGATAGGGTATATTTTTACGTACCGAAAGATATTCTATCATCATGCGGAACATTAATTATTCCAATGGGAACAAAATTTTCTGGTTATATTAGAGGAATAACTCCCCAAAAGAAATTGAACAAAAATGCAAGAGTTTATATAAATATAGACAAACTTATACTCCCAGATAATACAGAATTTGAAGTTAAGGCAAAACCATTCAGCAAAGATTTTTCACTCGTTGAAAATGGTTGGATGACAGCAGGAAAACTTGCAGCATCAACCGTAGGAATTGGAGCCATCGGAACAGGAACTGGCATTGGGCTTGCTTTTATTCCCAAACCACACAAAATAGCAATTGGTGCAGGAACAGGTGTGGCAATCGGATGTTTTATTGGACTCGTTACTGGACTTGTCACCCCAGGATTGAAGTATCATGCCAGACAGGGTGAAGAAATTTACATAATTCTTTGCGAAGATTTAATTATTCCTAAATGTAGTATTAAAGAATGGTAACGAATCCAAGGCAGTAAATTCAAGAAGCAATCCAGCTAATTGTTTGATTGTCGGCGTAACAACGCCGACCTACTTTTCTAAACGCAAATATCATCCTGAAGTCCAAGAGTAAAAAAAAAGGTGTTCGGGATTACCAAACACCATTACCTCTTCAATATAATGTATAATATATCCTTAGATTTCGAACAAGCTATGAAGTCTTTGTTGGATGTCTTCTTCATCAAGTTCGTTTGTTAATCTATTCAAATCTATCGCCATTTGATAATAATTCGCAGCATCATTCGTAAAGCCCATTTCTTGACTTGCACGACCAGCATTGAAATACGCCAATGTATAATTCGGATTTAGAGCAATTGCTTCTTCAAAATATTCCAAAGCTTCTTCTGCATCCGCCAGCCCATCTAAATAAAGAATACCTAAGTTATTCTGAGCGTATTCATTTTCAGGACTTAACTCAACAGCCTTATGATATGCAACTAAAGCTTCTTCAAGATAATCTTTTTCCCAAAGAGCAATTCCAACCTTTGAATAGGCCCTTGCATCATCTGGATTTAGAGTAATTGCATCACAATATGAACGAATTGCTTGATCCAAATCATAATCAGCCATGTAAATATCGCCCAACGCAATATACAAATCATAATTTTTAGGATCAAGAATTATACCAGCTTGATAAGTTGAAACAGCCGCTTCAACATTACCCTTATTTTCTGCATAAATAGAACCCAATGCTTGGCAAACAATTGAAGTCCACTCTGGGTCAGGATTCAAAGAAATCGCTTTCTGATAATGTTCAATTGCATCATCATACAATTCAGCCTTAGCATAAGCATAACCCAATGAATTGTTGAAAAACGGATTTTCTGGATCACGATCAACCGCAAGCTTGAATGCACTCACAGAATTCAATTTATCCTCTTTTGACATGTACAAATGTCCTAATTCATAATAAATTTGAGCCGTATCCACATCAAATTCTAATAATTTTTCATAACAATCAATAGCTTCTTCTGTATTTTCGGGATAATAAGTTTGCAAAATTGTCGCCAATTTTACAAGTACAGAACGATTAAGTGGATTTGCTTCCAAGACTTTTCGATAACATTCAAGAGTTTTATCAACATTTTTGTTGCGAAGGGCTAAATCGCCCATCTTGTTGTAAAAATACTCACTCTTTGTTGTTTTTGAAACCGCATCGTTATAAACTTTTTCAGCAGAATCATACATTTTAAACTTTTCTAAAAATTTCCCAACCGTGTTATATGAAAAGATAGAAACATCATTCGACATGTTTTTATAAAACATTTTCATAGTCGGTCTATCCCATGCCAGCATTACACTACCAGTCAAGAAATAATATAAAAATCCAACATAATCCTTAAATGAGCCATCTTGAGTATTAATTTTATTCAAAATGGATTGAGATAAAATCATTCTTGGACGACCAGAAGTCAAAGGATTCATGCGAATTGCAGATTTAAACTCTTTTTCCGCAGATTGATAATCTTGAGCCAACTGCATAAAATAACCTGTATAAAGGTGAGCATCTCTATTTCTCGGAGAAAGAGAAATAGCAGTCTGACATTGTTCAATAGCAGTATCAACACTAATCTGACCTTGTTCCCACATAAGGGTAGCAAGACGATAGTATGTTTCAGGAATAGTCGGGTCATATTTAACCGCATCGACATAGTGTTCAATAGCTTCTTGCAAGTCGTTATTTCTTTGCCCCATTAGATATTTTTCATGGGCAATTCTTGCTTTTTCTAATGAATTCTGTGCTCTTTCCTTATTTTCTCTATTGTTTGTGCCAATCATTGGCATTAAAACTTGTTCAGACATTTTGAAGCTCCAATATACTAGGTATGCATGTTCCGTCGGACGAGAAAAAATTATCTTTAATACATGGAGCAAAATCTCATCTATTTGTACTAGATAAGTGGAGAAAATTTATCACTATAACAAATTGCCATCTAAATCATATAGTTTAATATCCAAGCCTTTTTTCTGGATAATTTGTTTAATTTTCGAAACTGCACTGTCTGAATAATTTTCTTTAGGAATAATTATTCTATCAATAGAATTTGCAGGGACCCCATAAGGTATAGCTCTATGGCTAATATAACCAAAATGACCTTGCATGTTTCCGTCTAAATCTAAAATTGTATCAGGGAAAACTAAATCTCTATTAACCTTGAAGGAATTATCCATGATTGTTTTATTTACTGCTTTTTTATCAACAACAAAAACCATTTCCCCATGGCTACTCTTTTTATGCGGTAAAAAATTTAATTCCCCTTGATTAAATTCTGATACAGGTTTTGAGAAATAATCTTTTATTGATGAAGTTTTTCTTACATCCCAAAAGTCTGCACAAAGAGGAGTTTGGGTTGCAACTCCAGTTCCTGTCCCTACGGCACCTCTAAGATCGCCTGATGTAATTCCGTCATCCAAGATATGCACTAAATCTTTTGGAGATGCAGAATGAAGCATAACATCTTCTGTCAATATATCATTAGCTTTAGGATGAGCAATGTTTGAACCTTTTGTTGATAAATAAGAGTCGTAAGAAGATTCATACAATCTCTTTTGACTTGGGGTTAAACATTCTGCCAATGTATAATCACCATCTTTTACAGCAGCAGACATTTTAATTTTATCAAACGGTAATTTATATTCTGTTTTGGGCATTTGAGATTGAACTCTTTTTATATATTCGCCAATACTTTCACCCACTTTTTGAGGTGTTTGAATACAATCTAGCATGAAAGATGCGATATATTTTTTACGCTCAATCAATGTTTCTTTTAGATATTCTGGATTTTTAATTCCAGACCTGTAGATAGCTTCTCCTGAACCTCCAATGGCATATATGTCCTTATCTTTTAAATATACTGGAACTCTCGGTACTGTTTTTAATGTATAAGAAGCTTTTTCAATAGTATCTGCTATTTGCTTTTCTGGTATCATTGCAACACGAGAAAGAGACTCTATTAATTCCCCTCTTGTCATATCTTGCAAATATGGGCGAGATTGAGAATAAGCATCAAAGAAACTTGATAATTCTGTTACATCCTGACCAAATGCAGCTCCTTTACGTCCCCCTCTTGCTCTATAACATAAAGAGCCTCCAACATCTAATCTTAGGGGTTTTCCACCTTTCATTACAGTATTACCAGATTTTAGTGCATCCCAATTTGCAAGCCAACAATCTGCACCAAATCCTTCCCTCAATAATGGGGCATCGGCTTTTGTAGGAAGTCCATCATAAGAAAGATATTTACTAGCAACTCCAACTTTTTTAGTCGCTCTATCCCAAGGGTGTGAAGTCTTTGGAGGTACAGTATAATCAACAAGAGAAACTTTTGCACTATCAACCCCAGCAAGTTCATATAAATCACCTGCAAGTTTTTCTGAACGAGCATGAGCCTCTGATTGTGGATATTTTATATAATATAAATCGTTTGTACCCTTAACTTTTGCCCAATATCCTTCATTTGAGCCACTACAAGAACCATTATAAATAACAAATTCTTGCTCTTTACCGTTTAAATTCAATTTTTTAACATCCTTAGAATATTTAGACTCTAAATTCTGGATTTTATCAAGGGCTTTACTCTGAGAACCCTGTGATACTGTTTTCCAACGAGAAGCTATATCCTCAACCATTTGTGAAATTTTTGTATCTTGTGATAAATATTTAGATTTTCGCACTGCTTGAGTTGCAGTGTTAAATAAAACCCGTTGTATTGTCATTCTTAAATTTCCCCTTAAATCCTTATATATTTGTATAAAGTATTTTTAAACAAGAAAAATGCTTAAAAAAACGTTAGTGTTAAGAACGATTAATAAATAAAAGGCGGGATTTTATATTAATAAAATTCCGCCCTTTAATAAATCAAAAACTTATATCTAATTATTTCTACTTTGGATTTTAGCTAAAAGTTGAAGGATTTCAATATACAACCAAACGATAGTAACCAATAGAGCAAATCCGCCATACCACTCGAACCATTTATTAACTCGACCAGACAAATTTTCTATCATGTCAAAATCGGTAATCAAACTGAAAGACGCCACAATTACAACTACACCACTGAACGCTATTCCAACTATTGAGTTTGAAAATATTCCAAAAGTTGGAACATGGAAAAATGAAAGCACAAATTGCAACAAATAGGTTATAAAAATAGCAAAAACAGCACTAGATATAACCCTTCTAAACTTGTCAGTACATCTCACAATCTTTGATTGATATAAGAAAAGCATGCTAAACAAAGCAAAAATTGTTCCCATCGCAGCTTGAACAACAATTCCAGGGAAAAGTTGATTTAACAACGCAGAATAACTACCCAAAAACAAACCTTCGCACATCGCATATAACGAAGTTGTCACAGCTAAAAATTTATTTTTAGGACCAAAACAAATAAATAGAGCCAATCCGAAACCTCCAAAAGTTCCAACAGTTCTCAAGATTGCAACTTTATCAGCAAAACCAGCCAATTGAAGATACCAAGTATAAGCGAAAGTTAGAATTAACAATATACTAAGCAAACAAGTTTTGATAATAGTACCATTTATTGTCATGGAAGAATCATTTTCTAAAGAATTAAATGAAGATGAATTCAAAATTCTTTCTTGTAATACAGGATTAGACATACATATCACTCCCTTCAAAATATCACCTAATCACAAGACATAATAGCATATAAAACAAAAATCTCAATTCTCCCAAAAAAAATTTATAAAAAGGGCTTTACAATAATTTTTTTTTGTTATACACTAAGGGCATAATCCTCAGTAGCTCAATGGCGGAGCATTCGACTGTTAATCGAAGGGTTGCTGGTTCGAGTCCAGCCTGGGGAGTTTTTTCTATTATTAGGGCAAGAATTAGTTTCAAGCCCTTTTTTAATGTCTGTTTCAAGAGTTCGATTGTTGGCATTTTTTTGCACTAAATTGTACTGATTTTCTACTATTGTTTGGAATATCGGCTTTAGTTTTATATCAAAGTTTTTATCTTTATATGTGATTTGTTCTGAAATAATTTCCATGATTTTTCTTTTTTGGAGCAAATTACCTTTCAAAAAATAATCATGTGCGTTATCTATAAAACTAAGCAGTGTGTCGGCTTTGACGTAAAATGCCTTATCAAGTTTATCAATTTCTTCCAGTTGAATTTTCAGTTTGTCTTTTTCAATTTGCAATTTATCATTTTGAGCTTTCCAAAAATCATGAGTTATAGCGTTGTCCAATTTGAGGGTAAACGCTTCCTCTATCCTATTCTCCAATCTTGTTATTTGCTTGATAATATTATTTTTAACTTCTTTTGAATACCCGTTTTTCTTTTCATGTACAAGTTTTAGCTCCTTCAAGATTCGCTCTCTAATATCTTGAGGAATTACTATCAATCGAATAATTTCTGCAAAAGTCTTATCAACCACTAATTCATTGATATAATCTCTTTTGCACTCTCCACCTTTATTACCAGTACAATGATAATAAATATACTTACCTTTTTTAAATTCTGCCGTTAATCGACAGCCACAATGTGCACATCTTATTAATCCTGTATAAGCAAAGTCATAATTCTTTTTTCTAGCTTTATCAGGGGATAATAACCTATCTTGAACACTGTAAAAAAGTTCTTTACTGATTATAGGTACGTGCTTTGCATTTTCATAGACTTTATCTTCAAACTTGAACACTCCTGTATAAAAAATGTTTTTTAGGATAAATTCAACAGTGGATTATGGCACTCTTCTTCCGGAACTACTTCTAAATCCATCTTTGTAAAGTTTTGCTGTTAAACTTCTAAGAGAATACAAGCTGCTATCATATAAATTGAATGCTTGTTTTATGTAAAAGGCACAACTATCATTGCTACTTCATAAAATATACCATGCAAGGGCGGCCGCCGGTGTCATAGTTTATTTGTTCTATAACTTCACTGTTTTTTGTTAAATAGTGCATGTATTTTCGAA
>OIYY01000013.1_pt1 | contig 155235 bp, 139 predicted proteins | sample 1588341 | NCBI WGS metagenome assembly OIYY01 (sample SAMN03283287) | human gut metagenome | biome: human-associated habitat; material: feces | host: Homo sapiens | place: Peru | collected 2012
TAACTAGACACTTAGTTTAATAATGTCTGACATTTAAAATAATAAATTTTAAAACTGCCATCTTTTAAGTAAAGAATAATACAATGCAGGTTGAGCCACAAGTTTTAGAAAAAATTGCTGGTAAGCAGTTTTTACTTACTAAAGGGATTAAAACAATTTTTGTTGAATATTATTTTCTAAAAATGATTTTTGGCTGCTTTGTTGGATTTCATCTGTCGGTTTAAGATTCCCTAAAATCATCAAATCATTTGGATTATGTTTTTTGTAATTTTCTTGTGCTATTTGGGGATTTTGATTTGCATAACAATATTTACACCCATTAGGGCAAGTGTCATAATCTCCGATATTTCTATTTTCCATACAACGACAGCCTTGTCTGTTACCTGAATGTCGAATTTTTTTTAAAGTAATACCATTTGCCTGACCTAAAATATCAGAAGTCATGCACCCCGATTGCAAAACCCCATATTGTTCAAGATTTTCAACTGTTGCACAAGTTTGAATTATCATATTGTGTTTCTTCGCTATAGCTCCGATATTTTTTGCTATTTCATTTTTATCAACTTCAGTCAATGTGATAATTTCAGGCATATTTATTTTTAATTTCTTATACATTTCAACAAAACTAAAAATACATCTATCAATGTATGGCGAAAGTCTTTCGGACATATAATCAAATGTTTCATAGTGAACTTGTTTAGTGTATTTTTCAGTCAAAAGAATTGGGTCATATCGCCACGCAATTCTTTGTTTGCCAACAATTTGGGATAATTTAACAAGCGTTTCAATACTGGCATCTATACTTGGAACATTTGGTTCAACATCCCTGCCATAAGCAGTAATTGTATAGTGAAAATACGTGTTAAATTTATCGGTAATTTCTGTTAATCTGTCTAAAATCGGTTCATAATTTTTGGAACAAAATACAACGCAATCAAGAACTTTTGGGTCTAGTTCGTATCTTGTTACTTTGTTTTGAAACATTGGATTTCTTGAATAAACAAAACCTTCTTCAAACCTTTTCAAAAGCCAATCTGAATAATATTGAACAGTATCTGTTCTTGAACCTGTGTTGATTATCATTTTATATTTTTCCTGATTAAAAAGGGGCAATCTTGCCCCTTTTAATTTTAGCACAATTCAGCATCGCCAAGTCCAAATTGTTCTAAGCTATTAGATTTTGCTTGAACACAAATATATTCCAAATCAGTTTTTGCTTCCATTGTTCTTACGGCATTTGGAAGAACTTTTACACAACTGCCTTCTTTTATTTCAACAACTTCATTATCTAGAGTCATTGAACCTTCGCCCTTTAAGAAAATATAAACTTCTTCATTTTGCTTGTGTTTGTGATTGAATGGCAATTTTACTCCGGCAGGCATTGCACTAACTGAAATTTCACAACTTGTTAAGCCTAGTAAATCATGCAAAAACGCTTTGCCGTTTTCATAATTTTTACCAACTTCACTAATTTTTCCGATTTCTGCGTTTTTAAAGTTTGTCATAATGTTTTTTCCTTTCGTTAGACATCTAACTATTATTGTAAAAATTTTTTATTTTAGTACTTTTCTTAAAAGTTTCTCTATTAATTCAGACTCTTCTGGAGATAAATTTTTGTATAACATTTCATTTAATTCCTCTGAAATTTTTTCAAATATCACTTTAAAATCTTCACCTTTCTTAGTTAAAACAATATATGTGCAACGGTTATCTTCATCGGATGGTTCTCTTTTTAAATATCCTAGTTTCTCAAGTTTATCCACCAGTACAGTTACCGTCGGTTTTGTTCGATGAATACAATTTGCGATATCCTTCATTGTCATTTTACCATTCTTGTAAAGACATACAAGAATATCACCGTGACTAGGAACAAGTCCTTCTGCATCGTTATTTTTTAATTCTTCAATAATAAAACGGTTTCCTTTTTCATGAATTTTAGATATTAGAGATAATATAGCACTCATACAATTATTATAGTTAGGTATCTAACTATTGTCAAGAGCTTTTTTACATTATTACATTTTTTTAGACATGGAAGCGGCAACAAACCTCAACAATACTAACCCTTTCCCTAATAGCTTTCCTTTACATATTTATAAATCTATCCCTCTTTTTATAACCGCCTCAATAGGGCGGTTTTTATATTAGTTATTATCTAATGAATTTCTAATAATTTGAGTTCTTACTGCGAATATTTTTGACTTTAAGAAGTCATTTTTTTCGAATTTATCAAGTTTATTCAAAATTGCCATTTTGTCACCAAAAGAATAATCTTCTTCTTTTACAAATTTTATTTTATGTAAAAGTCTGTCATTGACATTGTAATCATTCTTTGCAATAAGTTCATCTGCTTCTGCCATAATTCTATCATTTGGAAGTAAATGCAGATAGCTCGCTAGATGTTCTTCAACTTCTGGTAATACATGTTTTTTAGCAATTTCATAGTATTCTTCAAGTACTTTTGGTCTAATTTCACCTTTGGGTACATCCAAGTCGTCAATGTTTTTTTGAACTTGACGAGTTCTTGCTAATAATGGAATTTCATTCATTAATACTGTTTGAGTTGTGGGATCATTGCGTTTCATCAAAATCTCAAAGTATTTTTTAGCAGAGTTTTCTGGCAGATATTTCAATGCGTAACCAATGCTAGTATCTGCAAGAGGGTTTTTGAATTTTAAACATTCTTCTACAAATTTTTCTTTGTGTGGCAAGTGTTTTATACTCAATGCAAGACCTGCTTGAATTTGTTTTATATCCCCTCTTTTAGGATAATGACTCCAACGATACCATTCAAGGGTTCTAAATCGTAATTCGGTATTCTTTATATGTGTTTGAATTCTTTGAGCAATTTTACTTTCATTTTTTACTCTGTTTACAACCCTTACTCCGCCTGGGTCAATACTATAACCGTAAACCTTGTTATGCCCAGAATAACCCATAACTTCATCGGTTAATTTTAACCCATCATTGTATTCATTGATGAGGTTTTTGGGGGGCTTAATGTCTTTATCAATAAATTTGCTTAGGAAATATCCGTGCTCAATATTTCCCCAATAGAATTTGCCTCGTTGAGTATTTTGACCATGTTTCCCTTTCCAATATGTCAAAATGTTTAATTCTGCGTAATTGCCGTGGCTTTTGTATTTGTGCCATTCTGGGGATTTATCAACTAAGTGGAACACTCCAAAAGTTAATTCTTCTCCTGTTTTTTTATCTTTTATCCCTTCAAGTTTAAAAGCTTTTTTGTATTCTCCTGCTCCGAGGAATTTAATGTCGAAGTTGTCCTCTTTTTTTAATATCCCAAATTTGACAAAAATATTTTTCAACTTCTCAACAGCAGATTTTGGGCGTCTGTTAGTATATTCATCTGACGGTCCTTGTATGCTTGGACGAAATTCCCTAATCTCATCAGATACTTCATCAAAAGTTTTGTATATTTCGTGTATATTTTCGGTTCTTTTAGTTTTTGGTAATGCATAAAATATTACAGGTGGAAGCTCTCCTGCATAGGTGTTTTTAGGTTTTTTCCCTTGTAAAATTACACTAATATCTTTTTTTCCATCAATATAAATTCTCTTTTTAAGAATTTTAGTCATTCCATTAAAGTTGGGCGAGTTGTTAGTTTTTTCAACACGCATTTATCTACTCCTAATTTCACTATACAAAATATTATAACATCTGTGAATTTATATTTTGCTATTTTTCATGGGAATTGTTAATTTGTATGACAAGATAAATGATAAAATAGAGGGTTTAAGATTACAACTCTGTAAATGAAGCTATGTCTTTTCTGTATTTCATTCCCTCGCAGGTTATTTGTTCCAAATCCTCGTACAAATATTTTTTTGCTCTTGATAGGGTTGAAGCAGAACGAGTAAGACTAAATACTGCCCCCTTCGTTTTTGTACACAAATTTTCACCAGACTTTTGGATATTTATAAATTGAATATTGTCCAAATCATCAATATTATCTAAACCTTTGATTGTTTTAAATCCTTGTCTTGCTAAAACGATTACAGAAATTGAAACATTTTCATTCATCTTAATTTGTTCATACTCATCTGCAAAAAATCCATTGATACAAGCTGTAAAAATATCCAACAAATTATCTTCACAAAGATTTAAAATTGCAGTTGCATCGTGTTCTTGCAAAAACGGTTTAAACTCTGAAACATAGAATTTGTCCTCTCCTGTTTGAGTGCATTCAACTCCCAGAATTCCCATATAAGAATCGCCTTTACGCTCCAAAGAGGACAATGTATTTTGAACAATATTTTCAATTCTCTGAATAGCAATTTGAGAAACTCGATAATCTGGAGCAAAACATCCAATACCGTTTGTCAAAATGCCACCATCACCTTCAGATGTAAATTTGTAATTCGCACAAGAAGTTAGAGGAATTGCACTATATCCATCAGTTACAAAATACACTGTAAAGCTATTTCCATAAGTAAATTCTTCAATCAATACATCCGTTTCATTTTTATTGAAAAGATTTGTCAAATATTCAGAAGCTAAACTCCTCGTTGGACATACTAACCTATCATCAATTATTGAAGAATACTCCTTACATTTAATAGTTACAGGGAAATTTGCCGTTTTCAAAAAATCCTCTGCCATTTGAATTTTATCGAAAATCCCAAATTTTGAAGTTTGTGCATGAATTTTATATAAAAACTTCTTTCCAATCGTATTATTTATCGCAATAGAACAAGCATTTTTTGTTGGTCCAAAAATACTTTGACCATTTGATTGAAAGAAAGATACAATATCTGATTTGAGAGCTTTTTCAGATACTGGAATTGTTAAATCTATATTATTTTCTAGTGCGAATTTCAACAATCCCGTAGAATCTTCTTCCCTAATATCTACATTTTTATAAAATTGAGAATCAATATCATTCCCTGGAGCAATATATATTTCACCAGTTTGTTCATAAGTTTTTAATTTTTTTGCTAATGCACAAGGCACACCGCCTTGTCCGATTATTAAAATATTTTTTTTCTTTATTTCAGCCATACAAAAATTATACTACACAAAACGGATGATTTTTGTTAAGTTATTTTAAATTTCTCGCATTTTGTATGTTATAATGATGACAAAAGAAGATTTGTAATTAAAACTACAACAAGTAGAGAGGTTATTAACTAAATGGCAGGTATTGTAAATTTTTTATCTAATGTATTTCAAGCTCCAGCAGGTGTAAATTCAACATCTCCTGTTGTACGTCAATCTTCTGAAACAAATCCATACAGTAACAATCCGTTTGTAAGTTATAACGGGAACAGTTTTTCTTCTCGTTTTTATGCTCAAAATAAACCCGTAAAAGGTGGCTATTTTGCTGGTTATTACAACGGAAAACAAAATATCGTTGGCAGACGTCTATTTATTGAAGTTTAATTTTTTAATTTATTATTTCAATAATTTTTTCTGCATATTCTGCATTATCTAGCGGAAGTGCGATTGTATCGTTTAAAAATTCGCTTTCAACAAAACTTTTAGGAAAGTTTTTCCATAGTTGAAGCAAAACTAAATTTTTAGACCAAAGCTTTCGTTTAATAATTTCTGAATTCGGCGAAAATGGATAACAATATGGAATATCCCCACTAATTAAATCTAATTGAATATTATTAAAGTTCTTCAAAACTTTTTCATATTGTTTAAAAATTCTTACTCTTTTAATACTTTCTGCTTCAAAATCAAGGTCGTTCATCATTTTTTCAACTTTTGGAGAAATAGTTTTTATCTGTTTTTGGGAATCTAAAAATAGCTCATTTTTAAGGAATTTTTCGTAATCTTCTTGCATTGATACAGGTTGTAATTCAATTTTATCAACCTCAAAAACTTGCTCCAACTGTTTTGAGGTAAAAAGGTATGCTCCATTTTGAACATTGAAAAATTTTCTTAGCGAGTTAAACGATGCTAAACCCAATGGTTCAGAGAAAAATCCTTGAGAATTATCTATTATAATGTTCGGATATTTTTTAGCCAATTTTTTGCAATTTTTAGAATTTATTCCAAAATAATTTGTGTAGAGAATAAAATCATTTTTTTTAAACTTTTCTGTTGGCAAAAAATCTTTATCTATATGGTAAAATTTAACTTCACAACTTTCTTCTCTAAGTGAATTCCAAACAACAGGGCAAGTATAATACGGTAGAAGAATTTTATTTATTCCGTACGCTTTACATATGTACTTTAAACAATTTCTTGCTAAATTTAATTTTATTATTTCCATTACTTATTTGTTGAATTCTAAGAATAATGCTTTTAGTAATTCTTGTCCTTTAAGCATTGTTTTGTAATCTACGTATTCTCTCGCTGAGTGCATATTGCAAACGGTTGCAAGCCCCAAAAGATATGGTGAAAATTTCTCGCCATTAGCATTTGTTCTATTAGCGTAAATGTGCGTTTCAGCTCCTGCGTGGAAGGAAGAAATCTCAGGCTCAATTCCGATTTCTCTAGCAACTTTTGAGAACAAGTTTGGCATAAATTCATCATCATTTTTTTCGAACATTGGCATTTTTTCGGTGAATGTGATTTCTGCGGTTGCAATACCTGCATATTGTTTGTTGAAAGCATTTGCAGTTTCTTGCATAAGAGCAATTAAATCATTTTCTTTTTGTTTGTTTGAACTTCTAATAGAATAAGTTGCACGGCCTTCTGTATTGATAACATTTGTTACGTCTAGGTTCCCAGAAGTTATTCCTCCTAAGTTGCAAGATGTTATAACTTGATTATCTTCAGAATAGAAAACTCCTTGTGGCATTTCTGAAACTAAATCAGCAATGAGTTTTGTTGCATTTTCTCTCGTTGGGTCGTCAATATCATTCCCCGAATGTCCGCCTTTTGGAGCTGTAACTTTTAAATCAACAAGGACATAACTAGCTCCAGAAATCAAACACTGACCTAATGCGTCACTATCAAGAACTAAAGCATATTTTGATTTAATTCTTGAGAAATCTGTGTGTTTAATCCCCTGCATGGTGTTTTCTTCATCTCTAGTGAAGTGAACTTCAAGTCCTCCGTGTTTTATATCTTGTCTTTTAACCAGTTCTTTTGCAAAGTATAGTGCATTTGCTACTCCGGCTTTATCATCAGCACCAAGAGTTCTGCCTTTAGCTTTGATTAAATCTCCATCAAGATAAGGGATAACTGGAGAGTCATCCCCAACAACATCCATGTGTGAAGATAATAAAATTGGTTGTTTTGTTGAATCTGTAGCTGGAATTGTAATATAAATGTTTTTAAAGTCGTCTAATTCACAATTTAGGTTGTTTTCTTTGCAGTAATTGCATATCCAATCAATCATCTTTTCTTCTTTTAGTGATGGTGATGGGACTTCTGCCATTGAGCAGAACAAATCGACTAACTCGTTTTCTTTTCTTAAATCTATTAAATCCATATTGCTACTCTCCATTCTACTTCAATTACATAATAGCACATTTTTTGATTATGTAAATGTGAAATTACAAATCAAACTTGAGGTCAAATAAAAAATATGTTATAATAGGTTAGAACATAAACGAGGAATAGTTTTGGTTATGATTAAGAAGATATTTGCTTTTACACTTAGTGAAATATTAATAGCACTTTCAGTAATTGGTGTTGTTGCGGTTTTGGTAATGCCTCAACTTGTTGCAGGACAAAAAGCTGCAAAGGCAAAGGCTCAATTTAATACTGCATATGTTTTGATGGCTAAGGCTATTACTGATATGGATGCAGATGATGTTTCTATCGACCCTATAAAATACCCGACAAGATCCTTTTACGAAAAATTTAAACCTTATAACAAAGTTGCGGTGGATTGTGGTTTTTCAGAACAATCAACAAATAAAAATGTTTGTCCTGGTTCGGGCGGGAAAAATTATCACGTATTTTCATCAAATGTGATTGCCGCTTCTGATTTGTTGGATGATGGTGCGTTTGTATTGAATAATGGAATGCTTGTAGCGATAGAAAATTGTAAAAATTGTGGTTATGGTGAAGATCATAATATTTGGCTGGTTGTTGATGTAAATGGTCGTGATTATCTTCCAAACAAGCTTGGATATGACCTCTTTGTATTCCAATTAACAAAAGATGGATTATTGCCTCTTGGTGCTCCTGGAACAGACAAAAAATTCAGTGAGAACCCTGAAAAATATTGTTGTACTCAACGTGTAAATCCAGGTTGTACGGTTGGAGTATCTAAGTATAATGGTTATACTTGTTCGTTTTTTGCATCAACAGATGAAGATTACTTTAAACGTGTATATAACGGACATTAATAAAACGCTATTGTAAGCGTATGAAAACATTTTATTGATTGTAAAATTGTCGGTCTAATTTAAAGACCGGCAACTTTTAAAAGAGCGATTTTCCTTGACAAGTAGATTTTTCTATGCAAAGATATTTCTAAGATTAGAATATACTACATGGAGAGGAGAAATTAATGGAGCAAAAATTTTATATTGACAGCTTTCCTTACGAAATCGAACTTACAGCGAGAGTTTGTCACGAAAACGCTAGACAATTACTTGAATCAATTACTGATGAAATTTCTATTGATGAATTCACTGTTCTTGATACATTGACTGCCCGTTCTGGATTATCTCAAGCGGATTTAGCTCGATTGATTTTGAAAGGGAAAGCACATACTGGAAGATTTTTAATTTCTTTAGAAGAAAAAGGGTTTATTGAACGACATATTGAAGAAAAAAACGGGAAACTTATCAAAGTTTCTGATGTTACTCCAAAAGGGAAAAAACTTTATAATAACATCGTTGAACGTTTTAAACCCGCAGTTGAAAAATTTGACAAAATCATTTCTCAAGAACAATGCGAAATGATTATTCAGAATTTGAAAAACTTTAGAGAAGCGATTGAAAAAGCGAGAAATATCGTATTTGAATAGATTGGAAATAAGAACAGAAAATGAGTGAAGAAGTTACAGAACAAATTACCCCTACACAAGAAGAATGGCAACCTACTAAAAACCCTTGGTTAATATCAATTCCATTGATGGCTTCAGTTTTTATGTATGCGTTAGACGAAACTATTTCAAATGTTGCATTACCATATATGGCGGGTTCTTTTTCTTGTAGCCACAATGAAGCGACTTGGGTTGTTACATTTTATTTAATTGCAAGCGGAATTATTATTCCTGCCGTTGATTTTTTCTGTAAGTTACTTGGACGAAAAAATTTCTTCTTACTAAGTATCATAATTTTTACTTTATCATCATTTTTATGTGGGATATCTAATTCTTTAATCATGATGGTACTTGCGAGATTTTTACAAGGTTTAGGTGGTGGTGCAATTTTGCCATTATCACAATCTATTATGATGGAAAGTTTTAAAAAAGAAGATAGACCACAAGCGATGGCACTATTTGGATTGGGGGTTGTATTTGCTCCAATCATAGGTCCAGCTGTCGGTGGTTGGATTACCGAAAATTGGTCTTGGCCATATATTTATTACATAAACATTCCAATAGGATTTTTTGTTTTAGCAGCCGCAAAAACACTTTTAGAAGAACCTCCTTATGCAAAAAGACAAAAAGGAGTTAAGCTTGATACTGTTGGCTTTTTCTTCTTGTCATTGTGGCTTGTATGTTTACAAATTGTCTTAGATAAAGGTAATGATGCCGACTGGTTTGGTTCAACTTGGATTTGCTGGTTAACATTTATATCATGCGTTGGCGGAATTTGTTTCCTTATTTCTCAACTTAAAGGTAAAAATCCATTGACCGATTTATCAGTAATGAAAGATAGAAATTTCTTCTTTGGAACGGTAATTCAGGTTGTTTTGATGGGTGTAATGATGGCATCCAGTACAATTTTGCCAACAATGCTACAAAGCATGATGGGCTATACATCTTTTTTAAGCGGTATTTCAATGGTTCCAAGAGGGGCTGGTTGTTTAGTTGCAACAATATTTAGTGCTTTGTTTATCTCAAAAATTGGCGAAAGAAAAATGGTTTTCTGGGGGTTAGTAATCCTTGGTTTAGGAGGTTTAGCCTTTGGAGAAATAAACTTGCAAATTTCACTTTTAAATATCGGATTTCCAAACTTCTTGTTCGGGGTTGGAATGATAATGGCAATGGTTCCTCTTATCGAATTATCATGTAGAACTTTGAGGAACGACCAATTGACAAACGCTTCAGGGGTGCAAAACTTGTTAAAAAATGTAGGAGCCGCAATCGGGACATCACTTGTAACAACTTGTATTTCAAGATTTGGTCAAATGCACCAAAATATGATGGTTGGAAAGTTAACTGAATTAAATCCAGCGTTCACTGAAAGATTGCAAACATATGCAATGAGCTTTGCTTCTAATACTGATATGGCAAATGCAACACATATGGCAAAGAATATTTTATATAATCAACTTCTGCAACAATCCACATTGTGGGCATATATTGATACTTTTAGACTATTTGCAATAGCAAGTTTCTTAATCGCACCATTAGTATTGTTAATGAAGAGAAAAAACTTAGTATAAATTCCCAATTTATGTTATTTCTGGATGTAGTGCAACTCATCCAGATTTTTTTATGCGGAAGAGAAAAAGGATTTGTTTATTGTCTAAAATATTTACATAAAATTTTAGACGATAATTTTGTGGCATGGAATATTTTTTATAAAAAAGATATAGCAAGCGAAATTTTTTACACTATTCAACCCCTTATGTGTCAAGGATGTCAAGAGTAATACTCCCCCAAGTGGCTAGTCGTATTTTTACTTACGTAAAAGTACTAGGTTTCTTTTTTCAGAAAAAACTGGTATATTAGGTGAGTAATCGGTTAAGGCTCACACCCGAGAGAAATAAAAACTCTTAAAAGTGTTTAGGCTTTTTGATGGTAAAGCTGTTTGCCGATGTTCTCTCAAGGCATAGGAAGAGTGTATTGTTATGGGATATATTCACTGCTGCGGAGGATTACATAAGACGAGAAGTTTTGTGTTATCTCCTGCGGAAAACTTTGTCGTGTGCGAAATGGATTATTTAGCAAAGTGTCCAAATTGTCAGCATACGGTCTTGCAGCTTACGAGAGTTGATGGAGAACAAAATATCTCTACTGTTCGATACGTAAATGATGTTGCAAGAAAATATTTTCAAAAATTAAAATCAAAAGTTCTGTATGAACGGAAATATTTCGATTATTCAAAAAGACGAGGTGGAACTTTTTATTTAAACTACAACGAATATGGTATTAAAAAACGGTGTTATTCAAATTTATCGAGTTTGAAAATCGGTCTTAAAAAATATCAATCTATTCTTTAACTCCAATATATTGCTATCCGTAGAGGGGCTTGTATGTATTTCTGGCACTCCTTTAGCCCCTCTTTTTATTTTTTTTAAGCATTTAAAAAATGGAAATATTATTAAAAACTAAAACTCCAAAATGCTTTAATATTAAGCTTATTTCATGGAAAAGGAAAGTTTGATGAAGTTATCATTACTATCGCCGATGGAACATAAAATATTAACTTTGATGGCTCGAGGATTTATAGATAAGGAAATTGGTGTGCAATTAGGTATTTCGGTTAGAACTGTGCAGGCTCATATTTCTTCAATTTTGATAAAACTGCAAGCGAGAAATCGAGTTAATGCTGTTGTAGTCTATATGCATAAAAATCCGACTTGGATGAGGAAAGAAAGGTTGTTTTTATGATTAAAAGAATTATTTTGCATTGGACTGCGGGAAGATATTATCCATCGCAGTTTGAAAAGCAATATTATCATTATTTGATTGATAAGGATGGTAGAATTTACGATGGTATATTCAAACCCGAAGATAATAATGATTGTACAGATGGAAAATATGCCCAACATACAGGGGGAGGAAACACTGGTTCAATAGGGGTTGCATTTTGTTCAATGTATGGTTTTAAGTCTAAGGGAAATGCTGGGGAATACCCTATAACTCCAATTCAGTTTGAATCTTGTATGGAATTTTGTTCCAGACTGGCATCTAAATATTCTCTTGAAATAAATCAAGAAACTGTTATGACGCATTATGAATTTGGCAAACGACATCCAAAAACAACGAGTGCTGGAAAAATCGATATAATTTATCTTCCTCCTTATTCTTGGGTTGCGAAAGAAGATGTTGGAAGTTTTATTCGCTCTAAAATTCGTTGGTATAAAGAAAAACATTTGAAAGGTTAAAAATTTATGGATATAAATTATTTTGATTTGTCGGGAGGAATAAATCAAGCATCTACAAAGACCGAGCTTGGTTTAAATCCTAAAGTTATATATTGGGCTGATTCTAAAAATGTTGAAATTTACAACAATAAAGGGATTATAAAACAAGCTGGGAATACTTTGTTTTTGGAATTGCCGACTAAAGAGCCAATAATTGCGATGCATGAAATAGAATCGGATGATTTGTATAAGTTGGTGATTGTTACAGAGTCAGGAAAAATTTATGTATATCAAAATTCAACTTCAAGTTTAAAATTGTTAGATAAATCTCTTACTGGCAAAAAAGTTAAATTCGCAAATTTTTTACGAGGAATAATTATTGCAACCGAATCAGATTCAATGTTTTACATTAAAGATAATGAGAACTTTGATATTGTAGATTGCAATTTGAAAGATAAAAGTGGAAATGTTTTGTATCCAGATAATATTTGTATTTATCGAGGGCGTGTTTGGTGTGCTAAAGAATCTACTATTTATTATTCTGCATTGGGAACATACAACGATTTTACGACTGCAAATGATGCTGGGTATATTAGTGATTTCTTTACTGATACTTCAAATATTGTTGGAATGAAAAACTATAAAGATTATCTTGCAATTTATAAAAAAGAGCGGGTTTATTTGTTAGCGGGTTCAGACCCTTCAACATTTGAAGTTGTTCCTTTTGCAGATAAGGGTACTTATGCTCCTAATTCAATTATAAATGTAGATAATAAACAATATTTTTTAAGTAATGGAATTTTTGCATTAGAACAAGTTGGGGAATTAAACCAAATTCGTTTGGGTTCTGAAATCTCTTTAAATATAAAAGATGAACTTTCAAAATTAGATTTCTCAAGGATAAAAAATTCATTGGCTTTGCATTATCAGTCAAAAAATCAAACTTGGTTTTTCTGTCCATATTTAGGGGATGAATATTTTCACACTATTTTGATAAATGATTATGTCAATCACGCTTGGTACAAACGAATTTTGCCACAAAATATTCTGACTGCTTGCTTGTTTAATTCTAGTATTCTAACTGCTGATAAAGATGGGCGGATATATAAGGAAGGGTTCGGTACTACTTTTGCTGGTAAGTCAATTGATTTTATGTGGAAATCACCGTTTCTTTCGTTGGGGAATATTCATCATAGAAAACTTATAGATGAATTTTATTTTGTTTTGGATGATTTATACGATAACAAATTTAATTTTTCTGTCTATAAAGATTATGATGGTCAGTATTCTGATAATCTTGAGTGTATTGTTTCAAGGCATTTTAATCAACTTGTTTGGGCGGATGAGGTATCAACATGCAGTCCTGAGCATTGTTGGGGAGAGGAAGATGATTCTATTCCTGTTTGGTCCATTAGTTCAGAGGTGTTGGAAAAAGCTGAAGTATTTGGAAGTTGCTATTCAATCCAACTGTGTGTAGAAGGGGCAAAACAGGATGATAACTGTGCCATTATAGGACTTCAATTCCGTGAAATATATAGAGATGAATAAGAAGAAAAGAACAATTATTCCCCTCTCCAATGACTCTGCCAAGCAAAACAATCCAGTGAATTGTTTTGTGAGAGGTTTGTGGGAAGGGGAGAGGGATTAATTTGATTAAGTGAAACCCACCATAAGGGGGAATTAAGGATAAATCCATATTTGTAATTTATTTATCGGCATTATATGCCAAGTGTTAATAACTAAAAATGAAAGGAAAAAGAAAATGGCAGATTTTACAACTACTTACGGTGTATTTATTCCAGAAATTTGGAGTAAAAAATTAAATCAATTGTTAGAGAAAAATTGCGTTATGATGCAATGCGTTAATAGAAATTGGGAAGGTGAAATTAAACAGCAAGGGGATAAAGTTAAAATCATCACTCCTGCTCCTGTGTCAGTGTCAACTTTGACTTCTGATAATATTACATATTCATCTCTAAATCCAACTTCTCAAGAGTTAGAAATCGACCAAAAGAAATTCTTTGCATTCAAAATTGATGATGTTGCAAAAGTTCAATCAAATGCTGATATTATGGAAGCTCATTTGGCGAATGCAAAGAAAGCAATTGAAGAAGTTCAAGATACTTATTTGCTTGGAATGCATACATCTGTTACTGCAGAAAACACTGTTGGCTCTGAAGAATCTCCGATTACTTTAGACAAATCAACAATTTATGAACAATTTGTGAAACTTGCTCTCGCTTTAAAAAATTCAGATGCCGTTTCAGCTGGTGCTAAACCTTGGGTTGTAATCAATCCTGCAATTGAATCTTACTTGTTGCAAAGTCCAGAGTTTATCAATGCTTATAAAGTTGCAGATGAAACCTTGAGAGAGGGTGCAATTGGAAGAATTGCAGGCATGGATGTATTGGTTAGTACAAATTTAGTGGATGTGGATTCTAAATATTATGTTTTAGCGGGTACAAATGATGCTATCACTTTTGCTTCTCAGCTTGCAAAAATAGAAAGCTTGAGGGATAAGGATAGTTTTTCTGATTTGGTTAGAGGTTTGTATTTGTATGGAGCTAAAACTGTTCAACCAAAAGCACTCGCAAAAATGATTGTAAAAGCTTAGGAGAAAATATGTTTAAAAATATTAAAAAACAAATAAAAGAACTTGCGAAAAATGCGGTTCTTAAAGCAGAACAAGAATTGGGTTCTGGTAAAGGGCAACAAAAGAAAAGAGTTGCAATTGATTATGTGTTGAAAAATTTACCAATCCCAGAATTTATGAAAATGATTGTGTCTGTAATTTTATCAAGTTTTATAGATGATTCTATTGAGCTTGCGGTGAGTTATATAAATTCATTATCAAAAATGCAAGGAGAATAATTTTATGCAAAATCAAAATAATAATAATCAAGTCGGTGTTTCATCAACTGCCTCTTACCCAGATTCAAATGGTTATGTTGATGTAATTAAACAGTTGGAAGATGCTCTGAGATGTGATGCTCAGCGTGTACAAATGCTAATGCAGCAAGGAACAATAAGTACAAGTCAAGGACAATATTTAATAACTCAACTGGCTAGAAAATATAACGAAATAAACGCATTTAAAACCTCTGTTCCTTCTCAAAATGCAAATGTTCAACCTCTTCCATTAGAACAAGTTCAAGTTCCTGAAAATCCTATGGAGTTGTTCATTCAAGAACATCCAGACTTTTTCAAAAAAGGAGCAAGAGCAAGTGTACTAGATTACATCAAGGATTTAGATATGGATAAGGATGAAATTTCGAAAATAGCCAAAATTGTGGAGGGTTTAGAAACTTCTGCGGTGGATGGTTATTTGAAAAAATCTGCACATGAAAAATCATTGAATGACGAGAACGCTGTGGCAAAAAGCAAATTGACTTCTTACGCTCAAAATGCACCTAAAGATGCCGCAAATGGTAGGATTTTCACACGTGAAGATATTGGCAGAATGACAGTGGATGAATTTGCGAAAAATGAAAAGCTTATTATGGATCAAGTAAAACAAGGTCTTATAAAGTAATCATTTTTTGCAACCCACGTTTTAATCGTGAATATGTCACTTCATACTGAATGAAGCGAAGTATCTCTTGTAAAAAATATTCCCTCTCCTTGGACTCTGCCGAGCAAAACAATCCAGTGAATTGTTTTGTGAGAGCTTTGGGGAAAGGATGAGGGGTTAATCTGAGCAAGTGAAACTATACTTCTTCTTCGGGGTGTAACAATTAATCCCCTCTCCAAGTAAAAGGGGCAGGGTGAGGGACTAGTTTTGAACAAATAACACTACGCCCCTCTCCAAGGGAGAGGGGTTGGGGAGAGGGTTTGGTTTAATCAATCCTCGCAAAGAGATTCTTCGGGTGAATTTTGGCTTTATCCAAAAATTCCCCATGTTCAACTCTCAGAATGGCGAACTAAGCTTTTAAACTAGCTGGATTTCTTCGCATTTGCTCGCAATGACGAGATTTGCGAAGAGAATACTTTAAAACCGCATACGTCATACTGAGTGAATTTGATATAATTTCTCTTCAATATTTTTATAATTCACTTATTCAAAAAGGAGTAAAAATGAATTTTTTAGAATTAATAAATAAATGCTTGTTAGAATTAAATTATAAACAAGTCAGTAGTTTTGCTGAACTTGTTAAACAAGATCATAAAAGAATTATTTCAATTCTTAATATTATAAATAAAGAAATTTGTGCAATTGAAAATTGGCAATTTCTATTACGAAAAACTAAATTACTAATCCCCTCAAATACAACAGAAGTTGAAAATCCTGTAAATGGCAGGATTTTATATATTTTGTCTAACAAGGGGAAGTATAGATTTTATTCTAACATTGAACCTTTTTTAACAGATTCTGCTCCGAGTGGAACTTATTCTGTTTGTCAAAATAAATTATTATTCCCTAAATCTTCAGAAGATGTTGAATGTGATGTAATTTATTACACAAATAATTGCGTTAAAACATCGGAAGGAAAGGAACAAACAGATTTTGTTTCGCCAAAAGATGAATCAATAATTCCCATGCCATTTGCTGAACAAGTTTTGGTTTATGGAACTTGTATGCGAGTAAAAGCAAATCCTCAATATATAAAATTTGCGTATTGGGCGAATATGTATAAAGAAGCCTTACTTAACCTAAAATCAAAGACTTCTGCATATTCTCAAGATTCTCCAGTCGTAAAACTTTTTCGGCAAAAATAGACAAAAAAAACAGGAAGTCCTTTTCATTCCCCCCTGTTAAGATTTACACTAGCCGAAATATAAATAGCATGTACATTATACTAATTATTTAGTAAAAACACAAATTATAATAAGAAATGTAAAGATATGAAACAATTGAATTTTATGCAAAAACAGTTTGTAACTGAATATATCAAAACTCTTGATGGTGAAAAATCTGTAAAGAATGCGGGTTTCACTGTTGAAGATGCAAAAGAGTTTGCTCAAGAGTTGTTATCAAGGGATTATATTATTCGAGAGATTAAATATCAATTGAATAGGCAAATTGATGCTCTAAATGTTCCTAAAGGTTATGTAATTCAGAAACTCTTGCAGATTGCACAGTTTTCGCTGGAGGAAGAAGATATTTTGGATAAAGATGGAAATTTTACCGGAAAAAGAAAGCTTCGAGATTCCTCCGCTGGTTTAAAAGCGTTAGAAAGTTTGTGCAAATATTTAGGCTTTTCTTCTTCTGTTGGGGAGTCTTACAGGGAAGCCAAAATTATTACTATATCCAATCTGGATGATAAAAAGATTTAAGAGGAAATTTATATGAAAGATGATAAAGAAATTGAAAAAATTCTACTGAATGATGAAGAATATGAAAATTTTGTAAACAAAAGAACAGAGCAGGATTTTGAAAAAGAGCTTGAAGTATCTTGTTCAAATGAAGTTGTTGTAGAGGATTTCAAATCTGTTCCAAAGGAAAAATTGTTTTCTAAAAATTCTCTGTATTCTGTAATAAATAAGACGAGTAAAACAAAATCTTATATCAATGGAGTCCAAGCAGAGGGTTTTCTAGGATCTCAAAATATTGTAAGGGCGAATTTTTTGGATAAAAAGATAAACTCTTTTGTTGCAGGTGATATGTACATAAAATTTTATAAGTACAAGGTATAAAATATGTGTAAATTTGTCCAAGTTATATATAAACCTTCATTAAACCTGTTTTTAAATTTGCACTATATCCCAGATATTCAGAGGTGTTATTCTCAGTACTCAAAATATTTACAAGATGATTTTGCAAAATTCAATGAAAATATTTGTTTTTATTTAGAACAATCTTTTCCTTTCTTTTGGGTTGTTTTGGATAATAACGATGATTTTATGGGTTTTGTTGCCTTAGAAAATCCTTGTGGAGATGAAAAAACTCTCTATTGTGCTGAGCTTTTAACATGTTTGGATAAAAAGGCTTGGGGAAGTTTTTCTCGGTATGGTGCAAAAGTTTTTTTGAAGAAATGCTTTGAAGAACTTGGAATTTATAAAATTAAGGCTCTTGTATTTCCTGACAATTTTAGGGTTTCAACCTTATTAAAAACTTCTGGATTTCGGTATGAAACGACATTGAAGGCTGAAACTCTTAGGATGGGTAAACCGCAAGATATAGATATTTATGCAGTGTATTCAAAATAAATTGTAAAAATACTTTCCATTGTGAGAGAGTACAGAACGTCATACTGATTGAAGCCGAAGTATCTATAACGGGAACGTCGTGTTCCTTCCCCTCGGGGGGAAGCTAAGGATGAGGGGTTAACCATAACAAGTAAAGGAAAGGGGTAAATCGAGCAAGTAACGCTACGCCCCTCTCCAAGGGAGAGGGGTAGGGGAGAGGGGTTGATTTAATCAATCTTCGCAGGAGATTCTTCGGGTGGATTTGTTTGGCTTTATACAAAAATCTCTTGCTCTTCCCTCAGAATGACGTGGCTTGCTTGTTCCCTCCCCCTCGGGGAGGGGGATAATATTCTTGTCATGCTGAGCGAAGCATCTCAAACTGTGAAACCCCAATCATCACACACTACGAAAATTAACATATGAGGTAAATTTATGAAAATTGAAAATAATAAATCCAAAAATCAGAATTTGTATAATGAACAAGTTTTGATAAACAATGTTATTGAAAAATATGATTACTATGAGCAAAATAGAACTTCTCAACTTTCTGATAATCGTTTAATTCGATATGCAATTTATAACTCTGACATCCCGAAAGTGAATGGTTGGGATGCAAATATTCAGCTCCCAGAAATTTATGAACTTGCACAAACTTTGAAATCTCATATTGTTCAAAATTTGTATTCTCATCCAGATGGAATGTTTGATGTTGCTGGGGTTGATGCAAAGACTCAATCTTTTGCAAATCGCCAAAAGGCAATGCTTGTGAATACATTTGAATCTATGAAAATTGAAGATGAGATGGAAAAGATTGTAGATTCTGTTGTTGAAACGGGAGAAGTAACTTTATTTGTTGGTTGGGAAACGAAAACTAAAAAGGTTAGAAGACCTTTGAGCATAGAAGAACAAATTGCTACTGGTTCAATAGAATCATTTATCGTTGAGGATAAAGTTGTTTATGACAATGCAAAGGTTAAGTTTATTAATTACGAAGATTTTGTGTTCGATAAAAATGGGGTGGACAATTGGGACAAGTGTTCAAAGATTTATAGAACTTATCAGACTATTGATGAGATTAAATCAAATAGGTCAAATAATATGTTAACACCTGAAAAGCTGGAAATATTGAAAGGAGTGGTGGCTGGGAAAAATTGTAAAAACAGTTCAAAAAATACAGATAGAAAAATTGAGGTGTTGGAATTTTGGGGAGATATAAATTTACCAGATGGAGAAGTTTTGAAAAATAAGTTGCTAGTTGTTGCGGGTAGAAGTGTAATTATTCGCTATGAAGATAACCCTTTTGTGATAAATCCGTTTATTCACGCAAATATTATTGAATGTCCAGATACTGGGCGTGGAATTTCGCCATTAAGGGTTGCTCTTATTTTGAATAATATTTCTTCCACAATTTTGAATAATCAACTTGATGCTTTAGCGTTGATGATGAATCCTCCATATTTAGCTCCAAAAGGATGTTTTAAAGGTCAACAAGATGTTTCTCCTGGAAAAATTATTGAATATGATTCAGCACTAATGACAACTACTCCAACCCCGCTATCATTCGACAAAGCTATGACTGGTTGGGATTTCTTGAATTATTTCAAATCAACTATCGAAAGTGCAACTGGGATATTCAAAAATATGTCAGGTAATGTTCAAGCTTATGATAGAACTGCAACAGAAATTAATTATTCTGTAAATGGTCAAGAAGCAAGATTGAATATGATTTTAGAGTCAATAAATAGAAAGGTAATTGTTCCAATGGTAGAAAAAACTGCCGAAATAATTTCGAATTTTAGGCTTGGAACAGAGAGTATTCCAGTGTTAGATAATGGTTTAACTTGTTTTATTGACGTGGATGATGATGTAAGAGGGGCTAATTATATTTATCGATATGGAGATAGAAAAGCTATTTTTGAAAGGAAGTCTAAGCTGAAAGAATTGTTTGATGTTGTTCAGTCTTTTGCAAAAGTTGATGAAGTTGCATCAAAGATTAATTGGCTGGAGTGTTTTAAATTTGCACTTGAACAATATGGGATTGAAAATGCAAATAACTTTTTGACACAAGTGGAGGATAAGTCTATTGCCAAGTGACCCAGTCAATAAATTAAATGAAAAAACAACCCCTCTCCCCATCCCTCCCCCTCGGGGAGGGAGAATAGAAGTCCACCGTCATACTGAGCGGAGTGAAGTACCTCTATTGATGTTCCTTCTCTCTGGGAGAAATGTTAGGATGAGGGGTCAATCCTAATGTGAAACTATATTTCCTCCTCTGGAAGTAACAATTATTCCCCTCTCCAATGACTCTGCCGAGCAAAACAATCCAGTGAATTGTTTTGTGAGAGGTTTGGGGAAAGGGTGAGGGGTTGATTAAATAAAGAAATGTATATCAGAAACACGTAGGTCGGCTTTGCTAAGCCGACAGATAAACTAATGTTCACTTTTCTTTTTTTATTTCGACGAAAAAAAAATTAAAACCCCTCTCCCCATCCCTCCCCCTCGGGGAGGGAGAATAGAAGTCCATCGTCATACTGAGCGGAGCGAAGTATCTCAAACACTCAGTTTTATATGTCAGTCATTAAAATTTAATTAAAACTCATAGGGAATTATTTATGAAATATAAATTACTTGAAGCTCAACGAAAATTTTTAGAAATCCAGCATGATTATTCTTTGGATGTTGCGGTTTACCAAGGCGGTTATGGCTCTGGCAAAACTTTTGCAGGTTCATTATTGGGAATTCTTTTAGCTTTAAAATTTGCTGGAATACGTGGGCTTGTTGGGGCTCAAACATACACTTTAGTTAGAGATACTACTTTGCAATCATATTATGAACATTTGGATAATATGAATTTTGTTGAAGATGTGGATTACAAATGGGTAAGTACTGAACAGAAATTGGTGTTTCGTAATGGCTCAGAAATTTTATTTAGGCATTTTGAAGAACCGAACAAATTAAAATCCTTAAATTTGGGCTTTGTTGAGATAGAAGAAATGTCTGATATTCCTTATGATACTTTTAAGATGCTTTTAGCTCGTATGCGTCAGAGAATTCCTAAAAAATGGAAGAATTTTACTTATAGAATTTTTGGGCATACGAATCCTGAAATGCAACGAGGATGGATTTATAAAACTTTTTTTGAATCTTCGGCTCCGAATTATCGAGTGATTTGTGCTCCGACAACTCAAAACATCTATCTCCCAGAGGGTTTTTGCTCTGAGTTGAAAAAGTTGTACGATAAAGGGTATTATGAAACTTTTGTACTTGGAAAAACTGGGAATTATACTCACAATCTTGTTGTAAAAGATTTTACAGATGAAAATATTCGAGATGTAAAATATCAAGAGAATTTAGACGTCCATATCAGTTGTGATTTCAATGTTGACCCTATGGCTTGGGTTTTGGCTCACAAGACGGAGGATAAAGTTTTTTATTTTGATGAACTTGTTCTTGAAAATACAACGACTTCAAAAACTTGTGATGAGTTTTTTCGCCGTTATCCAAATCATAAAGGTCGAATTATTGTAAATGGCGATGCTTCTGGTGATAATCGTTCTTGTACGAGTGAATATACAAATTATGTAATTATTAAAAAACGTTTGGAATCTTATGGTTATGATGTAGAGATAAAAATAAAAGCTTTTAATCCTCCGATAAAAAATAGAATTGCGGCATTTAATGCGAAAGTCCGTAATGCAAAGGGGGATATTGGTTTGTATGTGTCTCCTAAATGCGAAAAACTTCTTTATAATATCTATAATCTTAAATACGTTGAGGGTGGCTCAAGAATTGATGTTCCTTCATATTCTCAAATCAAACAAGTACGAGAATTGAAATTTTTATCACATCCATTTGATGCGGCTTCTTATTTGGTTGATTTTTATTGGCCGATTGTATTGTAGGAAAGGAATTTTTTTTATGGAATCATTATTGTATTATTCCCCAGTCATTATTGTTGTTGCGGTTTTTCTTGTTCAACAACGGATAGTTGTTACTCCAGAACAATTGGAACGAAAACATCGTGAAATATTGTCAGATATAGAAAATCGTTTTGTGTCTATTCATAGTTATGAAGATTTGAAATCTCAATTTTCTGAAATAAAAGATAAAATTGACAAAATCTATGACTGTCTGATTTTGAAGTGATGGAAAAGGTCTATGAGTTTATTCACTTAGCTACTTATCAAGTTTTCATTATATTAACATTCCGTAAAGTAATTTTGAAAAACTTGATATTTGTGTTATTATTGCACTACAAGAATAGATTATCACTTTTAAAAAAGGGGAAAAATATGATTTCAGTAAACGATTTTAAAACAGGTTTGACAGTTGAATTAGACAACGGTCTTTGGACTGTTGTTGAATTTTTGCACGTTAAACCAGGTAAAGGTGCTGCATTCGTTAGATCAAAATTGAAAAACGTTATCACTGGTCAAGTTGTTGAAAAAACATTTAGAGCTGGTGAAAAAGTTGCTAAAGCTACTTTGGATAGACGTGAAATGCAGTATTTATATAAAGAAGGTTCTGCTTACGTTATGATGGATAACGAAACTTATGATCAAATCCACGTTGAGGAAGCTCAAATTGGTAGCGGAATCAAATATTTAAAAGAAAATATGAACGTTATGGTTCTTACTCACGAAGGTAAAATCATTGGTGTTGATATTCCTGCTCACGTTGAGCTTGAAGTTGTTGATACTCCTCCATCTGAAAAAGGTAACACTTCTCAAGGTGGTACAAAACCAGCTACTTTGGAAACAGGTGCTGTTGTTAACGTTCCTTTCTTCGTTGCAAATGGTGACGTTATTAGAGTTGATACCAGAACTAATGAATATTTAGATAGAGTATAATTTTAGAAAGTTATACAATTTAGATAAGGAAATAAATAAATGAAATTTGAAACAGATTATATAGAAAAATTAGCAAAAGTTTTAGCAGATACAGGATTAACTGAAATTTCTTTGGAAGATGGCGAACAAGCTATCACTTTGAGAAAAGATGTTGTTGTAGCTCCTGTTGCTCCAGTTGTGTCAGCTCCTGTACAAGCTGCTCCAGCTGCACAAGCTCAAGCTCCTTCAGCTCCTGCTCAAGCAGCTTCTGAACCTGCTAAAAAAGGTACTCCAATTACATCTCCGATGGTTGGAACTTTCTACAAATCACCATCACCTGACGCTGATGCTTTCGTTTCAGTTGGTCAATCAATTAAAACTGGTGATGTTGTTTGTATCGTTGAAGCTATGAAAATGATGAATGAAATTAAGTCTGAAATCTCAGGTAAGGTTGTTGAAATTTGTGTTGAAGATGGTCAACCTGTTGAATTTGGACAAGTTCTTATGTATGTAGAATAATGATTTAAGGTATATGAAGTGAACGGTTTTTTAACTGTTCACTTCTTGCTTTTGATAAGGGATATTTGGAAAATGTTTAGAAAAGTATTAATCGCAAACAGAGGCGAAATTGCAGTTAGAATAATTAGAGCTTGTAGAGAATTGGGAATTCCTACGGTTGCTATTTATTCTCAAGCTGATGCTAACTCTTTGCACGTTAGATTAGCAACTGAAGCTTATTGTATTGGACCAGCCAAGAGTGCTGATAGTTATTTGAGCATTCCTGCGATTATGTCTGCTGCAATGGTGTCTGGTGCAGATGCTATTCACCCAGGATATGGCTTTATGTCTGAAAGAGCTGATTTTGCTGAAATTTGCGAAAAACAAGGTATTAAATTTATCGGACCAACAGCGGAAGCTATGAGAAAAATGGGTGATAAAGCTACTGCTCGTAAAACAATGATTGAAAATGATGTTCCTGTTACTCCAGGTACAGGAATCGTTAAAACTGTTGAAGAAGTTCAAGAATTTGCTCACAGGGTTGGTTATCCGATTATTTTGAAAGCTACTGCTGGTGGTGGCGGTAAAGGTATGAGAATTTGCCGTAACGACGAAGAAGTAGAATTGAATATGGAATTGTGCCAATCTGAGGCTAAAAACTTCTTTGGTAATCCAGATGTTTATTCTGAAAAATATTTGGAAAACCCTCGTCATATTGAAGTTCAAATTCTAGGTGACAGTTTTGGTAATGTTGTTCACTTAGGTGAAAGAGATTGCTCAATTCAAAGACGTCACCAAAAATTGTTGGAAGAAGCTCCTTCTCCTGCAATTGACGAAGAAACTAGAAAAGAAATGGGTGCTGCTGCTGTTAGAGCTGCGAAAGCCATTAATTACGAAGGTGCTGGTACTTGTGAATTCTTACTTGACCATGATGGTAAATGGTACTTTATGGAAATGAATACAAGAATTCAGGTAGAACACTGTGTTACTGAAATGATTTCTAGTGTTGACTTGGTGAGAGAACAAATTTTGGTTGCTTCTGGTGAAAAATTAAGCTATACGCAAGATGATATTCACTTGAAAGGTCACGCAATTGAATGCCGTATCAACGCTGAAAACCCAAGAAAAAACTTTATGCCAAATCCAGGAACAATTTCTGGTTACTTGGCTCCAGGTGGTTTTGGTGTAAGAGTTGATTCGCATGTTTACCAAGACTACACTATTCCTCCATATTACGATTCAATGATTGGTAAATTGATTTGTTGGGGTAAAACAAGAAATGAAGCTCGTCGTAGAATGTACAGAGCTTTGAAAGAATATGTTGTTACTGGTGTTGAAACAACAATTCCATTCCACCAAGCAATTATTGAAGATGAAGTATTTATGAGTGGAAAATTCAATACAGGCTTTATTGAAGATTTTTACAAACGTAAAGGTTTGAGTGAAGAATAAATTGAATAATATATAATTTAGATTATTAAAGAACGGAATAGGTATTTTGCCTGTTCCGTTCTTTTGTATGAAATGAAAATTTATGTTATATAAAATGTAGGTCGGCGTTGCCACGCCGACAAAAGAGGGTGAAATTATATGAATTATAGACGAATTTATATCCCAAATTCAAAAGTATTTATAACCGTAGTAACAAACAATCGGGTTCAGATATTGAAAGAACGTGAAGCCTTACTATTAAGTTCAATTAAAGATGCTTCAAATTACTATGACTTTGAGGTTGACTGTTTTTCGATATTACATGATCATTTTCATTTGATATTATCAATGAAAAATATTTTAGATTATCCAAAAATTATTCATTCCATAAAATATAATTTTACTAAGAATGTCGGCGTAGCAACGCCGACCTACATAAAACAAGGTTCCATTTGGCAAAATAGATATTTTGAACATTCGATAATAAACGAAGAAGATTTATACAAACATTTTGACTATATCCATTACAATCCTGTAAAACACGGTTATGTTTTAAAACCTCTAGATTGGGAATATTCAAGTTTTAAAGATTTTGTAAAATTAGGGTATTATGAAAAAGATTGGTGCAATTTTGAAGATAAACACAAAATCAATAATTGTTCTTTTGAGTAAGGTTATGAGTGTAGGTCGGCGTTGCCACGCCGACAAAAAATATGAAATTATATTCTATCTTTTTAATATATAATATATTTGTATAAATTTTAAAGAAAGTAAAATAAAATGATAAAAACATATGATGATGCTGTAAAATTATTAACTTCTGTTGGGAAGTTCCATATATCACTTGGGTTGGATAGAATTTCTAAAATTTTAGATTTGTTAGGTAATCCGCAAGATAAATTGAATTGTGTTCATGTCGCTGGAACTAATGGGAAAGGCTCTGTTTGTGCAATTTTAGCTTCAATTTTAAAATCTGCGGGGCAGAAAGTTGGACTTTATTCTTCTCCACATATTTTTAAATATACAGAAAGAATTCAGATTTGCGGGAATAAAATACCTGAAGATGAGTTTGTAAAATATGTTTTTGAGATTTCAGATTTAGCTGATGAAAATAATATAGATTTGACTGAGTTTGAACTTTTAACTGCGGTAATGTTTAAATATTTTGCGGATAAAGATGTTGATGTTGTTGTATTAGAAACAGGTCTGGGTGGTAGATATGATGCAACAAATGTTATTAAAAGAAATTTGTGTTCAATAATAACTCACGTGGATTATGACCATATGGAACGCTTGGGAAATACTATTGATAAAATTGCATCTGAAAAAGCTGGAATAATAAAACCAAATTGCCCTTGTATAGTTTTTGAAGGTAGAGAGGTTTATCGTGATGTGACTGATAAGTTGGGCTCTCTTTTATTGATGGTTGCTCCGTTTGCTCCAACAGATGAACTTGCATTGAAAGGCTTATATCAACAAGAAAATTTATCTCTTGCACTTGCTTGTATTGAAACTATTTTCCCAGAAATTTCGAAAGATGAAATTGATGAAGGCTTACGTAATGTTAAACATATATGCAGATTCCAATATATCCCAGAATTTAATTTAATCATTGATGGGGCTCATAATCCAAATGGTATTGCATCCTTAAAGCAAAGTTTGGATGCGTATTATCCTAATAAATATAGACGATTTATTTTTGGTTGTTTGAAAAACAAGGATTATGCACATATGGTTCAATCGCTATTTGATAGGGGTGATGAAGTTTATTTTTATCATTTCAAACATCAAAATTCTTGCACTGTGGAAGATTTGCAAGCGGTTTGCCCAATTGAGTCAAAAGAGTTGACTCCAGATACAAAGATTGATTTTAAGGATGATAAGTTAAATATAATTTGTGGTTCGTTTTATATGATTTCTGAACTTGTTGATAGGTTTGATATAGATCTTTGTTAGTCTGTAATTTAACTTTTTGAATCTCTCATCCTGAGGGAAAAATTAGTCCGATTGTTTGGTTTTCCCCGAAGTATCTCGACCAAAAAATATTTGACCGTAGCAATCAATTTTTGTAAAATAAAATTGCTATGTATGAAATTAAAAAACAAATTTATTTAGATTTCACAAAAAATCAAAAATCTGCATTGTGTAATTTTCTTCGTGCTTTGGTGAAGAAATCTTCGGATTGGTCAGTAGAAGAAATTTGGGAAAGTTTCATTGCAGATGAGAAGTATTATTTAGAATTAAATTGTTCCCGCTTTGAATTTTTGGCAGATATCATAGATGAACAATGGTTTGAATCTGATACGATGAAGTATTTAAAAGAATGCAAAAAGTATTATGACTACAAAGAAAAGCAACGACCAATAATAGAAGCCAACAAAGAATTTGAAAAGAAAAAACGTAAATTTCTGCAAGAAGTTAAAATGTCAAAAGAAGCTCCAACAAAAAAACAGCTTTATTATTATGATAGGTTATGCAAAAAGTACGGGATTGAGAAAAAAGAACTAGAGTCAAAACTTGAGGCTCGAAATGTAATTGATAAAATTATTACGGAACATAGTTCAAACTATAAGATAAATGTGGAAGAAATGGAAAACGAAGAATGCTAATACCTGATATTGTAAAAATCCTGACAGATTCTGGAATTGAACCAAATGAAGCAAATATTGAAGTAAAATTATTAATTGAACATTTTGCGGGATATAGTTTGGTTGATATTTTGATGGGTAAAAAGTTGGATGAAGAAAAACTTAAAATTGTAGAAGAAAAAGCAAAACTTAGAGCAAAAACTCATCAACCAATTCAACATATCATTGGTTTTGCAGATTTTATGGGCGAAAAATTTGTAGTAAATTCTGATGTTTTAATTCCGAGAGATGAAACTGAAATTTTGGTTAGAAAAGCTATTGAATTAATTAAAAATAATGATTATAAAATGGCACTTGATATGTGTACAGGATCTGGATGTATTGCGTGCATGATTGCGAAATTAACTAATTGCCAAGTTCTGGGCGTGGATATTTCAACAGAAGCTATTCACACTGCATTCAAAAATATGGAAAGATTTGAACTTTTTAATAAAGCGATGTTTAGAAAATCAGATTTGTTCGATAAAATTCGAGAGGATGAAAAGTTCGATTTGATTGTTTCTAATCCTCCATATATTCCTCCAATTATGAAAAAATCTATTCAAAAAGAGGTATCTTTTGACCCAGAAATAGCTTTATATACCGCAGATGACAAAGGGCTAGAGTTTTATCAAAAAATCATTGAAAAAGCTCCAGAGTTTCTAAATCCAAATGGGTATATTTTATTTGAGCTTGGAATTGGGCAAAGTCGAGATGTTGCAGAAATTTTAAATACTAATGGGTTTAAAGAAATTCAAGTTATTAAAGATTTAGCAAATATCGATAGAGTTATTTTTGCTCGTTTTTAGAGTGTTACAATTTGTAAAAATATCTTTATTATATTTCTGAAAACCTAAAGATTAAATCCATATATGCCGATAATAATGGGGTATTATCAATTAAAAAAAGGCGAAAAATGGTAAAAGTTGATTCTTCAACAACAAAAGGAAAACTTTATATCGATTATTCTCAGAATCCTTCTGGAGTAACGCTTGATTCGATTTCGCCTGAAAAACTTTCTAAATATTCGCAGAAAACGATTGATAATGCTTGCCGTTTGAAAGCAACATACGGTGATAAATATACTGATGAATTTTATTTGAATTATTCCTCTGGACTGTCTTATATAAATATGGTCAATAGGCTTGGTGCTCCACAGGAGGCTCGGTCTTCAATGTATGCAATCCAAGATCCTCATTGGCAAGGTTATTCTTACGAAGAAATTATACAGATGGAAAATAACGGTGTTAAAATTCCACAAGATGTTTTGTTATGGGCTCATGCTCAACAAGAATCAGATGTTGTGTCTTACGAAGTGATTGAATCTGAGGCTTTGAATGATGATAACTCTTCAACTGGTGAAATATCTGATAGTGCTGATATTAATGCCTTATTAAAAAATGCTCAAATTAATACGGTAAAAGCAAATTCTGCTCAAAAAATAGTTGAAGAAAATTCTGAAAAATATAAAGAGCTTTCAACTCAAGCAAAGAAAATTAAAGAAAAGAATAGTTCCTCTAAGAAAAGTGAGATAGATAAATTTTCAAAACTTTCAAATGAATGGAAGCAGCTTGATATAAAAAGTAAAAACGGAACACTTAGTGAATCTGAAAAACTTAAATATACCGAGTTGTCAAAAACATTAAGTGCTGAAAATTCTAGCAGTAATAAAAAAGAATTAGCTTTTAATGAGCGAGAATTGGATGAACTTCTTTCTTCTATGAAAGGTTTATCAGAAAAGACGTCAGAGAATACTAAAATAGCAAGTGAAACAATTCAAGCAAGTGAAGCTCTTTCTAATAAAAACAAAACTTATAATACCTCATCTCAACAATATAAAATTCAAGGGGTTTTAGGTGCGGGTTCTTTTGATAACCCGATTTCAGGAACAAACTCATTTTCTATAGAAAATGTTTCAATGGAAGCTGGAAAAAATTTAGAAGCTCAAACTAATGAAACAAAAGCCGTTCTTACAGATGAGGCTAATCTTGATGTGAAAGATTTTGCAAAAGAATATTCAAGAAGTGTAAAAGATGCTGTTAAGAATACCAATAATTCTACTTCAAAATCAAATAACGAAACAGATACAACTCAATCTTCTAAAGTTGAAAATAATACCGCAGCCCCAGAAGAAGAAAAAACTAAAACTTATAAAGTCAAAGTCAAGGCTACTGAAAAAGCTGCTCTAAAAGCAACGGCAACAACAATTCTTTCTATGGCAGATTTGTTAATAAATCAAGCTAATGTTAGTGAAACAAAAGATTCCATTGAAAAGTCACAAAAGAAAACAACTAAAGAAGCAAAAAAAGTTCAAAAAGAAGAAAAAACAACTGAAAAAGAACATGACAAAAATGAGAAAAAAGTTGTAGAAAAAGAAACAGAATTAAAAACTATTCAAGAACAAAAACAAACTGAGGCAGAAGCAACTGTATCTCAGCAAGTGAAAGAAGATCCAAAAGTTGAAGACGATTCTAATTTACAACCGCAGGTTGTTCCAGAAGAAGATAATGCAGAACAAGAAGTTATTTTAAATGAAATTAAAGTTGTAACTTCTCAAGATGAAAATTTGAAAAATAAAGCAAATGTTCAAAATATGAAATTAAAACAGTCTGTATCTTCAGATGATAAACTTGCAAAATTGTTAAATACCCAAAACAAAGGACTTAGCAAACGAAATAATAATGCTCAAGAAGTTGCAACAAAAACCTTAATAACTGGAACAATAACGACAGTTGATGGAATTCTAAATATCACAACAGGTACTCCAATGTTAGCAAGTGTGAACCCAACTACGGTTGCTACTGGTACTAAACTGGTTCATGACGGAACAAAAGAAATTGTTGCCGGTTCTGCGGCGATTGCTGTCGGCGGTGTTGGCATTGGTGTAAGTTCTTCTGTAAACGACAACATAAGAGATTTTAGCGATGTTATAAAAAGTTCTACCCAAACAAATAAAGCTCAAGCAAAACAAGTCAAAGAAACAACGACAAGTCTTAAAGCAATGGGAATAATTAATGTCGTTGATTCAGGTGATTCAGATAATGATTCTTCAAAACAAACAGTAAAAAATATGCCTGTTATTGGAGAGAAAAATTCTTCTACATTGAAGAAAGACCAAGCTCAAGAGAATGAAGAAGAAAGCTTTGCTCCTGAAAAAAATACACAAGATGAAACTCCAAAACTTCAAGCAGTTGTGCCTGATTCAGAAAAAGGAAAACCAGCGGTGCAATCAAAAGTTGTAAAATCTGAACAATCAGAAGAAAAAGAATTGTCTGATGCTGAAGTGATTTCAATTATCAAAGATGTATATACTGATGCAGAAATTGATGCAAAAATTTCAGACGATAGTGACGAAGATTCTAATATTGTTGCTGCATCTGCATCAATTAATGCGGGTTCAAATATCGTTAAATCTACTAATACAGACGATAAACTATCAAGGAAACTATCAAGATTTAATAATGACAGTATAATTGAATCTCGTAAGAAGATGAAAAAGGTTCAAGCAGTTTCCGCATCTTCTGGTAAAAAGGCATAGTTTGATTTTATATTTTAGTAAAATCCCTCTCTTGAAATTATGACTTTTCGCCTTTAGCTCAAAGATAATTTTCTTCTCTCCCTTGGATGGATTTATGGTATAGTATTTCAAATGTAACAAAATGTAACATTGCTATGCAAAGGACTGAAATCCTCTTATAATGCCCTATATGATATGATATGATATGATATGAGGGGCAGTGTACATCGATTGCTGAAATCTTTATAATCTTATTATGAAGATTTTAAAAGATAGAGCATTTACACTTGCAGAAGTTCTTATTACTCTCGGTATAATTGGTGTTGTTGCCGCAATGACAATACCAACTTTAATTGCAAATTATCAGAAGAAACAGACTGCATTAGGAGTCAAAAAAGCATATACAGAATTAAATCAAATTGTCCGAATGGCGACTGCCGATTATGGAGATCCTAGCGGTTGGGATTATTATGGTGAAGATGAACTGCAACAATGGGTAGAAACTTATATTTTGCCATATACAAAAGCAACTGGAGCTCAATTGTGTTCCAATTTTAAACCGTGTCAAAATATAAACCTGTTTCGCCCACTACATTCCTCTAGAGTATCACATATGAATGGTAATTATGTAATCTCAAAGCTAGGTAGTCCTGTAGGATATGCTTTCACCAGATATGGAGGTACGTATGGAAAAGAAACAAGAGTTCGAGTTTATATCAATAATCCTCAAAAACCAATGATAGGTCGAGACATTTTTACTTTTGTTTTTTCTACAGGTGAAGATAGTCCAACATTTAAACCTTATGGCATTGGTAAGTTGGGTTCTCCGTATGCAGGAATACAAAACGCAAAGCGAGAAGAATTATTAGGAACTAGATTAGGTGGTTGTAATCAAAAGGCAAGTGGCTCTGGTTACTGGGGACCGGGAGATGCTTGTGCAGCTGTAATTATGATGGATAATTGGCAAATAAGTAAAGATTATCCGTGGTAATATTTTTTCTCTCTTCTACGCAAAAAATTACCCTCCATAAGAGGGTAACGAAGTAAAATTATTTTCGGTCTTTCACAGCCCGCACTAAAAACGTGCGTATCGGTCCTCATAAAACCGTGCTACTCGTGCCTATCGTGTGAACAAGTCCTTCACTGAAAATTTGCGGGTTTTGTTAGACAGGCTAAAGTCCAGCAACTTCCGTTGAATAGGATTTGTTTGTCGAGTCGCCTGATGTTTTTCAGAAACTTCATTTTCTCTCGTCTCGATAGCGTCTTTAATTAATTCTAAGTTTTGTTCAGTCTTCTCAACCATGATTTTAATTGTACCTCGTTACATTATAATAAACAAATTTTGTAAAAATAAATTGCCTATTTTGATATAAAAAATATATATTTGTTACATATCGTAACCTTTTATTTGAAAAAGTGTCTCAAATATTGAAACCTTAAGAAAGATTTAATATTTATCTACTTGTAAAATAACTTTGTGCGTACGATAATATTGATGTTGAAGGATAGGACATGTCTAATATTTTAGTTTACGAACTTGATAAAAAAGTATACATAAATTTGACTAATCGTTGTACTAACGAATGTATTTTTTGCCTACGACAAGACAAGGACGATGTTTGTGGTCAAGAATTATGGCTTGATAGTGAAGATTTTACTTCGGAAGATGTTATTGAACAGTTGAAAAAGTTTAATTTGTCTTCAGAAGTTATTTTTTGTGGGTATGGTGAACCTATGCTCAAATTCGAAGTTCTTAGACAAGTTGCTAAGTATATAAAAGAAACTTATCCTAAAATTAAAATTAGAGTGAATACAAATGGGCATGCAAACTTTATTTATAAGAAAAATGTTGTTCCAGAATTGGTTGGTTTAGTGGACGAATTTTCGGTTAGTTTGAATGCTTCAAACGCCGAAGAATATGACGAATTATCTCAACCTAAGTTTGAAAATGCTTATGAAGAAGTGAAAAAGTTTATCAAATGTTCCGCAGATGCTGGGATTGAAACCGTGGCTTCTATTGTTGACGGTTATAAAGGTAGAAGACTTGATGTTGACAAATGTAGAGAAATTGCTGAAAGTCTTGGTGCTAAGTTGAGAGTGAGAGAGTGGATTGTAAACGGGTATTCGTAAAAAGAGGAAAATATTATGCAAGTACAAACTATCTCAAATAATTTTAATCAACAATCTTTCACTGGAGCTATAAAAATTTCTGATAACGTTGCTCCTAAAATTAGACAACAACTTGATAAAATTTTGAAGGATGTTGATATTTCTAAAAAACCTTATGATTTGGAAATTAAGAACGTACAAGATAATAAATTTTTATCTATCGTTTCTCAAAATCCAAACTCCCCAAATGAAAAATACACTGTTTTAGTTAGAGATTTTTTACAAAAATTTTCTATTTTGAATGAAGCAGTTGGTGATGCAATGAAGAATTTTGGAAAACTTTCTTCAATGCCAAAGAAAAATTTTGAAAAGACAATCTAAGATAATAAAACTCACGGAAAAAGAAAGGACGAAAAATGAGTATTTTAGACAAAATTATGAAGCCAAAATCCATTGCGGTTATTGGTGCTTCTACCAAAGAACACACAATCGGTTCTGATATTATGAAAAGATTACAGGAATACAAATTTAACGGAAAAATTTATCCTGTAAACCCAAAAGGTGGAGTTATTGAAGGCTTACAAGCTTATACTTCTGTTTTAGAAGTTCCTGGCGAAGTTGATTTAGCTATCATCGTTGTTAATGCTAAATTTGTATTATCAACAATTGATCAATGTAACGAAAAAGGTATTAAAGGTATTTGTATCATTACAGCTGGTTTCAAAGAAACAGGTGCTGCTGGTGCAGAATTAGAAAAAGAATTAGTAGAAAAAATCCACTCTTATGGTATGAGATGTGTTGGTCCTAACTGCTTAGGTGTTGTTAATACTCACCCAGACGTTAGAATGGACGGATGTTTCGCTGAATCTCTTCCTGAAAGAGGAAACATTGGTTTCGTTTCTCAATCAGGTGCTTTAGGTGGCGGTATTTTGAATATTTTGAAAGACTTGAACTTAGGTTTTGCTCAATTTATTTCAATTGGTAACCAAGCTGATGTTAACGCTGAAACAGCTCTTGAATATTGGGAAAATGATGAAGACGTTGAACAAATTCTTCTTTACATGGAATCAATCCAAAATCCAGCTAACTTCAGAAAATTAGCTTCTAGAATTTCTAGAAAGAAACCTGTATTAGCATTAAAAGCTGGTAGATCAGCTGCCGGTGCTTCTGCTGCTTCTTCTCACACTGGTTCATTGGCTGGTGCTGACAAAGCTGCAAACGCATTATTAAAACAATCTGGTGTTATCAGAGAATACTCTTTGAAAAACTTGTTTGCAACAGCAAAAGTTTTTGCTAACTGCCCAATTCCTCAAGGCGATAGAGTTGCAATTATTACTAACTCAGGTGGTCCTGGTATTATGGCAACAGATGCTATCAGTGAATACGGTATGCAAATGGCTAAAATTACAGATGAAACAAAAGAAAAATTAAGAAGTTTCTTACCATCTGCTGCATCAGTTAAAAACCCAATCGATATGATTGCATCAGCTCCAATCGAACACTACAAGCAAACATTGGAAACAGTTATTGCAGATCCTAACGTTGATATGATTATCACTATTTACTTACCATTCTTAGGATTGAAAGATATCGATGTTGCTCAAGCTTTAATGGAAATCAAAGCTGAACACCCAGAAAAACCAATTATTGGTGTATTCATGACTAAGAGCGAATTCTTCACAAAACTTTCAAATATGGATGTTAATATGCCATTCTTTATGTATGCTGAAGAAGCTGCTGATGGTTTGAACAGATTGAATCAACAAAGATTGTGGATGGAAAGACCAGAAGGTAAAATCCCTGTATTTGATGTTGACCACGAAAAAGCTAAACAAATTATCAGAAAATCAATTTCTGAAGGTAGAGCTCAATTAACAACTCGTGAATCAATCGATGTATTAGATGCTTATGGTATCAGAGTATGTAAATCTGGATTTGCTACAACTGAAGATGAAGCAGTTGAAATTGCAAATTCAATCGGTTACCCAGTTGTAATGAAGATGACTTCAAAAACTACATCTCACAAAACAGATGTTGGTGGTGTAAGAGTTAACATTCAATCAGAAGATCAATTAAGAGCTGAATATCAAGATTTAATTGCAAAATTAACAGAAAAAGGTTTAATTGACGGTTTGGAAGGTGTTATCATCCAAGAAATGGTTAAAGGTAACAGAGAAATGGTTTGCGGTATCGCAACAGACCCTCAATACGGACCAATGATGATGTTCGGTTTAGGTGGTGTATTCATCGAAGTTATGAAAGATGTAACATTCAGAATTGCTCCATTAACAGACGTAGATGCTGCTGAAATGATTAAATCAGTAAAAGCATACAAATTGTTAGAAGGTGCTAGAGGCACAACTCCTGCACAAATGGATCAAATCCAAGAAACTTTATTGAGATTATCTCAATTAGTTCACGATTTCAGCTTCATCGATGAGTTAGATATTAACCCATTGTTGATTTCTGAAAAAACAGGTGAAGGTATCGCAGTTGACGGACGTATTAAAGTTCGTATGGAAGAAGCTGAAAAAGCTTTAGTTTCTGCTTGCGGTGCTTGCAGTGGATGTTGCCACTAATTTTAGTTTTTAACTAATAAATAATAAAAGCAGTCTTTATTTTTAAAGGCTGCTTTTATTTAATCTAAATCAATTGCTAAATGTTATTTCCCAAATTTTAAACACTTATATTGGTACAACATTACCTAACAAAGAAGTTGCTTCTGGTAAATCAGCAACTGATTTCACTGCAACTAAGAATGTTCAAACACCTTGTACAGTTAAAAATGATGCAAAACACATGACAGACGTATTCCCAGTAGTATTCCATGATGCTATCTAATAAAAACTTTTTTAATAAATTTGTTAAGTTATTTTGTGTTTTTTTTTGAGATATAATAATGTAAGAGAATTTGTATATTTACCAGACAAAAATAAGAGGATACCCCAATGTCAAAAATAGGAAGAATTTATAATGCAGCACTTAGTGCTACGTCAGATAGACGCTTTATTACAAAGGTTAGTAAAAAGAAAAAGTTAAGTAGTATTGAACAAAATTTGAAAGCCTATGTTGAAAATACTTCTGGTCCATCAACTAATAATGTTGTTGATGCTGCAAAAAGATGGGGAAAGGCTTATAAAACAGGAATAAAAAGGTTGCAAACAATTGAGGCTTTAGAAAGTCAATTTAGAGAACCTTCTGTTTTATCTCAAATAATCGATTTTGTGGCAAGGGTAATTAAAAAGTAATATTTTTTTTGAAATTTAGCAATTTTTTAGAGTGGATTGTTTTATATAAAAGTGTAGGTAATAAAAAAAGAAGGTAAAATATGAAATCAATTCCACTAGCGTTAAATTCGGCTTATTATGCAGCAAAAGATAGATACTTCGTAAGAAAAGCCACTCCAGAAAAACTGAATTATATTGACTTATTGCACTACAACAAATTAAAAGAAACTTCTGGTCCAAAGTCTAGTAGTTTTAAAGATGCGTACAAAGGTTGGAAAAAGGAATTTGGATTGAAATACAGAATGGGCTTGAGGGAAAAAGCTATTAATAATCAGTTTAAACAACAATCAATAATTTCTCAAGCTATAAGAAGTGTTTCAAGGTTTATTCGTCGAACATTTTAAATATTTATATATCTAAACCTGTAAACATTTCTAGTGAGGTTACGTTTTGAAGCATTGGAAAATCTTCAATATTGTAGTTTTTGACAAAATCAATGGCTTCGTTTCTTGCAAGCTCAAGAATCTTTGCATCTCTAACAATATCTGAAATTATCAAGTCTGGCAACCCAGATTGCCTTGTTCCTAAAAATTCTCCTGGACCTCGAAGTTGCAAATCTTTTTCGGCAATGACAAAACCATCATTTGTTTGAGTCATAATTCCAAGTCGTTCTCTGGTTTCTTGAGAGCGAGAAGCTGTAATTAAAACGCAATATGATTGTAGAGAATTTCTACCAACACGTCCCCTCAATTGGTGAAGTTGCGAAAGTCCAAACCGTTCAGCATTTTCAATTACCATAACCGTCGCATTAGGGACATCAACCCCAACTTCTACAACCGTTGTAGATACGAGAATATCATATTTCCCTTCTTTAAAATCTTTCATTACTTCTTCTTTTTCATCGTTTTTTAATTTCCCGTGAAGAAGCCCTATTTTAAATTGAGGAAAGATTTCTGTTTGAAGTTTTTCAGCTTCAATCGTTGCAGCTTTTGCAGATAGAGTTTCACTCTCGTCAATTAGCGGATATACAACGTAAGCTTGTCGTCCAGAATTCACTTCATTTTTAATAAGTTCCCAAACTTGTCGATGAGAACCAGTCAAAATTGTTTTAATCGGTTTTCTCCCTTTTGGAAGTTCATTTATTACAGTCAAATCTAAATCTCCATGAACAGTTAGAGCCAAAGTTCTTGGTATTGGAGTCGCTGTCATTGTAAGCATTTGCGGATTTTGGGATTTTTTCTTCAAAATATTTCTTTGCTTAACCCCAAATCTGTGTTGTTCATCCACAACAATAGCCCCAAGATTATTAAATTCGACATTTTCTTGAATTAGAGCGTGAGTTCCAACAGCAATATTTGTTTGCCCATTTTGAAGATCCGTTTCAAATTTTTGGCGTAGTTTTTTCCCGTGACTTCCTAGGAACAATCCCACACTTAACCCCAACGGAGTTAACCATTGAACAAGGTTGTTATAGTGTTGTTGTGCAAGAATTTCAGTTGGAGCCATCAATGCTCCTTGGTAACCGTTTTCAACTGCCGCAAGTAACATAATGGTTGCGACAACAGTTTTTCCACTACCTACATCGCCTTGGAGAAGTCTTTGCATTGGGGTATCAGAATTCATATCGTGTAAAATCTCGTTTACAGCTTGTTTTTGTCCAGATGTTAATTCAAATGGCAATTCTGATATAAATTTTTGAACAAGTCCGCCAGAATGTGTTTGAAGAGCATATGCAGAAGTTGTTTTTGCAGTATTTTCTCTTAATCTTATGAGCTTTAATTGTATTAAAAATAATTCTTCAAAAATCAACGAAAATCTAGCGTGTTCTAAAGAATCCATTGTTTCTGGGAAATGGATTTGTTTAACAGCATCTTTTTTCTCCATAATCCCAAGTCTTTCCCTAATGAAATCAGGGATAATATTTTTAATGTCGTTTTTATACAATTCAATTGCGTTAAAAATAGCTTTTCTCAGAGTTTTAATACTCAAGTTTTCGCAGACAGTATAAACAGGAACAATCCTTGCTATATTCAAATTTGAATCGGGATTTTCCATGAATTCGCCTGTCATAATCGAGTATGTAGGCTTATCCATCGTAAGATGTCCTGAATAATTGTTCATTTTTACAACACCTGAAACCATAATTCCTGCATTTTGTGGAAATTGAGATTTCATTCTCTCAAGTAAATATTTATTTCCTTTTGCGTTAAAAAAGCTGAGTTCAAACCTTCCGCTCTCATCTGCGATTACAACTTTTGTTACTGAAAGATTATTTCTTGTATTAAAAGATGAAACTGACTTGATATATCCAAAAACAGTAGTCGTTTGTCCTTCTTCAAGGTTTTTGATAAGCGTTCTTGAAGAATAATCAATATGTTTCTTCGGGAAATACATCATCAAATCTTGAGCGGTATATATTCCAAGTTTGTTGAATTTTGCCGCAACTTTTGGGCCTACACCTTTAATATACATAACATCAACTTGAGAGGGGTGTTTTTCTCTTTGTCGTTGATGTTCTTTTTCCTCTTGTTTATCAAGAGCCTCTTGCTCCAAGTCAGATTTTATAACCCTAATTAAATGTTCAATAGCCTTTCTTCTATCTGGAAGAGAAGAAACAGGATACATTTCAAAAGCATCAACAATAATTTCCCATCGAGGATTTTTAGATTTTTTAGCAATCTTTTTTGCTTCTTTTTTGATAAAACTAGAAAAACTTTGCGTTTTGCCGTGAATATCGATGTAACGATATTTTGCCTCGATTTCTATTGCAGCTTTAATTTTCTCCAAATTCTCTATCATAATAATTTTTCCATTTTGCTCTGTTCCGTGTGACGGTTGATTAAAATAAAGTTTGTTGGTTGGAGTTGAATTTTCCTGTTTTATACCCTAAATGTCTATATCCGGCAGGAGAAACTTTTCTTCCTCTAGGAGTTCGTTGAAGTAATCCTGCTTGAAGTAAAAATGGTTCGCATACGTCTTCTAGTGTTCGTACATCTTCCCCAATGGCTGCGGCAATTGTTTCAATGCCTACTGGTCCACCTTCGTATTTTTCTATAATTAGTTTCAGCAAGCATCTATCTGTGGTATCAAGCCCAAATTCATCAATTTTTAATATATCAAGTGATTTGTTTGCAATATCTTCTGTGATTTTTCCATCGTGTTTAACCAAGGCATAATCACTTACTCTTTTTACTAATCTATTGGCAATTCTTGGTGTGCCTCTTGAGCGTCTTGCAATTGCTAATGCTCCTTTTTCGTCAATTTCAATTTCTAAAATTCCAGCCGTTCTTTTAATAACTTGTGCAAGTTCTTCATCTGTGTAAAATTCAAGTCTATGGATAATCCCAAATCTATCTCTCAATGGTCCAGAAAGTTCTCCTGCTTTTGTTGTTGCTCCAATAAGGGTGAATTTGGGCAGAGGAACTCGAAGTGTTTTGACTGTTTGACTTTTGCCAGTTGTCATATCTAGATAAAAATCTTCCATTGCAGGGTACAAAATTTCTTCAGCGACTTTATTAAGTCTATGAATTTCGTCAATAAATAAAATTTCTCCCCCTTGAAGTGACATTAAAATCCCAATAATATCTCTAGGTCGCTCAAGTGCAGGGGCAGAAGTGATTTTTATTTCAACTCCCATTTCTTGGGCAATAACCCCAGCAAGAGTGGTTTTCCCTAACCCTGGAGGTCCATAAAAAAGCAAGTGATCTAATGGTTTTTCTCTTTTTTGTGCCGCTTTTATTGTGATTTTTAAAGTGTCTTTCAATGCACTTTGACCAATGTATGTGTCAAACGATTTCGGACGGATGCAATTTTCAAAATTCTTGTCGCAATCCACTGCTTCTGGTTTTACAACAGGATTTTTTTTCTCAATTTTTGGCTTTTCAAAATCATTATCGTCTGCAATAATACTCATAGCTAAATAATATCATAAATTCAGTGTTTTGAAAAATTTTTATGGTTTCATACTTTCTGCAAATGAAAGAATTGTTGAGTAGAATTGCTCTTTGTTTTCGCTGATGAAATCCATTCTATCTTTGAGTTTTTTAGTTGTATATCTCTTATTATTGATTGCAGAATTTTTGATTGATTCTCCAATTTCTTTCAAGATTAGGTTCATTTGTTTTTTGGCTTCTTCTTCACTAATAGTAGAAATGTCGCTATTTTTATCCATGATTTTTTGAATGTCTTTTAAACAAGTTAAGTTCATAAAATATGTTGTTTCGGCTTTCAACAAGTTTGTATTGTTTTGGTTTGCAATAATTCCACTGTCAGACATAATTTTTAATGCAACATCATTTACATCTTTAAAGAAGTTTCCGCCAGTAACAAGATTTGTATGTCCGTTATAAACTTTTTCATTTAATCCTTTTGTTACAAGTTCTAGTGCTTGTTTTTCTGTCATTCCTTCTGGAAGATTTGCTTCTCTCAATAGAGATCTTGCAATTCCTTTTGAATTTCCGATAAAATAATCTAAGTGATTTAAAGCATTGTCAATTGCTTCTTCTGGGGTATATCTCAACACGTTTCCTGTATCGATAAATGTGAAAGGTTTTTCTTTATCTGCAAGGTTGATGAAAATATTTCCAGGGTGCGGGTCTGCGTGCATAACTTTTTGTCCTTTAGGAGGAACAGAAAGCAACTGTTCAAAAAATACTTGGAAATAATTTCTCATCAAGTTCATAGCTTCACTTGAAGAAATTGTTTTATTTTCTTTCAACATTTGGTCAATAAATTCATTGAATTGAATTCCTGGTGCTTTTTCCATTACATAGATGTTATCTTTTACTTCAATAGGTTTAACTGCGTGATAATTTCTTGCGTTTTTACCTAAAATTTGAGTAGCTTCCATTTCTTTTGAAAGGTCAACTTCTTTTGACCAAGCATCAAATAATGAATTTATTTTTCTCACTGTGAAATCTGTTTTTTCTTTATCATCTGTTGAATTTTGTTTTACTAAATCGATAAATGCTTTTCTATCGTTTTCAATTTTTTCAGAGGACATTCCTTTTTTCAATAATTTGATAACAACTTCTTTTCCTGTGGTGTTGTCTTTAGCGAGGAATGTTTCTGCCACTGTACCAACTCCAAGAGCTTTGTCATTTATGATTGTGTATTTGTCGCCGTAAGTTTTTGAAATGAAATCTTGAGCTTCTTCGATTGTTCTTGATTGAGGGCAGTCGCTTTTAAATCTGGTAATAATTGTTGAAATTTCTTTTGTATTAAGTTTAAAGCCTCCAAAATTAATTTCTTCTTTCCCTAGCATTCCAAGAATGTTTTCAGGAATTGTTTGGATAAATTTTGGTAAGAAAATATTTTTTGCTTCAATAAGTTGCATTTTTTCTTCAATAGATTTTCCGCTACTAAATATATCCATTACAAATTTAGGGTCATTAAGTAGAAGTTGAGCTTTAGATTTCAACATATCAAAGTCTGAATCAATAGAAACTTTTTCAAATGGTTTTAAATCTTTAACATTTTTCAATGCATTTTCAATTGCTTTATCCCAATTTCCTAATGATGTGTGTAATTTTCTTGCTTTGTATGCAACAGCTCCTGTTGCAACTGCTTTAACTGCTAAATTATCTTTTTGTTTTTCTAAGAAATCTTTTGTTGATTTTTTGTCATCTGTTTTTACAAACATATAACGTTGAAGTGCGTTTTCACCCATCACAAGAGGAATCCCTAAAATCGCACCTTTCAAAACTGCAACTGGTGCTAATGCTCCATCAATTGCACCTGTTAAATTATCTTTCCAGAATGTTTTATTATCTTTCTTTTCTTTTTTGTTCAAATAAATTCTATCAATAAATCTTAGGGTTGGTTTGATAGATATCCCAGTGAGAATGGCTGCGGCTGTTCCAATAGGACCTGCAACTTTTGCTATATCAAATTTAAGTTTTACACCTGTTAAAAATGGAGAAGCAAATTTTGCACCTTTTTTGGCCATTGCATAAGCTCCAAAAGCTCCCAAACCAGTTGCACTATCTAGGACTAATTCAGTTGCATCTCTTTGGGTGTATTGAAAATCATCAAGGTATTTGTTTACAGTATTATAATCAATTTTTCCAGCTTTATAGTCCTGAATCATTTGAGTAGCTTTTTTGCTATTTCTACCTACTCCAATTGCAGATTTTGCACTATCAAAACCTTTGCCAATAAGTCCCTGTCTTCTAGTAATTTTATTTTTCTTTTCTGTTAAATCATTTGAAAGCTTGTCTGTAACGAGCAGTGAATTGCTGTAAGTTGAGGTAATTGTATTATTCATTTATTTTCCTTGATTGCTTTTTTACTGTTATAAATTCTGTAAATATTTATTGTTGCGATAATATAATGTATTTGTTACAAAACTTTATTGTGTAGAATAAGATTTTTATCTCTAATATCCTCTGTTTGAATTAGTTTAAAACTTGTGTGCTATGGTATAATTTCGGTATGGAATGTCCAAAATGCGGTGCTGAAATTGATAAAAGTGCAATGGTTTGTCCAAACTGTAAAAAGGTTTTGAAAATTGTTTGCCCTGTTTGTCGTACGGTAAATACTAAAAATACCTGCAGAAAGTGCGGGGAAATTCTTGTTGTCAAATGTGCAAAATGTGGAAAAATAAATTTGACAAAGCATCCTAAATGCGTAAAATGCGGATATTCCACTGAAAAAAGTGCGATTATCGGAGAATCAAATACAGATGATTTTGCTGTTTTAAAGATTGAATTTCCTAATATGGATGTTATTCGTGCAAAACTCGGCTCAAATCAACTTTTGACTAAGTTTAAAACAAATATTGATAACATGATTTTAAATTATATGTCTTCAATTGGTGTTCGTCGCCAAGTTCTTAAAGATGGGACATATGTTATTAGGTTTAATAATGTTTATACTATTTCAGCTTCTGCAAATTCTGCGATTATGTCGTCGATTGAACTTGCCAATATGTTTACGAAATTAAATGTTAAGCTAATTCGTAAAAAGGGTGTTGGTTTAAAATGCAATTTGACAATAATGAAACGAAATTCAGAAGATGATCCATATAATGTCTCAACTGGTTTTCAAGCTGATATGATTCAAATTGCTGATGATATTGGTGCAAAGGCTTTGGGCTATTTCCAATTAACAACGGATGAGGATTTTTACGAGTATTACAATGAAAAATACAAATTGGAAACATTAAATTCTGTTTTAGTTAATGGTAAAATGAAACAGTTTTATCAAATTGATTTGAATGAATTTATTAAGATTAATGAATTTATTCAAAATGCATCGGAAATTGTTTCGGATGAAGATGTTGAAGTTCCTAAATTTGTACAATCGGCTCTGATTGATCAAGAAAAAATAACGAAACAAACTTTGGATGATGAACATAATGTTTCTGAAGATGAATTGTATAGTGGAGAGCTGATTAATTTTGATGAAGTTAACTGTGCCTTTTTTAGAACAGAAAATATCCGTATTTTAGATAATGTTGTAGATGTTTTGCAGGAAGTTCCTCGTGGAATTTTGGCAATAAAGGGCTCAAATATGTATCAGCCTTACACCTTGAGGCTTTTATCTACTGTAGAAGAAACCGGAATTTATAATGACATTATTCCGATTACTTGTCATGATGAGATGAAATATGCTCCATATTCGTTCTTTCAAGAATTGATTTCTACAATTTTTGAGTATGCAGTGTCGCAAAAATTGTTTGATACAAATGATTTTTCAATGTTTAATAATATTGATTCTTCTGGTCTGGTGAAAGATTTAATTACCTCTAGCCAAAGAGAGATGAAAAATTTTGAAGAAACAAGAGATGAGTATTTTCAAGTTTTTGCTAGATTAATGGAAGCAATTCCAAATTCTTTAATTTATATAGAAAACTTTGAAAAAGTTGATTCTAGTTCTATGTTGGCTTTGGGGCAATTGTTTGACCAGTTTGATGAATTCAATGTAAGTTATTTAATTACTTATGACAAAGATTATTCTCTGCACAAAGAAAATCATTTCTTGTTGTCTAGAGGTTACTATACTGAAATAACTTTGAAACCATCTCCTTTTGAAGGCATTATTAAATCAAACAAAGATTTTTATAAAAATGTGTTGAATGATTTTTATTTCCAAAGAATTGCAAAATATGCATGTGGAAGTACGTTATTCTTGGATTTTGCAATCCAATATTTGTTAGAATCTGGAGTTTATTCTTTGACTCAATATTCAATTGTGATGGTTAATCCTAAAACTATTATAATACCATCAAGTTTGAGTCAGTTGATGAAGCGTCGATTGAATTTGCTAAAGGATGATGCGAGAGCTATCAAATTTTTAACAATGGCTGTTCTTTTGGGAACAAGAATTGATGAAAAAACATTAGGAACATTTGGTTTTGCTCAATGGAAAACTATTGCTGATAAGTTAGCTGATATGGGGTATATTTATTTTTATCATAACAGTATGTATTTTTCTAATTATGCCCTGATAAGAGAAAACCTTCTGGATATTCTAAAACCGGAAGAGTTAAAATCTATTGCAAAAGAGTTACTGGAGATTGCTTTTGTAGAAGGTATGGCAAGTCCTGTTAGGGCGGAACTTTACGAAATTTTAGAGCTGAATGAACAGGTTATTTTTGAATGGGAAAGTTTGGCAAATATAAATCTTTCTATGGGTGATTTTTCTTCTTATTTAAATTGTTCTGGCGAAATTATTAAATGTCTTGATAAATACGCTTCAAACTGGTCACAAGAGGAGCTTTCTCAATATAAAAAATCTATTTATGAAAACATTTCAAACAATATGTTTGAATATGAACCGAATGAAACCCGTGATATAGCAGAAAAAACATTGAAGAGTTTGAAAGATAATAACAATATTACCAGTTTTATTGAACTTGGTACAAAAATGATACAAGGAGCTTTTTATAATGGACAATATTTGTATGCATTAAACTTAACTCATAAGGTTTTATCCGTTATGGATGGAGTTTCTCTTGATCCAACGGCAGAGAATTTTAGTTTGCACTTTTTGGTTCTTTCAATGGTTCATGTGAAAATTTTATTCAATATTGGGGCATATGATGACTGTTTAGATATAGGTTATAATATCTTGAATGCATTGGATTCTGGGAAAATCAATAATATTCAATTTACAATGATTACTATTGATGAATTAAAAATTATGCTGGTTGAGTGTATTGCTTGTATTGCAATTTCTGATATTGTTTCTATGAAAGAGGATGTGAACGAATTCTTGGATATTTCTAGCAAATTGTTTGATTTTATTCCACAAGAATTTTCTCTGTTTGTTCAATTGCAAAACTTGTTGAAAGGTGAAAATGTTCAACTTCCTCCAAAACCTCCGGAAGATAATATATATACCATTTCTATTTATCACATAATAAGGGCGTACGCTTATTTTAGGAATAATCCAACGGAGTTTGCAAAAGAAGTTTATAAAACAAAACTTATTGCAAAAGATATGGGCTTGTATAAGTTTGAATTGTTTGCAGATCTGCTCATAGGTTATTCTTATGCTAAGTTAAATTCTTTCAAAAAAGCGTCAGCTATTGTATATCGTGTAATTATGGATGCAAAAGAACACGGTATGAATTCTATTGAACATATTGGTTGGTATGTTATGAGTATTTTGGATATTGCTCAGGGAAAATTTGATATTGCATATGGAGTTTTGAATAATTCAACGATCTTTATGGAAAAAACTCAAATTAGTGAATACTTAACAATGCTTGATAAAGTAAATATGTATAAAGTTTTAATGGCATCTAAGGAACCAGAAAAAGCTCAAATCTGTATGAATCAAGCTGTATTAATTGTTCAAAAATATGGATTGAATATTAATCTAAATATTGACATTGAAAAACTTATGGTGGAAAATCAAAATGCAGAGGTTGTTCAGAAATTTAAACCAGAAAATGCAACCCCTAAATTACAAGAAGAGAGCTTATCAGAAAAGGAAAATATAAAGATAGACACAAAAACTTCGTCTGAAGAAGATAATTCTTCTGGTGAAGGGTTTGTAAATCCAGAGGACTTTTTCTCTTAAGCTAAAGAGGGATAAAACTTATGTTCGGAAAGAGAGGAAAAATGAAGATTTTATTTGCGTCTGCGGAAGTTGCACCATTTTCAAAAGCAGGTGGGTTAGCTGATGTTGTAGGAAGTTTACCAAAAGAACTTGAAAAAGATGCAGAGATTGCTATTTTTACTCCTCTTCACGGTTGTATTGATAAAGATAAATATAAAATTAAAGAACTTGAAAACTCTGAAATGTGGTTAACTTTTGGTAATCAGCCACATAAATTTAATCTTTATATGACAAAACTTCCAGATACAAAAATAAATGTATTTTTTATTAAAAATGATTGGTATTTTTCTTGTTTTAAGGAAGTTTATCCAAAATATTTAGATCCAAGATATGAACACGAAAGATATATTTCTTTTTCTCTTGCGGTTATGGAGTATGCAAAGGCTTTGAATTTTAGAGCGGATGTAATTCATGCAAATGATTGGCATACAGCTATGCTTCCATTATATCTACATTCTAATTACAAGTTTGATGAATTTTGGAAGGATACAAAATGCGTTTTTGAAATTCATAATCTTGCATATCAAGGAATTTGGTTCCAAGATGTTTTGGATTTTGCAAATATGAGAAAAGATATTGTTTATAATCAATGGGGTTGTGAACATTATGAACGAGTAAACTGGATGAAAGGTGCAATTCAATATGCAGATAGAGTTGTGGCTGTTTCTCCTACTTATGCAAAAGAAATTTTAACTCCAGAATATGGAGAGAATATGGATTATACATTGCGAGGAGTTCAATATAAGCTTCGTGGAATTTTGAATGGTATTGATTATACAGTATTTAACCCTAAAAAAGATAAGGCTTTGGCTAAAAATTATGATGTTAAATCTTTGGATAAAAAAGAAGAAAACAAAAAAGCTGTTTGTAAATTCTTTGGTATAAAGTACAATCCAGATAGACCTTTGATTGCTTTAATTTCAAGATTGGTAGATCAAAAAGGTATTGATTTAATTAGAGATATGCAATATGAATTGCAGAAATTAGATGCTGATTTTATATTTATGGGTAGTGGTGATAATAGTTATGAAAATCTTTTCATCTGGTTATCAAATAATACTCCAAATATTAGAACATTCGTTGGTTATGATGCCAAACTTGCGAATTTAATTTATGCGGGTAGTGATTTCTTCTTAATGCCATCAAAATTTGAGCCTTGTGGATTGAGTCAATTGATTGCAATGCGTTATGGTAGTTTGCCAATCGTTAGAGCTACTGGAGGGTTGGAAGATACTGTTACAGGGTATCCACTTGATAATTCCAATGGTTTCAAGTTCTGGAGTTATAATGGCTGGGATATGTTGAATGCGATTAAATGTGCATTGTATGTTTATGGTGACAAATACGTATTCAATGCGATGCGAAAATCTGCAATGGAAGCTGATTTTTCTTGGAAACGTAGTTCAAAAGAATATATGAATATGTATAGAGAAATTACTGGGAAGCAGTAAGATTTAGAAATATACATTGTCAGATACTTGTGAATAAATTTGTAAGCTACTTGTAAAAAAAACATTTATATTATATTATAGTTTTATAGACAGAAAAGTGAGGACTATTTAATGGAGCAAATAATTAAAGTAGCGTGGGATTTAAACGAAAATACAGATAACAGATATAAATTAGTTTATGAAATCGCTGAGCTTGCTAAGAAGATTGTGGACGAAAATCAAGCAAGAAAAGCTCGTGAAGATTTCGGTTTTGAAGAAACTCACGAAACTACCTATACAAAAGAAAATCCTGTTGAACACGCTTTGATGGTTAAAGCATCTGAAGCTGATGACAATAGATTAGTAGGATAATTTAAAAAGTTCAAAAAATACGCAAAGCCTGTAGGGGCAATTGCGTATTTTTTTTGAAAGTGGGGTTTATATGATAAAAGATACTTTAGATTATATTGAGACTTATACAGATGAATTTAAGCCTGAAATTGGTATTGTATTAGGCTCTGGGCTTGGAGATTTGGCTGATGAGTATTGCGAAATTTCTATTCCTTATTCTAAAATCCCAAATTTTGCAAAATCAACCATTGAAGGTCATAAAGGTAATTTGGTCTTTGCGACTATAGGTGACAGAAAAGTTGTTATGATGCAAGGTAGAAGTCACTTTTACGAAGGGCATTCTATGCAGGAAATTACTTATCCTATAAAAGTTATGAAAGCACTTGGAGTTGAAACCGTGATTTTGACAAACGCAGCGGGTGCGGTGAATAAAAGCTTTCGTCCTGCCGATTTGATGGTTATTACTGATCATATTAATTTTATGGGGGTAAACCCTCTTGTAGGACCGAATGACGAAAGTTTTGGTACAAGATTTCCTGATATGTCAGAAGTTTATAATAAGAATTTGGTAAAAATAGCAGATGCCGCAGGTCGATTATTAAAACTTGATTTGAAACATGGTGTTTATATGGCATCATCTGGTCCAAGTTACGAAACTCCTGCTGAAATTCGCATGGCAAGATTTATGGGTGCAGATGCTGTTGGAATGTCAACTGTTCCGGAAGCGATTGTTGCTAATTATTGCGGAATGAATGTTCTTGGAATTAGTTGTATTACAAATTATGCAAGTGGTGTTTCTACGAAAAAACTTGATCACAAAGAGGTTGTAGTAACGGCGGAAAAAGTTAAGGCAAAATTCAAAGATCTTGTTAAATTGCTGATTAAGAATGTCTAGTTCTTTTGTTTTTCAATAAATTTATCAATTTTTTCTGCCAAGTAGGTTGAAAATATTGGTAATATGCAATAGTAAATTCCTGCAAAAATTAGTGCTGGGCGTAGAATATTTATTCCCTCAATATACTTGTTGAGTTTGGGGTCTTTTGCGTTTATTTGTTTGAATTTTTCAATAAAGTTTTTCGAACCTTTGGCTATTATTTTATCTATCCAATAACCTCCACCTAGTGTAATTGCGGTTGAGATTATGTTGTTATAAATCAATGCCTTTTTTCGATTTTCTTTTATTTTTTTGCTATTGTTTGTTTGAACGGCAAAAGATGTTGTTAGTAATATGTCTGTTCCAGCAGTTATATGTTTTGCAATATCTTTGTCTTTGGTTTCGTATTTCTTTGCAAAATTTTGGAAATGTTTATTATCAATAATTTTTCCTAAAACTTTTGAAAGTTTATCAATATTACCTGTAAAGTTTAATTTTTCCTTTATTTCTCTATTTGATGCAGTAAATTGGGTAATCTGTTGTATCTTTTTTTCTTCTTTTGGATTTTGAACTTTTGTTTTGAATATAGAACCCATTAACACGGGGATAAGAGCAAGTGTTAGCATTGATTTTGGTATAGCGGTGAAAAATCCAGTGCTAAGTTTGATTATTTGTGTCATAAGTTTATAATTTCTTGAGCTGGTTAGTGGTTGACCTTCTTTTGTCAAATTTGTTATTGTTTTTTTATCTAGAAATTTTTCGGCATTTTTATTGATATTTTGGACTGCTTTTTCGATTGGGAGTGCAATAGATTCTACTATTCCGAATTTGATTAGTCCTGAACATACGGAATTTGTTGCTGCGTATTGTTTGTTTTCTTTTTCTACCTTTGGGGTGGAAAAGATTGCAATTGGACGCATTACAAGTGATAGAGCCAAAGATGTTCCTGCACTGAAAGATGTTCCGTGATCAGAAATTTTTTCCAATGTTTTTAATACTGTTTTATTTTTTAATAATCTGGTAGTAAAGTTCTGCTGACTTATATTTTGTATGTGCATTTTTAAATCTTTCCCTACCTCTAGTAGAACGCACACAAAGGTAAAAGTAAAATGATTTTTAGAAATCTTAAAATATTTCAATATTTATAATTTTATTGTAAAATACCTCTAATGAATGTCGTTGAATTTATAAGAAAAGAATTTTGTGGCTGGGGTAAGTACGAAAGAATAATTTTCCCTGCGGAAATTATTGTAATTATTCTGTTGTCTTTGTATATGAAAGATAGTAAAATTGCGTTAATTTCTGCGATTTGTGGAATTTCTTATACTATTTTGGCAGGGAAAGGGAAAATTTCTTGTTACTTATTTGGTTTATGTGGAACATTATGTTACGCATATTTATCTTATAAAAATAACTTATTTGGGAATTTATGTTTGTATTTGTTATATTATTTCCCAATGCAAATCTTTGGTGTTTTTAAATGGAAACAACATTTGAAAGATGATAGGCAAGAAATTGTTAAAACTAAATTATCTACAAAAGAAAGGGGCGTTTATTTTGTAGCCTCTCTTGTTTTTTCATTTATATTATACCTAGTTTTGAAATATGTTAATGACCAAAGTCCAATGATTGATGCTATAACATCAGTATTTTCAATAGTTGGCTTGCTATTGACAGTAAAAAGATGTATCGAACAATGGCATATTTGGTTTGTGGTTAATGGTTTATCTACAATTATGTGGATAAATGCTTATTTGCATGGTTCAAATTGCTTTGCAACGGTTTTAATGTGGGCTACTTATTTTGTTTTATCCATTTATTTTTTACAAACTTGGAAGAAAGAAATTAAATTTTAAGACTGGTTAATATTTTTGAATATATTATTTGAATTACAAATTGTTTTTGTTATCATGATAACAAAAGTAAGAGAAATTTATGGCTAAATCAAATACAAATACCCCAGTAAATCCGTACATTGTTGCAATATCAGTATTGTTGCCGTCATTTTTATCACTTGCGGCTTCATCTGCTACAAATGTTTGTCAACCAAATATTGCGGGGTTTTATGGTGCAACCCAATATGAAGCAAATACTGTAATTACTTGTTATATTATTTCTGCTGGGTTAATGCTTCCTGTTACGGGGTATTTAGTTCAAGTTATTGGTAAAAAGCTTTTGTTTTATTATAGCTTGTGGATATTTGCTTTAGGATGTTTGCTTTGCATTATTGCTCCAAATCTTCAAGCACTAATCGGTGCTCGTGTTGTTCAGGGGGTTGGAAGTGGATGTATTTTGCCATTGTGTCAGGCTATTTTGTTGGAAGTTTTTCCAAAAGAACAACGAGGAATTGCAATGAGCCTTTTTGGTGTAGCGGCAATGTTCTCACCTTTAGCAGGACCTTTTATGGGTGGATATTTGACAGATAATTGGTCTTGGCAGTGGGTATTTATCATAAATATACCTTTGTGTATGTTGTCATTCTTGTTATTAAAATTGTTTGTTCCAGATGATAAACCTCCTAAAAGTGTGAAGAAAAAGAAATTTGATATCGTTGGTTATATTTCAATTGTTATTGCGATGGCTTGTATGCAAATTGTTTTGGATAGGGGGCAACAGTACAATTGGTTTGATACTCCGTGGATTTGTTATTTGACTGGAATTTGTATATTCTCATTTATTTTCTTTTATGTTTGGGAATTAGAATATGATAATCCAGTAATTGATATTAGGGTATTTAAAGATAGAAATTTTTTGTTCGGGACAACGATAAGTTCTTTAATCAATGTTATGCTTTATTCTACATTGTTACTTGTTCCTATGTTTGTACAGAGTCTTTTGGGATATAGTCCTTCAATGTCTGGTTTAACAATGTTTCCAAGAGCAATAATTTGTTTTGCGGGATTGCTTATAGTTGGTGCTATTTCAAAATATATTGAGCCAAGATTGTTAACCGTTATTGGCTTTTTGATTATGGCAATTTCAATACTAATGCTGACTGCAATGAATACAACTTCTTCTATGGAAAGTGTTGTTTTACCAAATATTTTATTATGTATTGGGGTCCCAGTTGCATTTGTACCAATTACGGCGTTGTCTTTTCAAACAATGCCCGCTTCTAAAAATGCTGATGCTGCTGCACTTCATGCCTTGTTCAAAAATTTGGTAACGGCTGTATCTACGGCGTTGTCTGCAACATTTATTGCGAGAGTTTCTCAGGTTCATCAAAATTATCTTGTAGGGGATTTAGGTTATCATAATGCGATGTTTAGATATAAATTGCTAGTTTTTACTAACAAATTTTTAATTCATTATCCTCATGTTGTTGCCGTAAGAAAAGCAAATGGACTTTTGTATAAACAACTTTTGCAACAAGCTAGATTGGCTTCTTTTTATGATGTGTTTGCACTATTAGCTTTGCTTTGTATTGCAATATTACCGTTATTATTCTTTTTGAAAATTAAAAAGGTTAAAAAGGCAAATTAGTTTTTAGTTAGCAAAAAGTTTTATGTTTGTTTTTAATATATCTATAAGGGAAAATAAAGGGTATATTTAAGGGATGAAAATTTCGCCAATTAGATATAATTATAACCAATCTTTTTTAGGTTTTCGCTCAGAAAAAGACAATGAGAATAAGGGGTTTGTCGATACGATAAATTCTAAAATCCCTACAAGTTTTACTAGAACTCAAGTTGCAGGGTCTGTTTTGTTCGCTGTTTTTGTTGGAATGGGTTTAAGACATGGAAAAATAAAATCAGAAAAATATAAAAATTTAAAATTAAGTGAAGAGCTAGAAAATGCGAAAAATAAATTTTCAAATTTTATAGAGAATTCTCTAACTCCTAAAGATCTTAGAGAAAAAATTTATGAAAAATTTAGTCAAAAAATTGCGGAAGGAAATTTGGGTTATGATGTTTCCTCTCCTCCTGTAACGGGTTTAGAAAAACCAAAGGTATATCCAGATGCTTTTGATTTGCCCAAAGATGTGAAAACAAATAATCGTTCGTTTATAAAAGAACTTAGTATTCCTGAAATTGGTAGTGATGGATCGTTTGATTTTAACCTTCCTTGGACATCGCAAATAAAAGTCGTTCAAGCAGAAAGGAAAAGTTTTACTCCTGTTCATAATTGCAAAACGAGTATAACAGAATCTTATTCTGAATCCGTAAAATGGACGAATGATAAAATTGCTCGAGATATTTTGCAAAATTTCTACGATGGACATGGACAGACTTTGGATGGGGTGAAATTTAAGTTTGAACCTCTTCAAAATGGTAAAGTCAGAGTGAAAATTAGCGGAGATGGTACCTATACCCCAGATAAGGCGATATATTTAGGTGAAACGACAAAGCGTGATGATGCTAGTGCTGCTGGGAATTATGGCGAAGGTTTGAAAATGTCTGCACTAAAGCTTTTAAAAGATTCAGGAACTGACAATGTAAAATTTGCTTCTGATAATTGGCAATTAAATTATAAATTCCAAGAAGATTCATTGCTCGGGAAACGAGTTTTGGCATATGATTTGGATGAAATAACTCCTATTCATGGAAATTATTTAGAATTTGAAACAAGTGATAAGTCATTACTTGAAACTTTTAGAAAAAGTATAAATCGTTTTTATCATTCAGGGAATGAGCATTTTAAATCTCCAGATTTTGAAAATGATTTGCTTGGGATAAAACTTTTGCCAGAGGGTGAAAAAGGTGCGATATATATTGCAGGACAAAGGTTTGAATATAACGATGATTATGATGGATTTCCTTCTGCTGTAATATTTTTGAAAGAAAAACCTGAGGCTAGATATTTGAATCTCTCAAGGGATAGAATTTCTTTATCAGAGAATAATCTAGAAAATATTGCTCGCTGGTTTACAAGATCATCTTATGATAATCAAAATGGTAAAATGGTAAGAAAATGTATGCTTCCAAAACCAGAGGCTGTAAATTTTTTAAGAGCTATGGATAAATATTGGGATTTAACAAAACAAGGACCAATGAATACATTTTTTAATGCAGTTTTAGCTATGAATTATGATAGTGCAATTCATATCAAATTCCCAAAGAATTATGTTGCATATTCCCCTGCTTCTCAAGAAGTTGTAACGGATTTAATATCTAAAGGCATAAGAGTTTGTAAGGCTGATTTTTCGTATTATGGAATGCCTACAATTAGACAGTTTGTTGGGAATGCTCGATCCCATGCAGTTGTTTCTCCTTCTGAAAATCAGAAAAAGAAAATTTTAATTTTGAAAGAAGCAATAAATGTATTTAAAAAATCCTTGAAAGATAAACATTTTACTGAATCTGAATTGAATACAAAAATCTTCTTATTTAATAATAGGAGCGAAAAAGAAAAAGGTTTGTATAATAATGTTTTAGCTGAAGCAATTATTGACAATGAAGTTTCAAAAGGTTTTTGGATTGATTCTGAATATTTGGATAAAGCAAGTTTTAGTGAGGCTTTAGAAACGGCTCTCCATGAACTTTCACATAAAGCTGGAGGGGATGAAAGTGAAGAATTTTCATATAAGCTGACAAATGTAAATAAAGCTGTGATTGGTCAAATTGTGGAGGATGTTCAATCAAGGGCGGAAATTCAATCTTTGAATAAACTTTGGGATGAAATTGGTTCATAGTTTTGTTTTTGGAATATAATTATGGTGTATTTGAATGTTTCGGGATGTGGCACAGCTTGGTAGTGCACTTCGTTCGGGACGAAGGGGCCGCAGGTTCAAATCCTGTCATCCCGAATTTTTTCAAACTTGTAGCTCCGCAGGTTCTCACGAAATCACAATTCTAATTAATTGGATATTAAGAATTGTAGATTTCCCGATGTATGGCTGTAAGATTCATTCTTTATCAACAGCCACGCAAAATCCTGTCATCCCGATTTTTTACACAATCATTTCGCATGTTTTCTCGAAATTGCATTGTTTTCGTTACAAATTTTACATTTTGACTTGCAAATATAGAAAATTCATAATACAATACTTTTAGCCGAAAGTTATAGGCTTTGGTATGCCTGTAATTTTTTAGTTACTACTTTAAGAAAAAGGAGAAGAAAATGCCAAAATTAAAAACACACAGATCAGCTGCAAAGCGTTACAAAGTAACAGCATCTGGTAAAATTATGAAAAGACAAGCAGGTATAGGCCACTTGCTCCAACACAAGTCAGCATCTAGAAAACGCAGAATTTTCAAGATGGTTGGCGTTTCTGAGTCACATGTAGCATTGGTATCTAAAGAGTTACCATACAAGAAGTATTCAAGATAGGAGCATAGAAAATGAGAATTAAACGTGGTAATGCAGGTGTTAAAAGACACAAGAAAATATTGAAACTTGCTAAAGGCTTTATTGGTGCTAGAAGCAGAATCTTCAAAGTTGCTAATATTGCTGTTATGAAAGCTCTTAAATACGCTTACAGAGATAGACGTACTACAAAACGTAATATGAGAAGATTATGGATTGTTAGAATCAATGCTGCTGTAAGACAACGTGGTATGAGCTATTCTAGATTCGTAAACGCTTGCAAAAAAGCTAATATTGTTGTAAACAGAAAAATGCTTGCTGACTTAGCAGTTAAAGATCCAGAAGCATTTAATGTAATCTTTGAAACTATTTCTAAGTAAGTCGTTTCAAGATAAAAGTTAAAAAGGAGCGAAGATTTTTTAATCTTTGCTCTTTTTTAATGCGTAAAAATTTTACCTAAGTGCAGATGTTGAAATTTTTATTTTTATCATTAGATAAAAAGTATGGTGTTTAATAGTACAAAAAATTATTATGAAATCCTCGGAGTTTCGGTTGATTCTACAAATGCAGAAATTAAATCTGCATATCGTAAACTTGCAAGAAAATATCACCCAGATATCAATAAAGATGAGGATGCTATAAATATTTTTAAAAATATAACTGAGGCTTATGAAGTCCTTTCAAATGATGCGGAACGTTCTAAATATAATACCTTGAAAGGATTTTTTAAATCAGAAAAAACATCAACTTCTTCTCAAAAAGCAGAAGAGATTTATAAAGAAGGTCAATCAAAAAATACTTCTTATCATTCTCAGTTTGAAAGTTCTGAAATAAAACAAAAAACTTCCCCTTCTCAATCTAAAACATCCAATAAAAAAACAATTTCAAAAGCCATTAAATTTTGGTTTGCACAATTAAAGCGAAACAAACGCAATCGTGATAATAAGAAACCTAAGAAAGGTGAGAATATTACAACTGATATTTCTATTACTCCAGATGAGGTGATTACTGGGAGTAAAAGGATTATTAATGTTCGCACCACTCAAACTTGTCCAAAGTGTTGGGGTCATAAGTTTGTAAATGGTGGAAAATGTTCAAATTGTGACGGTAAAGGAGAAATTGTAAAAACAAAAAAAATTACAGTAACTATTCCGAAAGGAATAAAAGATGGGGCAAAACTTCGCTTGAAAGGTGAAGGTGCAATGGGTAAAAATGGTGGTGCTTGTGGTGATTTGTATATCAATATAAAAATTGAAACAAAAACTCAAGTACATTTTGATAAGTTGAATATTTTTTATACTGTTCCAATTTCTCCATTCGAAGCTGCTTTAGGGGAAGAAATATCTATTCCTACCTTTGATGGTAAAATAAAGTTGAAGCTTCCTAAAAACACTTGCTCTGGACAAAAATTTAGGATTGCAAACCAAGGTATTAAAAAAAATGGCAAGGTTGGAGATTTAATTATTTGCGTAAGTATTGAATTTTCTCATGATTTGTCAGAAGATGAAATTAAGTTGTATGAACGACTTAAGAATTTGTCAAAAGATGATGTGAGAAAGAATTTTGGATATGGAAGCTAAAATTAATGAAATATTTTCCTCTATTCAAGGAGAAGGACCCGTTGTAGGTTACAAACAATTGTTTATAAGGTTTTGTGGGTGTAATTTGCACTGTGATTATTGTGATACCGAATTTCAACAAGGTACTTATTTTTCTCCTCAAGAATTATATTCAAAAATTGTCTCAGAGTACGATTTAAGTACATTTCATTCTATTTCGTTAACGGGTGGCGAACCTTTAATTTCTGTTGAATTTTTAAAAGATTTTTTGCCATTAGTACAAGGTAAAACTAAGATTTATTTAGAAACAAATGCAACTTTGTTCGATAAGTTGCCAATTATAAAAGATTATATTGATATAATTTCTGCGGATATAAAATTGCCGACATCCACTGGAAAAAATACTTTTGATTTGCATAGGAAATTCTTTGAAAAAGTTGATGGAGTTCAGACTTTTGCAAAAATTGTGTTTGATAAAAATATAACGAATGAAGAAATTGAAACTTGTGCCAATATGGGTAAAAATTTTGGAATAGAATTAGTTCTACAACCGAAAATGATCGGTGATAAGATGAGTGTGAATTCTGATTTTTGCAATTCAATCTTGGATAAATTCTCCTCAATTTATCCGAATGTAAGATTGATTCCACAAGTACACAAGTTTTTAAATGTAAGATAGATAGCAATTATTTAGCTTTTTGGATTCCTTCATCCTTGTCAAAAAGTTGGTTTGCTTTTGTTAAGTCGTTATTTGCACCATCAATATCTCCTATTGAAAGTTTTGCACAACCCCTCATTGTGAATGCCGTTGCATCATTCGGGTTAAGTTCTATTGCTTTATTGAAGTCTGCCTCTGCACCTTTATAATCCTTTAAATCCATTTTGCAAATTCCTCGCACTACATAATAAGTTCCCTCTTTTGGGTTAAGAGAAATTGCTTTGTTAAAGTTTTCTAAGGCTTCGTGTTTTTGGTTAATTGAACTTTGGATAGATGCTTTCCAGTAGTACAAATCGGGTTCTTTTGGATATTTTTTAAGGGCTTGATTACATTTGTCCAATGCTTGCATGTAGTTTCCACTGTTGGCAAGAGAACCAATTTGGCTGATTGTTTCAATTCCCTCAATGTTATCTTTTGCTATTGCGTGATTATTTATTCCAAAAACTAAACACAAAATTAGTACAAATGATAATAAAAATCTTTTCACCTCGAAAACTCCTAATATCTATAACGATATTAATTATAACGTATATTTGAACAAAATTCCAGTTTGAAATAATAATTTTTAAACTTTATTTTGTTCATGGTAAGATTAAATTATGTGTGAAAAAGGGATAAAATATTATATTAAGGAATTGATGACGATTGCAGCCCCAATCATTATGGGTAATTTAGGCTTCATTTTGATTGGAGTTGGGGATGTTGTGATTGCAGGGCGATATTCAACGGATGCTTTTGCGGCGATTAGTATTGCTACTGCTATTGTGAATTGTATTTTTACATTTGGGATTGGACTTATTTCGAGTATTTCTCCTTTATTGTCCAATTATCGTGGCCAAAATAAATCTATTAAGAAATATTTTTATCCTTCTATTAGATTTTCAATGCTGTTGGCATTGATAACTTCGCTTGCAATTGTTGCAGTTGTTCCGCTAATTCCTAAAATGGGATTTGAACAAAAATTAATTGCACCAGTTCAAGACTATATGTTGATTACGGCGTTTAGTACGTTCGGGGCGTATTTGCATGCGTGCTTGAAAGAGTTTTTACAAGCCTATGAAATTGTCGTATTCCCGAATGTTGTGACTTTTTTCTGTGTATTTTTAAATGTTGTTTTGAATTTGACATTTGTATTTGGTGTTGGACCTATTCCTTCTTTAGGGGTAATAGGTTTGGCGATTGCAAGTTTGTTGGTTCGTTATTTTATGGGCTTTGCTCTATTAATTTATTGCTTTATAAATATGACCTTTAGAAATTATAAGGAAAAGGAATATTATCAAAGCATGTTAAAAATCGGCATGCCAATATCTCTTGCAGTATTAGTTGAGTTTGTTGCATTTAACAGTATTGCCATTTTGATGGGTAGAGTATCTGGATTGTATGCAGCCGCTCAGAATTTGGTATGTACTCTAACAACGATTTCATTTATGGTTCCGTTTGCAATTTCTAATGCTATTGCTGTAAAAGTTGGCTTTGCAAATGGGTCAGATAATTATGAAGATTTGAAAAAATACTCATTCTTTGGAACAGTGCTTTCTGTATCGTTTATGATTTGTAGTGCAATTGTCTTTACTTCATTTGCACCTCATTTGGTTAGAATTTTTACTTCTGATGCTTCTTTAGTGAAAATTGCCGTTCCTATAATGTACATTTTATCTATATTCCAAGTGTTTGATGGTTTACAAATATCTCTTGCTGGGGTTTGTAAGGGAATTAAACAAACAAATGTTGTTTTATTTGCGAATTTTATAGCATATTGGTGTGTATCAATCCCATTGGGTTGTTTCTTAGCTTTTCACGTAGGCTTTATGTTGAAAGGTTTTTGGTGGGGATTGGTGTCAGCCGCATGTTTATTGTGTATGATAATGCTTCTAAAATTGAAAAAATATTTTAAGCCAGTTCATCAATAAACTAAAAACAAGAACTTTAAAAATAGTTCTTGTTCCTTGTTTGTGGGGTATTTGTAATTATATATTGCCTATCAAAATTTATAATACGAAAAATAATAGAGTAAACATGCAACCTAAAGATGCAGCACTGAATAGAAACCAAGTGTGCATTACAGGGTGTTGATAAGACCAAATTTCTTTAATTGTGCTAGTTGCGTTAGAAATAGTTCGCATGTTTTATTCTCCAAAAAATAACCTAATGTTTTATATATTCTATTTTCCATATTAATCAAAAATAGACATCACCTGTTTGGTTGATTATTAATTTAGTTTAGCTTATCATTGACTTATGCGAAATGTTGAATTATTGATGCCAGCTGGCAATTTGGAAAAATTAGAATATGCTGTAAGATATGGTGCAGATGCAGTGTATCTTGGAGTTGTAGATTTCAGTCTTAGAGCAATGAGAAAAGGCGAAATTATTACTCTTGAAAATCTTAAAAGAGCAATTGATTTGGCTCATAAGTTAGGTGCTAAAGCTTATTTAACACTTAATATCTTTGCTTTTAATGAAGATATTAAACACTTAGAAGAAAGTATGGATATAATCAAAGATGCTAATCCAGATGCTGTTCTTGTAAGTGATTTTGGAATTTTGAGATTGGTAAAGAAATATTTACCAGATGTTGATATTCATATCAGTACACAAACTAATATTTTGAATTATGAATGTGTAAAATTCTGGCAAGATATGGGGGCAACTCGTGTAGTTCTTGCTCGTGAATTGTCAATTCCAGAAATTGCTGAAATAAAAAAACAAGTTCCTGATATGGAAGTTGAATGTTTTATTCACGGTTCACAATGTGTATCTTTTTCTGGAAGATGTTTGTTGAGTGATTACTTTACAAATGGCGAAAGAAAAGCTAACCACGGAAATTGTTCTCAACCTTGTCGTTGGAGTTATAAGCTTGTCGAAGAAACTCGCCCTGGGCAATATTATGAAATCAATCAAGATAATCGTGGTTCTCATATTTTGAGTCCGAAAGATTTGTGTCTTGTTGAACATTTGAAAGAGATGATTGACGCTGGTGTTGATTCTTTCAAAGTTGAAGGACGTACAAAAAGTTTGTATTATGTTTCAGCCGTTGCAAAAACATATAGAAATGCAATTGATGAAATTTTACAAAATCCAAATGCGGATTTGTCAAAATATTTTCTAGAACTTAAAAAAGTTGGCAATAGAGGTTATACAACTGGTTTTGCGTTGGGCGAAAATAAGCCAGATAGTTATAGTTATGATATTTCAAAAGGCTTAGCTGGAGCTGATTTCTTATTTGAATTTAAAGGAATTAAGAAAAAGCATTCTGAAATTGATGCTTCTTCAAGTGCTGATGAAAATTTTTATTTTGTAAAAGTAAAAAATAAAGTTTTGTTAAATGATGAAGTTGAAATTATTACACCGAAAGAACAATTTACGGCAAAGATTATTGAAATTCTTGATGAAAAAGGTGACAATCAACAATTGGCAAATACTAATGCCGATGTTTATTTGAAATTTGATAGAGAACCAGTGGATTATTCAATCGCATTAGCTAGAACAATTGGAGTAAAAGAGCATGTTTCTTAGACCAGACTATAATTTAAAAAGAATATTTGATATAAATTTGGATGAATTAAAATCAGAAGGAATAAAAGCAATGCTCTTTGATTTGGATAGTACGTTGATGGCTTCTAAGTCGGCAAGGTATTCTGATGAAATTCTAGAATGGTTGGATATGGTTCGCAAAGATTTTTTTGTTGCGGTTGTTTCAAATAACAAAAATGAAGAGTATATTGAGAAAGTTAAACAGATTTCTGATTTCCCGTTGTTGTTCAAGGCTGGGAAACCAAGTACTTGTGCGGTGTCTGCATTTATAAAACAACATGGTTTTGAGGCTTGTAATTGCGTTCTTGTAGGAGACAGGCCTTTAACGGACATACTTTGTGGAAAAAATTTGGGTTGTAAAACTATTTTGGTCGATTCTATAACTTGTGACACAGAATCTAAGTTGGTAAGATTTGTTAGAAATTTAGAAAGATTAAGTATTCGTAAATAAGTAGTTCTAAATCTAAGGATTGAACTTTTGGGTAAATATTTTCTTTTTACGAATTGTAAACATCTTTAAATTCGGCTATATTCGGATGTTTCAGAAAATAAAGTTACAAAATAATAAGATAGTTCTGTTTTTTGCCTAAATTTTTAAATTATGTTACTATTTAAAGGAGAGCTATTGTTGGGAAATACATTAAATAGCTGATATACAAAACTAAGAGCTTTAATATAATGTTATTATCAAAGACTAAGATGGGTGGGAATAACGTGAACACAAATTATTATCGGAATGAAAGTTGGATAAACAATACATTCAGCAAAAGAGGGAAGTTTGTATTAGGGCTTCTTGTTGTTGTTTTGTCGGTAGGGATAATTTCTTGCGGATGTGGTGTTTTACAAAATTTTGGAGGAGCAAAACAAGAGGAAGAAGTTCCTGCAGTTGACGTAAATCCAGCTCCAAAAGAAGAAGTGAATGTACCTTCTGATAACAGTGTAGGTTTAGATGTCAAGGATAATCAGGCAACTAATATGATTTCATATGATGTTACTTCAATTGGTCGTTCTGATCCTTTCATGCCATCTGATGAAATTAGAGCTTTTGAAGAAGCTAAGAGATCTGCAATTGCGGAAGCTAATGCATACAATTCTCACATTGCTCAAATTAAGAAAATGAAAAATGTTGTTATTAGAGAACAAGATGATATAAGTCCATATAGTTTCAATCTTCCTGTTCCTCCAACATCATTAGCATCAAGAAATGCCGCAGCTTCAAAAATTACAAGAACAAAAGTTGTTGGTATTATGTATAACAAAACTAATCCATCTGCAATAATCAATGTTGACGATAAAGACTATTTGGTAAGACAAGGGGATAAGATTATTGGTCAAGAATACAAAGTTGTTACTATTGATCCGTCAATAATTACTGTAACATTAGGTTCAAATGTTTATTCTGCAAGTATTGGGGAATTGTTCTCTAGGGATGATTTGAACGGAAAAGCAAATGACTTGTATAACTTGAAAAACAGATTCGGTGGTAGAAAAGGTTAATTAATAAGAAGAAAATATAAGCAGGAGCAGATATGAAAAATAAAATCAGAGAAAAAATTATTGCAAGTGTTATGTTATCAGCTTTCGCTGTAACAAATTTGTCTAGTACTGCATTTGCATTAGATGGAATGTATGGCGGGTTTGATGATGCTTCATCAAGACCAACAATAAGATCAACAGAAAGTTCACCTTTGGATTTAGGTTCAAGCGTGAGAATTTCTAATGCTGATTCCGTTGTGAACTTGAGTTTACGTGATGCTGATATTAAACAAGTTTTGAGAATGTTCGCTGACCAAGCGGGTATGAATATTATTTTCTCTCCAAATTTAGAAGAATCCACTGTAACTATGGATTTGGTTGATATTCCATTATCTGAAGCTTTAAATTTAGTCGTTACAACCAATGATCTGTTCTATGATATTCAAGCCAATACGTTGATTATTTCTAAAAAGGATGAAGCAATTTCTATGGCTAGAAAAGGCATGACATTGATTCCTGTGAAATATGTAAATGCTTCTGCTATTGCATCATTTTTGAATACAAATGTATTTAATAAAAATGGTATTAATCCAGGTTTATCAACTAAACCTGTTGTTACAACAAATCCGGCAACAAATGAATTAATCGTTATGGGTACTGCTAATGATGCAGATATGGCAAGAAAAATTGTTGCACAATTTGATGTTAAACCTCAAATTACAACATTCAAAGTTAACCATACTACTCCAGGAGAAATGGCAGATATGATTTGTAATTCCTTATTGCCATCTACAGCTTCTAATGGAGCATCATCTTCTGATGGAGGTTCATCATCATCTTCATCTTCTTCTTCAGTAACAACATCAACATCATCATCTTCTTCTTCAAGTGCTGGTACTCCTGCAGGTTTTGCTGCTGGTGTTCCAACTGGTTTCGCTTCTGATGATAGTGGAGATAGTGGAGATGGTGGCGATGGAGGAGACTCTTCTGGTGGAGGAGGTTCATCAGCAGGTATTTCTGTTGGAGGAGGTAGATTAGTATGTTCAATTGATGCTTCTGGACCTTCTGGTGATGGTATGGAAGGTTTGTCATTGAAAAATTTAGCAGTGTCATACTTCCCAACGCTTGGTACTATCCAAGTTATTGGTGGTTCTCCAACTCAAATTGAAATGATTAAAGATTATATTCTAGCTAATGATAAGAAAACTCCTCAAGCTTACTTGGAAGTTCAAATTATTTCATTATCTGAAACTGGTAGTAAGACATTCGATAACACATGGCAGTTCTTGAGTAAAAACTTCTCATTTAATGCTGGCGGTGGACAAGGCTTCTCTACAAACCCTATGTATCCGGTGTTCTTTGCAGGTCATGGCTACTACTATAGAGGAGAATGGGATGAATCTAAAAATGATTATAAAACTACTGGTAGAATCAATAAATGGAGTACTTCTCCACAGTTAGTATATTCTGTTAATTACTTAGTTGAAAACCAAAAAGGTAGAGTTCTTGCTAATCCGAGAATTATGATTACATCTGGTCAAAAATCAATAATTGACTTGACTTCAGATTATGTTTCAAAAGTAACAACTCAATACTTGGATAATGGTTCTACAGCTGGATCATCTCAGGTTCAAAAAGAATACGAAATTAATAATGATAATGGTATCAAAGTTGAGATTACTCCATTCATAAGTCCTGATGGATATGTAACTCTTGACCTTAAACCAAAATATGCGACTATTGCATCTCAGATTACTACTCCTAGTGAAGTTAAAAATGAGAGAGATATTGCTGCAACATTGCTACAAAGACGTAACTTAGACCTTAAAGGTATTAGAATCAAGGATGGCGAAACTTTGGTTGTCGGTGGTATGATTCAAGAAACTGAAACTAAAAACGTTTCTAAAATTCCGTTCTTAGGTGATTTACCTGTGGTTGGTATCTTCTTTAGAAGTACAACAACCGGTAAAACTAAAGAAGAGATGGTAATGATGATTACTCCTCAGATTGTTGTTGATACCGAAGATGCAGTAAGTGATGATACCTCTTTATAGGGGATCATCACAGAAATTGGCATTTAGTAACTGATTTGTTTAAGCAGAGAAAAGTATTAGAAGAGTAAATGAACGCACTAATTTTAAGATTAAAAAACAGCATAGATAAAAAGATACTGGAAAGTGTCGATAAGAATCTAATGGGATTACATTTGTTTGTTCCGATTAGTGTGAAAGATAACTTCCTTTTCGTTGCAGTTTCGAAAGCATCAAATAAAGATGAAATCAATGCAATATTGAAGAAAACTTTTTCTCAGTCTATTAAGTTTATGCTTGTAGGAGAAGATGATTTAAAAGAACTTTTAGCTGATTTTGTGCCTGCAGAGAGCATAAAGGCTGCTCCAACTGAAGTAAAACAAGGTGCACCTGCTAATTCAGTTCAATCTGACGACGTAGCAAAATCTAAAGAGGCTCATGGCAAACTAGGTGAAATGCTTCTTGCCAAAGGTATTTTATCTGAAGTTCAATTGATGAAAGCCTTGGCGGAATCAAAACGTAAAGGCGTACCTATTGGTTCAATGTTGTTTGAGATGGGTTTAATTTCATTAGATCAATTGAAAACGGTTTTGCATGACCAGACTGGTTTTGAAATTGCTTCTGCGGATCAGTTAGTTGAGCAGAAAAAGTTTGTAAATATTTTGCCGGAAGATTTTATCAAGGCAAATTCAGTAATTCCAATTTCTTCTGACGGTAAGACTCTTCTTTTAGGGGTTGTAAAACCTTTAAAAATGGATGTTTTAAAAGAAATTATTTACTTGACAGGTCAAAATCCTAAACAGATTTTAATGACTCACTATGAGTTTCAGAGTGCAATTAATACTTTCTTTTCTGAACAAAAGCGTCAAACGGATCAAATCATTGAACAAATTAAAGAAGAAACAGTTGATTCAGATGAAGAAGCAACATTGTGGGAACAAGTTGATGCTGAACTTCAAGATTCAACCGGTTCAGTTGCAAAATTTGTTAACCAAATTATTACGAACGGTATTGATAATAAAGTTTCCGATATTCACATCGAACCACGATTATCAGGTTATATCGTAAGATACAGAAAAGATGGTATGTTACAAAAAGTTTTGGATGTACCTGCAAAAGTTGAAACTTCTGTAATTGCTCGTTTCAAAGTTATGGCGAGAATGAACATTGCAGAAAACAGACGACCTCAGGATGGTACGTTCTCAATTTCTTATAACGGTTGTTCTTATGACTTCCGTATCAACACATTGCCTGTATCTGGAAAAGAAAAGGTCTGTATCCGTATCTTGGCTCCTGCTGTTTCTCTTGCATCAAATGATAAAGAGATTAAACTTGTAGGTGCAGTTGAGGCTGATATTCAAAAAGTTAAGCAAATGGTATCTTGTCCGAACGGAATTATCTTAACATCAGGTCCTACTGGTTCTGGTAAAACAACAACTCTATATTCTGTATTGAAGAGTTTGAATGATGAATCTGTAAACATTACGACGATTGAAGACCCGATAGAAATTAAACTAGAAGGTATTAACCAATCCCAAATCAATGCAAAAGCAGGTATCACATTTGCGTCTTGTATGAGAGCTATTTTGCGTCAAGACCCTGACATTATCCTTGTCGGTGAAATTCGTGACTATGAAACTCTTGAAATTGCGATTTCGGCAGCATTAACAGGTCACTTGGTATTAAGTACTGTCCACACTAACTCAGCTGCGGCAACAGTTACTCGTTTGATTGAAATGGGTGCGAAAGATTACTTGGTATCATCTACTTTATCAGGTGTAATTGCTCAACGTCTGGTTAGAAGACTTTGTGATGATTGTAAGGAAGAGTATCATTGCACTAGAGAAGAAGCTATGCTTGTTACTCATGATGAAGAAGAAATTAAGAAAATTATGGCAACTCCTATTTATAGAGCAAAGGGTTGCAACAAGTGTGGTTTCCAAGGTTACAAAGGTCGTCTTGGTGTATATGAAATCATGCAGATTACTAAAGAAATTAAAAAACTTATTGCTCAAGGTGCTCACGATTTGGAAATTGAAGAAAGTGCAGTTGCAAATGGTATGACTACATTACACAAGTGTTGCTATAATCATATCTTGAAGGGCTGGACAACAATTGATGAATTCGTAAGAGTCCTTGGTATGGCAGGCGAATAGGGGAATTATGACAGTATATAATTATACAGCACTAAAAGATGGTACAAGTGAACTTGTAAAAGGTAAAGTTGAAGCAGATGATTTGCGAGAAGCCCGTGCTGCGGTAAGGCGTTTGGGCTTTACTCCAACGAATATTGTTGAAGAGCAATCAGTGAAAAAAGAAGACAAGAAGAAGCCAACGGGTAGAATGCCAAAATTAGGCTTGTCTGAGCAAATTGACTTTACTTCTACACTTCAAATTTTGGCTGCTGCAGGTATTCCGATTATTGAGTCTTTGTTGTTTATTGAAAATGATGCAGCAAAGTTGAAAATTCGTCAGGTTGCAACAGAATTAAGACGACAAATCATGAATGGTGGTACGTTTGCTGGTACTGTAGCAAAATATCCAGAACAATTTGGTCAAGTTTATATTGGTTTGGTTAGAGCCGGTGAAGATTCCGGTGAATTGGAAAAAACTCTTGACCGTTTGTTAGAATTGTTGAATAAACAACAAGCGATTAAGTCAAAAGTTGTCGGTACTCTGATGTATCCGGTTTTCGTAATCTTGTTAGCTGTATTTATCGTAATTGTCATGTTGGTATTCGTATTCCCAGTATTCAAAGAAATGTTTGATTCTATGGGTATGCAATTACCATTTATTACTAGAGTTTTGATGAATATGGGTTTATGGATGAAGAAAAACTGGTATGCAATTCCAATCGGTTTTGCTGCGGTTGGGGCATTTATTAACTTCTTATTCCGTTGGAAGCCAAGTAAATGGAAAATCGATGAGATATCTTTGAAAATTCCTGTTTTAACTGATTTAATTCAGTTTTCAAATTTTGCAAACTTTATTGCGGTAATGCAGGTTGCATATGATGCAGGTGTTCCGATTTTGGAATGTCTATATCTTTCAAATATGACATTGACAAACCATACTTTGGAGACAAGGGTTGAAGAAGCAACAGTTATGGTTCAACAAGGTCAACATCTTTCTGCGGCTTTAAGAAAAACTCGTACAATGCCTAAGATGATTTTGTTTATGATTGCAACAGGTGAGCAATCAGGTCGTTTGGGTGATATGTTAGGTCAAGCAACTAACTATATTGATAAACAATTAGATACAATTATTGATATTATGACAAAAATGATTGAACCTATTATGTTGGTTGTAATTGGTACAATCGTATTGATTTTGGCAGCAGCTCTTTATTTGCCGTTGTTCGCTTCTTATATGGGTATGTAACCCTAAAAAAGTAAATAAGATTTTATATAAAAGTCATGGAGTTGAATTTTTAATTCTATGACTTTTATTTATGTTTTAGGAATTCTAAATATAAAAAAAACGAGCAGTCACACTGCCCGCTTATTTCATTTCTGAAACAAAAAAGGATTCACATTAACCTAAACTTTTTTAGTACATAACCCAACTTGTTATTTAAACTTTATATAAAAATGATAGAACAAAAGTAATTTTATTTCTCAACTTTTGTTCTATCCATGCTAAACTTTTTACAATAATTTACTATTGAAAATTTTATCACTGAAATTTAACCAGCAAACCCGCTTTCAGCAAATGAATTAGCCCTCATCATGTTCATCGGTATTGTAATAATGCTTATCATCTGGAACATTATAATTGTTTTTAACTAAAGCATTAAAACATTCTGACGGAGTATCGCATGTTCCAGAGTTTACGCTTCGGTTTCCACTTATTGTTCCATTTTTTGATATAAAGAATGCAAAGTAATCCCTTCCAACAATGTTTGGTTCATCTGCACCGTTAACATCTATAAAAACCTCGGCAAGTTGTCTGTTTCCATAAGCATCTCCGATATTTTCCATTTGATATGAAATCGTTGCACCGTTTTTAAGTCTAATAGCATTTTCTGGTGGAATTCCTTCATATTCCGCTTGGGTTCCTCCAATAACACGATATGAACTTCCCCAACATTTCACTGTTGCAGAGCATTTTTCACTTTTGGTTGTTTGGAATAATGAATAAAAACCTGATTCATCTTTGAATTTTGTTTCGGTCAAATCTTTTGTGTTATGGATTATCTTTTGGTTTGCAATTGCTTGTTGTACAGATTCAACATTGTTTTGCAATTGGGTTGCAAGCATTTTGTTATGAATCGATGTCATTAAGCTTGGAATACTCAAGGCTGCAATCGTTCCAATTATACCAAGAGCTATAAGTAATTCTGTAAGTGTGAATGCTCGTTTTTGCATATTTATTTCCTTTTTATTGTTTTTTACTAGATTCCCCAGTTTCTCATTCGGAGAAGAGTGAGGTTATTCATTTATCTTTTCATTGAGAATGAATTTGTTTTTAGTAATTTATTCTCCAACCGTCATCAACAACTGCTCCAAAGCAAGCGTAAGCACTTCCTTTTTGGCAGGCTGTTTGTTTTGTTGATAATAAAACATTCTCTGAGTTGTAGTAGTTATCAACAATTTTTCCTTTATCTGTTATATAGAAAGAATAGAAATCTCTGCCTGCGATATTTGGACCTTCGTTTCCATTAACATCTATATCAAAAGCACCAATTACTTTATCAATCGTTCCCTCGTATGTAAATGGGGCTGAAGTTGTGGAGAAATAAGAAATTAATGCACCACTTTTTAGTTTTATTGTTAAAGAGTCATTCATTCTTAAATCTGCACCAGTTAACCATTTGTAAGGAGTTGCATCTGTTGTAATTTTCCAGCAGTTTGCATGAGCTGTTCCAGCAGGACAAATTTTAGCGACTGAAAAATTTCCTTCTGTTAACAAGGATGTTGGACTTTTGAAATCTGTATCCAAAAGACTTGTTGTATTATTTCTTGTTAGTTGTTCATCTATAACTTGTTGGATTCCAACAACTGTATTCTTAAGTTGAGATGCAAGAACTCGGTTATTGATTGTTGACATCAGACTTGGTATTGACACGGCCGCAATTGCACCGATGATTCCAAGAGCTATAAGTAATTCTGTAAGTGTGAATGCTCGTTTTTGCATTTTTATTCCCTTTTTAGTTTGTTTGGTTCTAACTCTATATAAATTGTTTATTTGAAAATGTAACTTACAATTTTTTCCAATAATTTGGGTCAAAGCCAGATTGTTCAGCCTGTGAATAACATCCGATAGGTGCATATCTTGAATTTGTGTTGCAAGATTGTCCTGCATTAGTTTCAATTGCTACTCCTGAAATATCTCCAGGGTGCGTTGGCTTTGTTCCTGACTTAATTCTTGTTGTCGGATAAATATATACTCCGAAAAGATCTACTCCTGCAATATTTGGCTCTTTTACACCATTCAAATCAATATATATTGTTGAAATATTTCGTTGTATTCCAATGTCTGTAGCAGATGATGGTGAAAATGTTGACATACAAAGTGCAACCCCATTTTTAAGTTTTGCAGATGCCTTGCAATCTTTTGGTATGTCTGTTAGAGCTGCTCCTTTTAGAAGTCTATATTTCTTCAAATCAGGAAAATACTTAGCATCAGAGCTTGCATTAACTACATCTAGGGTTCTGAAAAATTTCTCCGGATCTTTTTTTATAACTGTTGCATCTATGTCAGTTGCACCTTCCATTGTCATTTGAGTTTGGACAGCACTTTGAAGGTTTGCTACCATGTTTTGCAACATTGTCATGTTAGCTTTACTATTGTAGTCTTTAATTAGTCCTGGAACAACAAGTGCTGCAAGAGTCCCAACAACGGCTAATGTTATAAGTACTTCACTCAAAGTAAAAGCCTTATTTTTAATCTTAATCATAACCAATCCTCATTTTATTATTTAATTGTTCCCTTCCAAAGGGGGTGTCGGTTCAAGGAATATACCCTTTTCCTCTTTTGTACATGCTAAATTGTTTGTTTTCTTAATTTGCAATTATTAGGATTTTTTAGCTTTGTTCGGAGTCATATTAGCTTTAGTATGTGCTTATTACCCCCGCAAGGCCATCATTATATATATTTTAACATTATTTTGCAAAAAGTTCAATTGCCTTGACTGAATATTTTGAGCAAGTTAAAATTTAGTTGTATATAAGGTGAAGGGAGTAGAAAATGACTAATATACAAGTTTCACAAGAAATTCAAGAAAAGTGCTGCGTAGCTCGTGGCGTAAAGGGTTCACCTGCCCCAATTCCTCAAGAAGGTGAATGGACAAAATGTAAAGAAATTAAAGACATATCAGGTCTTACTCACGGTTGTGGTTGCTGTGCTCCTCAACAAGGTACTTGTAAATTAACTCTTAATGTTAAAAACGGTATTATCCAAGAAGCATTAGTAGAAACTATCGGTTGTTCTGGTATGACTCACTCTGCTGCTATGGCTGGTGAAATTCTTCCAGGAAAAACTATCTTAGAAGCTTTGAACACTGACCTTGTTTGTGATGCTATCAACGTTGCTATGAGAGAATTATTCTTACAAATCGTTTATGGTAGAACTCAAACTGCATTCTCTGAAAACGGATTACCTGTTGGTGCTGGTCTTGAAGATTTAGGAAAAGGCCTATGCTCTATGGTTGGTACTATTCACTCAACTAAACAAAAAGGTGTTAGATACCTTCAATTAACTGAAGGCTACATCCTTGAATTAGGTTTGGATAAACATGATGAAGTTATTGGTTACAAGTTTGTTAACCTTGGTAAAGTTATGGATGCTATTAAATCTGGTGTTGATCCTAAAGAAGCTTACGAAAAGAATATCGGTACTTACGGCAGATTTGCTGATGCTGTTAAAACTATCGACCCTCGTAAACAATAGTTTCTTTCTTTAAATAAATCAAAGGGTTATACCCTTTTCTGCCAATTAAATAATTGGTAGTAGTAGATAAATAACATGTAAGATAAAAATAAGGAAAATAAATTATGGCAAATTTTGAAGGAAAAGATAGACGTGAAGCTACTTTGAAGAAAGTTTTACCAGAATACGGTTTTAAAAACTTGGACGAAGCACGTGAATTATGTTTATCAAAAGGAATTGATGTTGATGCGATTGTTAAAGGAATTCAACCTATCGCATTTGATAACGCATCTTGGGCTTATACTCTAGGTTGTGCTATCGCAATTAAAAAAGGTATTAAAGATGCTGCTGATGCTGCTGAAGCAATTGGTCTTGGATTACAAGCATTCGCAGTTCCTGGTTCTGTTGGTGATACAAGAAAAGTTGGTCTTGGTCATGGTAACTTAGGTGCTATGCTTTTGAGAGAAGAAACTAAATGTTTCTGTTTCTTAGCTGGACACGAATCATTCGCTGCTGCTGAAGGTGCTATTGGTATCGCTAGAAACGCTAACAAAGTTAGAAAAGAACCTTTAAGAGTTATCTTGAACGGTTTAGGAAAAGACGCTGCTTATGTAATCGCTAGAATCAATGGTTTCACAGCTGTTGAAACTGATTACGATTACAAAACTGGCGAATTAAAAATCGTTAAAGAAACTCCATTCTCTGAAGGAGAAAGAGCTAAAGTTAGATGCTATGGTGCAGATGACGTTAACGAAGGTGTTGCAATTATGGTTAAAGAAGGTGTTGATGTTTCTATCACTGGTAACTCAACTAACCCAACAAGATTCCAACACCCTGTAGCTGGTACTTACAAAAAATGGTGTATTGAAAATGGTAGAAAATACTTCTCAGTAGCATCAGGTGGTGGTACTGGTAGAACTCTTCACCCAGATAACGTTGCTGCTGGTCCAGCTTCTTACGGTTTGACAGATACTATGGGTAGAATGCATGGTGATGCTCAATTTGCTGGTTCATCTTCAGTTCCTGCTCACGTAGAAATGATGGGTGTAATTGGTATGGGTAACAACCCAATGGTAGGTGCTACTGTTGCATGTGCTGTTGCAGTTGCTCAAGCTATGAATAAATAGTTAATAAGCTAATTATTTATAAATTTTTAAAAGCTCAGTTCTTATTTAATATAGGAACTGAGCTTTTTTATGTTAAGCTGAAATTTAATTTTTGCATGTAATATATTTACATAGTATATACTCAAAACATACACTGGTAGCAGGTTTAAGAAATATTAATAACATTACAACAAAAAAGGCAATTTTTGAAAACGAAAATTGTTTATAAGAATGTAAGGGAAATGCAAAAAGCATTCAAGGAAAAGAAAAGTTAATTTTTAAACGAGTTAATAATTTAATATTTGAAAAAGGATTTAAGTAAAAAAAGTTTTTTATACTCTCTCTCTCTTAATATCCTCGTGTTTATTTAATGTTGCCAATAATTCTTGGCAACTTTTTTTTTATTACTATTGAAATATTTAGCTTGAAGTTGTAGTTTGTTCCCTGTAAGATTTTATCTATGAAAGAATTATTTGAATTTGATGGGAATTGTGGAGTTGTTATAGGTACAGATGAGGCCGGAAGAGGCCCTGCTGCTGGGGGAGTTTTTGCTGCTTGTGTTTATTTCCCAAAAATTACTGATTCCTTAATCTTGGATTTAGATAGACTTAATGATTCTAAAAAGCTTTCTCATACCGCAAGAGAAAAACTTTATGATGTAATTTTGAATAATACTATTAATTCTATAATTTGTGTTGAAGTTGAAGAGATTGAACGTATAAATATTTTGAATGCGTCTTTAAAGGCTATGAAACTATCTTGTGAAAATGTTATTCAAAAGGCTGGTTTGAAAGATTTTATTACCCTTGTTGATGGAAATAAACTAATCAGAAATTATACTTATCCTCAAAAATTCATAATAAAAGGTGATGGTCAATCTGCTTCTATTGCGGCTGCGAGTATTTTAGCTAAAGTTGCAAGAGATAGGTATATGGCAGAACTTGCTTCAGAATGTCCTCAATATGGTTGGAACCGTAATGCAGGTTATTTAACGGCTGAGCATTTGAGAGCAATAGACGAGTATGGATTATCAAAGTATCATCGACCTTCATTTCTTAGAAAGCATTTTGAAAAACAAAAACAACTTACATTATTTTAATTAAGATTTGTTAATATATGATATAAAATTCTAAAGTTTTTTCTTTAGCTTGCCGATAGATTATTTGTAATCAGAAATCTATGGAGTAAATAGCAATGTTAAAGAAGATAACAACACCATCAAATAATAGATGCGAAAGTGTTGAATTAATATTAAGAGGAGCAAAGAAACGCCGGAGTTTGGCGTATTCAAATGCGTGTGAAATAAATTCAGACGCAGGAATCAAGGCGAATCTATCCGCTGTAAAATAATTAGAGAAAACTACTATACTAACCAAACTTAAAAATAAGAAGAGAGTTTAATAACGCCGGAGCATGTGTGCGACCGGCATTTTTATTATTAATTTTGTTAACAATTCTTAAATTTTAGTCAATTTTGAGGTGGAAAAATTTTTTATATAAATGTAGGTTAGAAAAATGTGTATTTTATTATGCAAAGGTAGGTAAGGTATGTCAATATTGTCAATTGCAAAAAGTGCGTATAAGGCTCTTCCTAGTATCAAAACTGTTAAGCGTGCAGTTAAAACAGTTCCATCTATTCTTTTTGAAGACGGTGCGGATGTTTTAGTTCGTGGTGCTAGAGATAGTTTCAAAGCAGGAATTAAAAATAATCTGTCAATTAAAAAATCGTTACTTAAAGGTCTAAAAGAAGGCGGCGGAAATTTAGCTTTAAATGTAGCGAAAAAAACACGTACAAGTGGGTCAGTTTTTTCAAGAATTTTTAGTTCTATAAAATCAACTCCAAAAGATTTAATTGCTGCAACTAAAGGCGGAGCAGCTGCAGCGAAAGCTGCCGGCAAAAGTGGTATTTTAGGTGGCTTAAAAGGCTTAGGTAAAGGTTTTTGGTCAAAAATGCCTTTGATTGGTAACTTGATGTTGATTGGTTTTGAATTGCCTAATATTTTCAAAGCAACAAAAGAACAAGGTGTTGGACAAGGTGTTGCAGAAGTTGCAAAGGCCGGAGTTAGATTGACCGGTGCTTCAATTGGTGCGGCTGTAGGTTCAATGGCATTTGGTCCTATTGGAGGTTTCATCGGATGGGGGCTAGGTGAATGGTTGACTAGCAAGGTCATTGGCAAATCTTATTCTGAAAAAGTTGCGGAAGCAGAAGAAAAACAAGCAGAAGCAATGGCATTACTTCAACAACAACCTCAAGTCGCACAAACTTATCCTCAATATAATCCTATTGCATTTTCAGGTGCAGGAAGTATGGATAACTTTTTAGCAAATAGTATGGCAAATCCATATAGTAATGATTTGATGATGCAAAATATGAATTTCAATACTGTAGCATAATAATATAAAACTCCTCATTTCGATTTAAACAACCGGCGTTCAACTATGAATTCCGGTTGTTATATTTTAATATTTCGTAACATGATACGCAATTTTTGTGGAGAAGAATACTTTAATATAGTACGGGGAAAAACATAGGGGAATTAAAATGGGAATATCATCAATTTTGAAATTAGGTTTCAAGTATGGGAAAAAGGTATGTAATCTTGCCCCTGAACTGATTTTGGGTACTGGCTCAGAAACCATGGGTAAGGCAATGAGAAGTGCCAAAGGTTCAATTTTTATAAAAGCTGATGCTGGAGTTAAGGCTTTAGAAAAACATGTGGCAGTAAGAAAAGCCGCTCAAGGGGGATTTTTCAAACGATTAGGTAAAGATCTTATTTCGACACCAAAAGATTTGTTTAAAAGTACAAAATTTGCCGCAAATGCCGCTAAAGTCGCAGGTAAAAGTGGTATTTGGGGAGGAATTAAAGGTTTCTTCAAAGGTGTTGTTAAAAAAATGCCATTTATCGGAGCTGTTTTAACAATAGCATGTGAAATCCCAAATATTGTAACGACCGCAAAAGAGCAAGGTGCAGGTGCTGCACTTCTTGAGGCAGGTAAATCTGCTGCAAGATTGGGTGGAGGTGCCCTTGGTGCCGCAATTGGTTCAGCAATTTGTCCTGGAGTTGGCAGCATTGTTGGTTGGATTGTTGGCGAATGGTTGACAAGTAAAGTTGTTGGTAAATCTTATACTGAACAAAAAGAAGAAGCTCAGGAACAGATGGCTGAAGCTCAGAGTCTTGAAGAACAACAAGCTGCAGAACTAGAACGAGTAGGAATTCAAGATACAACTGCTCCAACTGAAACTCAACGAGCAATACAAAGGGAGGCTCAAGAAAGAGCAGAAATGGAAGCACAAAGACGTGCAGCTCAACAAACTCCGATTGTTCCTCAAGCTCCAAATCCGGAACAACAAACATCAACTCAACAGCCGGTTGACACGGGGGCTGTCGAAGCTCAAGGTCAAAATGGTGGCATAACTCAAGGTCAATATACAACACCGTCTTACACAACACCATCCTATACTTCACCGGTGTCAGCATATCAGTCTCCATTAACAAGTCCATTTATGCAATCAACAAATGCTTTCTCAATGAGTAATCCATATGGTTCAGTTTCTGCAATCAGTCCATCATTTGATTCGTATAATATCTTTAATCCATATAGCTCATATGGAATGTATAATCAAACTGGAAGTATTTTCTCAAATCCTTATCAATCATCTCAACAGCAAGATCCAACTAAATTTAAATACAATCCCAACGTATATATTAAATAACGCAAAAAGTCGAAAAGAGTTCCTAGAATAGGAACTCTTTTTAGTATTTGTGGTTAAAGTTGGTTAAACTCCGCAAACGTGGAAATCACGTTCAGATACAGATGAAGTACATTCTAATAGTTGAGTTAAAAGTTTTTCAATTACTCTTTCTACTGTCTTCACTTCACCTTGTAATGCTTTGAAACTTTCTTCTTTTGTTTCTTTTAGCGCATTTTCAAAAATTTCATCTGTGTACATAAATTATACTCCTTATTATCTCAACAATTTATACTACGGCTCATTTTTATAAAAACTTTAATTTTTCATAAAATTTTTGTTACAAAATTTCATCTTTTGTAGAGGTTTAAATAATTTTAAAGTAAAATGTTAACATGTTTGCAAAGGGGAAATACTAATGTTAAAGGATTTCGAATTGACAAGTTACGATTTTTATTCAAACCGCAGAGATATGGAATTAATATCTACAATTGTAGAAACATTGAAAAAAATCCTTGAAGAAGATAGAAAACAAGAACAACCTTTATTTTTAAAAATTTCTGATAATCTAATTATGAATATTGCGAGAAAAGTTGTTCAAGAGAAAAAGAAAACTTTTTTAATCGGTATAACAGGAGAAAGTGCTTCAGGGAAAACTGTTTTCGTTGACAACACCATCAAAGCGTGTATCAAAAATAAAACTGAAGGTATTTATACCGTAATTCGTTGTGATGATTATTACAAAGATACATCAAAAGAATTGAAAGAAGCTGGAAGTTACGAAGCACTATTCAAAACAGGATTTAGTTTTGACACTCCAGATGTTATCGATTTAGATTTAATGAAGAGCCATTTAGTTTCATTAAAGGAAGGCTTAACAATCAAATCTCCTCGATACAACTTTGTAACTTGTGAATCTGATCCTAACGGAGATGAAAAGAAGCCTGCAAAAGTTATTTTAACCGAAGGTTTGTATGTCTTGAACGAAGGCGTAAGAGATATTATGGATGTAAAAGTTTATGTATTCACTCCGCTTGAAGTTATCAAAGATAGATGGTACAAACGAGCTGCTCAACGAGGTAAATCTGGAGAAGCTGCGGATTTACAGTTTGCAGATGTAAATAAAACGGCTCAACAATATATTCGCCCAGCTTATCAAATTTCTGATGCAGTAATCAACGGAATGGTTAGCCAAGAATATATTCAAGAAATTACAGACAAAATATTCAACGCTCTAAGAGCTATTGAATTTTAAATAAAAAATATATTACAAAAAAGAGGAACAATTATTGTTCCTCTTTTTTGCTAGGAAGTAAAAGTTCCCCACCTTTTAAAACGCTTTTTGACAAGTATTGCATCTTGGCTCAACCTGTATTGGTGCAGCACACCCGCAAGGTTCTCTCTTAATCTTTACTCCATGTAATTTTTCACACTTCGTAAGTTTTGGTTTCTTACATTTAACTACTTTTTGTTTTTGACATCCGCAATTTCTAAAACCAGTAAAAGGATTTAAACTATTCAAACCATCATATGTCCACGCAAAAGCACCCTGAGCAGGAATTGTTAAAAATGCAAGCAAGGTAAAGAAACCCAGAAATTTTTTCATATTCACTCCTTATATTTTTATTTACTACCCCAAGTAGGTAACATTATTATTTTAAAAGTTTTAGTTAAAATTTCTATATCCATAAGGAGCAAAATACATAGAAAAACAGATTAAATAAAAAGTAGTATTTTGGGACAAAAAAAATCTGGTTAGAAGTAATAACTTAAAACCAGATTCTTTTTATATTTTGGATGTTAACTATTTAGAGATGCTTGCATCTTCTAATAAGATAACTTTAACAGTTTCACCTTTTTTAGCACTGTAATTCAATCCTGGAGTAACTAAACCAGTAACCAAACCAACACCAGCACCAACTGGAGTACCGATAGCAATACCAGTACCTACTTTGTCTGGGTTAGGAATGAATGAGAATCCAACACCAGCACCAGTACCAACAGCAGCACCACCAACAGTGTATAATGCAACTTTACCAGCTGTCATCCAAGGACCTTCTTTCAAAGCATAATCTTTGTAGAATGGTTTTGCATTCAAGTCAACTGTTTTTCCATCTGGAGTAACAACTTTGTTGATTTGAGCATAAACTCTAGCGTTTTTGTTGAACCATTGTGGATCTTTAATTTCTAATACATTACCATAGAAAGTAGATCCAGCTGGGAATAATACAGTACCTTCTTCAGTTACGATATTTTCTGAGTTAGAGAATGTAACAGCATCACCAGCAGCATGCAATTTTGATTTGAATGCTTCATTAAATTCGATAGCTAATACGTTACCTTCTTTAACGATGTTTCTCAAGTTAGTAACTGTAACTTCGTTAGAAGGAGCTTTTTTAACCATGTTCAAGTGTTCAGTACCTGTAACAGTTTCTGTAACTTTTTTGTATTGAGATTTTACAAGATCTAATCTTTGTCTTAATCTGTATAATAATACAGCAGCTTCAGCTCTTGTTAAATCTTCAGTTGGTCTTAATTCATTTTCATTAGGGTGATTTACGTAGATACCATATGATAAAGTTTTTGCATAAACATTTTTAGCCCATCCTGGAACTTTATTTGCATCTGAATATTTAGAAACAACATTAGCATCAACTGTACCATCAATAGTGATGTGGCTAATTACTGATTGAGCTTCATCTCTTAGGATGTGACCAGCTGGTTTGAATGTACCATCTGGGTAACCATATACCAAACCTAATTGTTGAGATCTTGCAACTGGAGCATAAGCTGCACTTGATTTTGCAACATCAGCAAATCTGTAGTTAGATTTAATTTCTAGGTCTTCATTACCTAAAACTTTAAGTAAAGCTTGAACAAATTCAACTCTTGAAATTTTGTTTTCTGGATAGAAATTTCCGTTTGATAATGACATTACAGAATCGCTAACAACACTTGCGATTTCTGGTTGAGCCCAATAAGTTTTGCTAACATCTTCAATTCCTTTGTAAGCAAAAGCTGGGACAGCATTGATAGTAAGCATTCCGCATACTAATAAACCTGCTAGTAGTCTTTTCATTTTTTCACTTCCTCATCTTTTTTCTACTACATAAACACAAAAATATATTTTTATTATATGATAATAATATAGAAAAGTAAATAGCTAGCCCCAAGAATATAACTAGGAGGAAAAAGATGAGAAATGTAGCAGCTACAAAAATCGTGTCAACACTAGGCCCTGCCTCTAATTCAGAGGATATGATTCGTAAATTATATAGAGCTGGTGTAACCATGTTCAGATTAAATTCTTCGCATGGTGACATGGAAACACACAAACAAACATTAGATTTTATCCGTAAGGTTGAAAAAGAAGAACACACTGTTATTCCTGTTCTTTTAGACCTACAAGGACCAAAAATCAGAGTTGGTAAATTTGATGAACCTATCGCTATTAAAGCTGGAGAAGTTCTTAAATTTAGACACCAAGACAAATACGAAAACGATATCATTCCTGTTGACTACGAAGGAATTGCAAACGACGTTAAACCTGGGGATAAAATCCTTATTGATGATGGTAAAATTCAATTAACAGTTGAAAAATCAGAAGATAACATCGTTTATGCAAAAGTTCTTACAACTGGAGTTATCAAACCTCGTAAAGGTTTGAACTTACCAGGAGGAACTGCAAGTCTTAACATTTTAACTGAAAGAGATAAAATGTTCTTAGAATTTGCAATGAACAATGATATTGATTATCTTGGTCTATCTTTCGTAAGATGCAAAGAAGATTTGCAATCATTGAGAGCAATTTTAGACAAGAACAATTCTCGTTTAAGAATTATTTCTAAAATTGAAAAACCACAAGCTCTAGAAAACATTGACGACATTATTGAATATTCAGATGGTATCATGGTTGCTAGAGGAGATTTGGGTATTGAAACTCCAATCCAACAATTACCTATCGTTCAAAAAACAATTATCAGAAAAACTAACGCAGTTAGAAAACCTGTTATTGTTGCAACTCAAATGTTGGAAAGCATGATTGAAAACCCAATGCCAACAAGAGCAGAAGCTTCTGACGTTGCTAATGCTATTATTGATGGTGCTGACGCAGTTATGTTATCTGGTGAAACTGCTGCTGGTAAATACCCAGTTGAAGCTGTTTCTATCATGAAAAAAATTGCTGAAGATATTAACAATAGCCAATTCATGAGAAAGAATGAATTCCCTTCAACTATCAGAACTGAAGAAAATGCTATTCCTATGTCAATCGCAGTTTCAGTTGCAGATACTTTGAAAAACTTACCAAAAGCTAAAGGTGTAATCGCCTTGACTGCAACAGGTTATACAACAGCATTGATTTCTGAATGCAGGCCATCAGTTCCAATTTATTCATTCTGTGAAGATGCTAAAGTTGGTAGATTTATGCAACTATTCAACAGTGTTTCATCTATCAAAGTTGATGACAAAAACATTGAAATTGATAAGAGTTCTTTAATTGAATTGAATGAATTCCTTAAAAAAGAACTTGAAATGGAAGCTGGAGATTGCGTAATCATTACTGGTTCAGTTCCACACTTGATGTCTGGACAATCTACAAACTTCATGAAAATCCACAAAATTTCGTAAGTTTATAGAACTCAAAATAAAAAGGCTCACCGATGAATCGATGAGCTTTTTTTTTATTTTTTATCAAATTTTTCAGGGTGGGCTGAATTAGATAAAATAATTTCATAATACTCATTTTTATCAATATTTACACCCATTGTTTTTATATCACAATATTTTTTCTTTTTTTTGTTCAAAAGTTTTTTATAATCTTGTCCCATATTTGAAATATATCATAAAGAAAAAAGAAACAATTGCACAAACCTCTTTTTACGTTACAAGTTTTAATATTCATATGTCATTGCTTGCAAATTTAATATATTTATTATAGGATTTATAATACGAACGTGCGTCGGCGGACTTTGTGTGTGGAAGAAAGTCATTCAACGTCGATTAAGGAATTACAAAGTTAAGTAATAGTTTAGAAATATAAAGGAAAGCAAAAATGAATAACCCAATTATTGATGAATTAGAAAAAAGTTATTTAGGCAAAGAACTTCCTGCAATGAACGCAGGTGATACTGTTAAAGTTTTCGTAAAAATCGTTGAAGGTAACAAAGAAAGAATTCAGGCTTTCGAAGGTACAATTATTAAAATGCATGGTTCAGGTTTGAACAAAACTATCACTGTAAGAAAAGTTTTCCAAGGTGTTGGTGTTGAACGTGTATTCTTAATCAACTCTCCAAGAATTGACAAAATCACAGTTCTTAGACGTGGTGATGTTAAACGTGCTAAATTGTACTATTTGAGAGAAAGATCTGGTAAAGCAACTCGTATTAAGGAAAAAATTGAAAAAAGATAAGACTCACATTCACTGGTATCCAGGACATATTGCAAAAGCAGAGAAAAAGCTGAAAGAGCAGCTTTCTTTGGTGGATGCCGTGATTGAAGTTGTAGATGCGAGATTACCAATCTCAAGCTGTTATGACAATATATCGGGGCTTCTTAACGGAAAGCCTCGATTTTTGTTGGTTAACAAATCGGACTTGGTTGATAAAAATTTACTCAAACCTTATATTGAGGAATTAAAAAAACGCTTTGAAATTCCAGTAATAGTTACTGAGGCAAAAAACAATAAAGATATTAATATTATTGTCAAAAAGGCTGTTGAATTGTCTGAACCTAGAATTCAAGCCTTGATGGCAAAAGGATTACTCAGAAGACCTGCAAGAATCATGGTTGTAGGGCTTCCAAATGTAGGTAAATCTAGTATTATCAATAAACTTACACGTTCTTCTAAAACAAAAATTGGAGCGAAGGCTGGTGTTACACGCCAACAACAATGGGTTAGAATTAACCCTCAACTTGAACTCCTTGATACCCCAGGGATTATCCCTATGAAACAAGAAGACCAAGAACGAGCTAAAAAATTAGCATTCGTAAATTCTGTATCAGAAAACGCTTATTCTAATGAAATTGTTGCAGAAGAACTTTTAAGCATGCTTGATGAAAAACAAGCAAAAGTTTTTCGAGAATATTACAAATTACCAGAAGAATTAGAACTCAATATTGATAACATATCTATCACAAGAAATTGGCTTTTGACAGGTGGTTCAACAGATAGAGAGAGAACATCTGTTTATATTTTGCGAGATTTCCGAGAAGGAAAAATTGGGAAGTTCATTCTTGATAATTTAGAATAAATTATTTATTATTCACTCCATATCCAAACATCGCAAAGTCATATTTGACAGGGTCATCAGGACAAAACTTTTTCAAATTTTCAGTTAACTCTATAACTGATTTAAAATCGTTTGCTTTTCTTGTCAAAAGCCCAGTTTGTCGTGAAATTCTTCCAACATGAACATCTAGTGGAATATATAATTCAGATGGAGAAATAAAATTCCATATTCCCAAATCAACAGGACATTTTCTTACCATCCAGCGAAGGAACATGCACATCCTTTTCATAGCTCCACCATTATGAGGATTAGGAATCATTTGATAAAAACCCTGCTTTGCTTTTTCACTAGCTCTAGAATAAAAATAATCCACAACACATTCAAACATTTTCTCTTGAGAAAACCCATACGCAAACAATTCCTCTAAACCATCTGAGGTATTATAAAGTTCTTTTAAAATAAGAAAAATTTCAGCGAAATCATCTGGTTTTCCAAATCTATAATTAAAATCTCCTAGAATTTTAGGTTCAAAATTCTGAATAAAATTTAGAGGTTCGTGTTCTGCCAAATCGAATAACTCATTTAATTTTTTGATAAATTGTTGCCTACTTCCATAAGCCACAAGAGATGCAATAAATCCAGCAAGTTCAATACTCTTTTTATCTTTGAATTTATGAGGGAATTGAACAGGATCATCTTTTATAAAATCAACTGTTTCATATTTTTCGACTAATACATCGAGTTCATTTTTTGTAATCATAACAATAGAATACTCCAAAAACATTATAGTTTGCAAAGAGATATTATTTTTAGTAAACTATCTGTGTATGGAAGGACAAATTTACAAAATTCATTCAGATTTATTTCACGTGAAAAGTGCGGGAGATTTTTATGAATGCAAAGTTCGTGAAGTATTAAAAAAACAACGTCAATCCATTCTTGTTGGGGATTTTGTAGAATTTGATAATAACGTTATTTCAAAAATTTTACCTCGAAAAACTTACATTAGGCGTCCATCCGTCGCAAATGTAAATCAAGTTGTAGTTGTATCAGCTCTAAAACAACCGGATTTAGATTTGCACCAATTAAACAGATACATCGCCCTTGCGAAGTATTACAAAATTCCAGTAGTTTTGTGTTTTAACAAAGAAGATTTAGGATTAGAATCCGATGCACAAGATAAAATTTTATCTATTTATGGGAATTTAGGTTATAAAGTTGTTTTTACCTCTGCAATAGAAAAAAAAGGTATTGAAGAGTTTAAAAAATTATTAAAAGGTAAAATAAGTGCTTTATGCGGGAATTCTGGTGTTGGGAAATCAAGCCTAGTTAATGCACTAAACCCTAACGTAAATTTAAAAACAAATTCAGTTAGCGACAAACTTCACAGAGGAACACATACCACTAGACATTGTGAAATTATTCCACTAGATGAAACAACAAATATTGTTGACACTCCAGGATTTAGCAATGTTCGATTTGATTTTATTTTGCCACATGATGTAGATTTGTTGTTTGAAGAAATGATCCCATATCGTGATTCTTGTAAATACGGGAATTGCCTTCATATAAATGAAACAGGCTGTGGTGTGTTACAAAATATCGACAAAATTGATGAAACAAGATACTCAAGTTATGTTGAATTTGTCAATGAAGCTTTTGAATACAAAGAAAAAGTAAAATATAACGGAGTTAAAGAAGAATCTTCTAGCAAATTCAAAAATAACAGAGCAATTGCAAAAATTAGTGCAAAAAAAAGAGAAGCTTCTCGAAATACAAAAAAACAATTAATATATAAGGAACTTAATAACGATGAAAATGAATGATTATATTGAATTAGTTAACGATAAATTAAATGAATTTTTACAAATTGAATATCCAGAAAGCATTTTCAAATCTATGAAATATACGGTAATGTTACCAGGCAAAAGATTACGCCCTGTGATGTGTTTAGAAACTTGTAGAGTCCTTGGCGGAGAGTTAGAAGATGCAATCCCAACAGCTTGTGCAATTGAAATGCTACATGCTCAAACACTAATTCATGATGATTTACCTTGTATGGATAATGATGATTTTAGAAGAGGCAAGCCTTCTAATCATAAGGTTTTTGGAGAAGCAATTGCAACTCTCGCAGGAGATGCTTTACTTACTTTTGCACCTCAAGTAATTACAAAAAATTCAAACAATCTTTCTCCTTCAGTATTGATAAGAGTTCTCAATGAGTATTTTCAATATGCAGGAGCAAGAGGGGTAATTGCAGGACAGGTTGTAGATATTGAATCAGAAAATAATACTCAAATTATTGATAAAGAAAAAACTTTAAAATATCTACATTTACATAAAACTTCAGATTTATTTAAACTCTCAATGAGAACTGGTGCAATTATTGCAGGAGCAGAAGATGAAAAACTAGAAGCCTTAACTGAATTCGCAGAAAATTTTGGATTAGCTTTTCAAATTGCGGATGATATTTTAGATGAAATCTCTACATTTGAAGAAATGGGTAAAACTCTAGGAAAAGATAAAGAAGAAGGGAAATTGACATACGTATCCTTATATGGGCTAGAAGAGTCAAAATGTAAACTTGCTTGCCTATTTAAAAAATGCTGTGATATAATGAAGAAACAGAATTTTGAATCTGAAATATTCAAAGATATGATTAAGAAAATAAATGAGAGAGTAGGTATTTAATGTTTTTAGATGTAATAAGAGCCACAATTGCTAATAATGGTTATGAAGTAATTACTTGCGGAGTGGCATCTGCTTTTTTTGCTCAAGTAATAAAATTTATATTATTTACAGTAAAAAGTAGAAGAGTTAATTTCAAGATTTTTTCAACAACAGGAGGAATGCCTAGTTCTCACTCTGCTGGTGTAATGGGATTATCTACAATGGTAGGGATTTTACAAGGTTATGATTCAATCTTATTTGCTATGTCATTAGGATTTTCACTAATTATTATGTATGATGCTGCAGGATTGAGAAGGGCTGCAGGAAAAACAGCAGCTTGTTTAAACAAAATGATGGAAGATTTTTATCACCATGACTTGCAATCCGTTGGTGGAAAATTGAAAGAACTTCTTGGGCATACTCCTTTTGAAGTTTTTGTGGGTGCAATTTTTGGTATTTGTTTCGCTTATTTGTTCCACTGGTTTATTTTGAAATAAAAATTAAAGAAAAATTTTTTCGATGGCGGATTAAAAAAAATCCGCCATTTTTATATTGCGACTTAATCTCTTTTGTTAAATTTAATGAGCCAATTTAAATAGATGAATTCTTTACGTTTTATATTTACAATCTTTAATTTTAATTGAAAAATGGAGAGTTGTTATGTACAATTATTCTATAAAAAGGAGTGTTTTTATGAGCGACGTACAGAAGAGAATTTTGATAGTTGATGATGATGATGAAATCAGAGATTTATTAGAGTTTGACATCAGAAGTAGCGGATATTTTGTTGATACTGCAAAAGACGGACTTGAAGGGTTAAACAAAGCTCTTAATAACACCTATGATTTAATTTTGCTTGATGTTATGATGCCAAAAATGAACGGGTTTGATGTTTGTAAAAATATTCGCCAAGCAAAGTTGTCCATACCAATCCTAATGCTTACGGCAAAAGGCACAATCGAAGATAAAACAGATGGTTTTGATTGTGGAGCTGATGATTATTTGGTTAAACCATTTGATATTCAAGAAGTTTTACTTCGCATAAGAGTTTTGCTTCGTAGGAATACTGTTAGTATAGAAGAGACTCCTCTTTCGAATGAAGTATTGAGAAGTGGAGATATAGAAATCTTCCCAGAATCACTAGAGGCTGTTATTGTTAACAAAAAGGTTAAACTAACACCAACGGAATTTGAAATTTTATACTGCTTGATGCAACATTTTAATCATCCTGTTACCCTTGCAACATTGCTTGATGAAGTATGGGGATATGATAGTAATGAAGATGTTAGGATGTTGAGAGTCCACGTTGGCGGTTTACGAAACAAAATAGAACCTAATGCAAAAAATCCAAAGTATTTGCATACTGTTACTAATGTTGGTTATAAGTTAACACCTTTTGCTCAAGAGTAATTTGCTTATGAAGAATTTTGGTTTTGGTTTTAAAAGATTAAAAATAATTGAACAAATTGCAATTGTGTTTTTTATTGCCGTTGTAATTCCGATGTCAATTAGTGGTTTTATTATCAATAATATTAACCAGCAATCAGTCAGACATCAATTGAGGGAATCTGCAATTCTTGTTGCCAGTATGGTGTCAGATGAAGTTGATTTCTTTTTGAAAACTAATGAATCAACCTTGACCCAGATAGCTGATACTTTGGAATATTTGCCATCTAAAAAATTAAAAGCAAAATTTATTAAAGATGTTGCAAGAAGATATCCAAACTGTGAAGACATTGTAATTGTCCACAATCCACATGAACTAGAAAAGATTATCGATGATTCCCATATAAATGAAAAACCCATTTTATCAACTCAAATGAAAGATGGTTCTTTTCTTGTAATTATTTTCAATGCAAATAATTGGGATTCTCAATTGTTTAAGTCTTTAGAGAATGATAACCGTCAAATATACATATTAGACAAGAATAACTATTTGATATCATCGCACAATTTTACGCCAGAAGTATTTAAAGAAACATTGGATTTGCTTCCTAGTGATATGGAGGTAGATGCTCCGGTAATTTTCGGGGATGAAAAAAATCGACCAATTGTTTATTTAAGACGTCATAACCCTGATTTGACGATAGTCGTAAACACTACGGAAAATATGGCTAAACATGCAATTTTAGATAACAGGGTTAAAATAATTATTTCCGTTTTATCGGCTATTTTGGCTATGATGCTGCTGATAGGTTTTTATATGTATTATTTGTATATAAACATTAGGCAGTTATTTAAAGCGGTTATAGCCTTATCTAAAGGGAATTATCAAAGACAAATTAGACTTTTAACAACGTCTTTCACTCCATACGAAATTGTTTTCTTAGCAAATGAATTTAACAATATGGCATCAGAAATTCATAAGACATACCTACAATTGAAACGTAAAAATATGGAATTAAAAGCATTGAATGAGTTTCGTTCAAATTTGATTGATACTGTTAGTCACGAATTGAGAACTCCATTAACAAGTATTCAAGGTTATACTTCAAGATTGATGCGTCAAGATATTGTTATTGATGATGAAACGAAGCAAAAATCTTTAAGAATTATCAAGGAGCAATCAGAACGCTTAAAACGCTTGATAGAGGATTTATTGACTATTCCCGATATAGAGGGAATGCGTCTTCGCACAGTAAATGATAATATTTGGCTGAATAAAGTTTTTGAACAAGCAGAATTACTTTTAAGAAAGCGTGACGGGCATGAAATTGTTGTTAATTTAGATTTAGATTTTCCACAAGTAGTTGCTGATAAAGGTAGATTGGAGCAGGTTTTTGTAAATTTGTATGAAAATGCGGTTAAATATTCATATCCGGATACTCCGATTTTAGTTGATACTGCGGTTGTGGATGATAAGGCAGTTATTACTGTAAAAAATAAATGTGATAGAATACCTCCTAAAAAGTTACAATCCTTGTTTGGTAAATTCGTAAGGCTCGATGATAATATGACAAGAACAACTAGAGGCAGTGGGTTAGGGTTATTTATTGTCAAGGGTTTAATTGAAGCTATGGGGGGGACTATCGAATTACGTTCAGATGATAAATATGGTTTTATTGCAATTATTACCCTAAATATAGCAAAAGATAATGAGGTTAATTCATAAGTGAATAGGTTTATGTCTATTGCAATTGAAGAAGCAAAAAAATCCAATGGAGATATCCCTGTTGGAGCGGTAATAGTAAAAGATGGGAAAATCCTCGCTAAAAACCACAACACTCGAGAAAAGGACAATGACATTACTTCTCATGCAGAAATTCTAGCAATTCGACAAGCCGAAAAAGAATTAAACAACTGGCGTTTAGATAATTGTGATTTGTACGTAACACTAGAGCCTTGCCCTATGTGTGGATGGGCAATTTTACAATCCAGAATAAAATCCGTTTATTTTGGAAGCTATGACCATAATTACGGAAGTTTCTCATCCAAAATTGATTTGAGGGAATTATCCACATCAAATCCAAATATTTACGGTGGAATAAAGGAAGAAGAATGCGACAAATTATTAGAAACATTCTTCAAAGAGTTACGAAAATAAATTCGATTAACCCTTTACGGCCCCTTCATTTTCCCCAGAAATAAAGTATTTTTGCATCGCTAAGAAAAATATAATAATTGGAATTGTTGAAATAATTGAACCAGCAGCAATAAATCTCCAATTAGAAGAGAACATTCCCTGCAAATTATTTACCCCAACAGGAAGAGTGTACATTGCCTCTTTGGTCAAAACAATACTTGGCCAAAGGAATTCACCCCAAGAACCAATAAAAGTAAATATTGCAAGAACGGCAAGAGAAGGTTTAACCATTGGTAGTAAAACTTTCCAAAAGACCTGAAAAACATTACAGCCATCTACAATTGCCGCCTCTTCCATTTCTCTTGGAATAGCCAAGAACGCTTGACGCATCAAAAATATTCCAAAAGCACTAACCGCAAACGGCATAATTAACCCAATAAATCCCATAGTTTCATTCACACTATCAACAAGGTGGAGTTTAAGAGTTATCAAATACACAGGCAACATAATTGCTTGAAATGGAACCATAATCGTTGCAAGAATTGAAAAAAATGCAATCTTTTTCCCCTTAAATTCCATCCTTGCTAGTGGATATCCTGCGAGTGAGGATAAAATCAAATTTAATAAAACCGTTCCTCCCGCAACAACCATACTATTGATAAAATACCGCATTAAATCAACTTTATGCCAAACGCCAACATAATTTGCAAATGTGAAATCTTTGGGAATAATTGTTGGAGGATACGCAAAAATATTTTCTCCACTACCCTTTAATGATGTTGACAATAACCAAATGAAAGGGAAAATTGAAAGAATAGACACAAATATTAAAATTGTGTGTATCCAAATGTTTTTCAATTTTATTTTATTTTTAACTTTTTCTAAAATATTCAAAATTATTCCTCTTATATTTGGTATTTATTTTTTTCAAAACATAATATGTTAACTAACGAAAAAATCATAACTATTGCCAATAAAATAACAGCCATTGCTGAAGCATAGCCTAAATCGAGATTTTCAAAAGCTTTTTCATATATATAATAAACAATTGTTTTTGTAGAATTTAATGGTCCACCCTTTGTCATAACATAAATTTCTGCAAATATTTTCATCGCAGATATTGAACTTATTGTCGTAACAAGAGCAATAGTAGGCATAATATGCGGAACAGTTACGGTCAAGTGTTTAGTCAAAAAATTCGCTCCATCAATATCACAAGCCTCATATAATTCATTCGGAACACTCATCAACGCGGCTAAATAAATCATCATATAATATCCGATACCTTTCCAAATGGTAACGATTATCACCGAATAAATAGCATATTTTGGATCAGTCAGCCAACCAATTGAATGAATATGTAAAACATTTAATAAATAATTCAAAATACCTTGTTCTGCATATAACCACTTGAAAGCAATTGCGGCAACAACAATCGAAACAATTACTGGAAGGTAAATTAAAATTTTATATAAAGTAATTCCCCTAATTTTTTGATTAATTAAAATCGCTAAAAACAACGGTACAATTGCTAAAATCGGAACAGCAACAACAAGATAAATAATCGTATTTATCATAACTTTATAAAAAATAGGGTTGTGCAATATTTCAATATAATTCTTTAAACCTGCAAAATTTGGACTATAAATATTATTGGCATAATCAAAAAAACTAAGTCCTATTGTTTGGAAAAACGGGATAAAAAAGAATATAAGTAAAACTATCCCTGCGGGAAGCAAAAACAAATATGGTGCGGTTTTTCCATAATACTTAAACATACCTTGATTATCTCATTTTAAGCGTATTTCGTCAAGAAATAAATATTATTAACTGGAAAAATTTACAGATTTATCTTATAATTTTGATATGAAAAAATTACTTGTAACATTAATTATTTTATGCGGTTGTACCGCATCAGCAGCACCAACTTTGCCTTGGCAAAAACAACCTGAACCAGTTAAACCAGATGCAATTACAGAACAGGCAAAAATTTTGTATGCTCAAAATGAAATTGATTCAGCTCTAGAAATCTTAAAAGGTAAAGCGGACGATGATAGAAATGCCGATGATTGGTTAATTATGGGAAATATATTGCAAGACAAGGATAAAATTGACCAAGCGATTTATATGTATAATCAAGCAATAACAAAAGACCCAAAGAACTACAAGGCACATTATAACTTAGGGTATATTTATTTTATCCAAGAAAAACCAAACATGGCACTAGCCGAATTCAAAAAATCTGTAAAATATAAAGACGACTTTTCTTATGGATATTACAATATGGGTTGTGCATATTTAAAATTAAAAGATTATCGAAACGCAAAATATAATTTTTTTAGAGCATTAGATTTGAAGAATGGAAATCCAAACATTTATTATAATTTGGCATATTCATATAAAATGCTTAATAAGGAAAAACAAGCCCAAACATATTTAGATTTATATAATAAAATTATGGAAAACCAGCAACTATAAAGAGATAGGAATACAGTAAAATGAAGACATATAAAGGTATAATTTTTGATTTTAACGGGACATTGTATTGGGATTCCCGCAAACATAAAGAAGCGTGGGTAGAATTTTCTAAAAAACTACGAGGTACTCCTTTTACTGAAGAAGAAATGCTAAAATACATGTTTGGAAGAACGAATGAAGAAATTATCAAATATGCAATTGGGAAACAACCAACACCTGAAATGGTTGAACGTTTAGGACAAGAAAAAGAAGAATTTTACCGTCAAATGTGCTTAAAGGATAAAGAAAATTTTCATTTGGCTTATGGAGTTGTAGAATTCTTAGACTTTTTAAAAGAAAATGACATTCCAAGAACAATTGCAACAATGTCAGATAAAATTAATGTAGATTTTTATATAGAGCATTTCAATCTTGCAAAATGGTTTGATTTAGACAAGATTGTATATTCAGACGGAATAATTCCAGGGAAACCAGCCCCAGATATTTATGAAATTGCAGCAAAAAATTTAGGACTAAAAACCGAAGATTGCATAGTTGTTGAAGATGCAATTTCTGGCATAGAATCTGCAAGAGCTGCCCATATTGGAAAAATCATTGCTATCTGTTCAGAAGAAAGCCCAGAATTATATAAATCAATTCCTGCAGTAAGTTCAATTATCAATAGCTTTAGAGAATTTGATAAAACCTTATTTGATATAAAAGCTAAGGTCTAAGACATTTGTAAATACAAAAGCGTTAAGCTTTGATAGAGATACTTCGCTTTGCTCAGTATGACGAATTTGAAATAATACTCAACAACTTCCTCTCCTAGGTACACTAGCTGAACCGACGAAACGAAGTTGAGTCGAGTGAAACTGCGTGTCGTATGGCTGAGGTTAGGAGAGGGGTTAATGGTTAATTTTAAACTTTAAATCCTTGATGGCAAAGTTGTTTGCCGAATGGATGTTATATTTATTTGGGTCAAATTTTATTTCCATGCATAATCTTTACTGATTTTCCAACCATCATCCATAATTTTCTTTGCTCCAAATTTTGACCAATCAACACCTCCAGATGGTGCTGTTGTTGGAACAACAGAGCCTTTTTCTCTATCGATGGTAAAGAAAAATAAGTCTCTACCTGCACGATTTGGAGGTACATCACTTCCATTTATATCAACAAAGATTGTTGCACCCATATTGCCATACCCAATACCAAAAGCAATACATGTTCCATCTTGCAATTTAATAGAAGATTCACTACCCATAAAAGGTGTTGAAATATAACCAGAACTTTTACCCGTTCTTGTATTTATCCAAGCATATTGAGCACTTGCATACTTTGCTCCAAAGTATGCAGTAGCAGGGTCATAACACATAACATTTCTATTACCGCCATTCACTGGCCTTGGATAAAAAGTTGCTCCTGCATAATGAGGGAGAATATAATTTTTAACATAAACAGATGGGGATCCCGAAATAACATCCAACCCTGGGTCGTCATTTATTGAGAGCATAACTTGGTTTAACTGTGAATATACCTTTTTTAATTTTACAACAGTAGCAAGTTTTTGATATTTTGTAATTAGTCCAGGAATGGTTATTGTCGCAACGACTCCTATTATTCCCAAGGTAATCAATACTTCTGCTAATGTAAAAGCTTTTTTATGTTCTCTCATGCCCTCTTTCGCTCCTTGTATGATTTAACAAATAAATTATACTATATATGGTTATAATTATAGTTATACAGCTATAATATGTCAACTCTCTTGAGTTCCCCTAGAAGAGAGAATAATATTAATAAATGGAATATAAATTTGAAAATATTAAAATTATAGATTTTATAAAAACACTCACTGTTTATAAGGGAACCTCACTAAGAAAACTTATAGCAAAACTCTCTAATCAAAAAGGGGTGAGCAACTGTTATTCTAATTTTTATGCAAAACTGAAAAAAGAAACAATTAGGTTTTCCGAGGTGGCGGATATTGCAGATGCCCTAGGTTACGAAATTATTTTCAAAGAAAAACAATAATTATAAAAAAGGAAGTGATAATCACTTCCTTTTCATTATCTATTCAGCTTTTTTAACTTTTCTAATTATTCGACCACGTTCTTCAACACGCTTTTGGTGATAACCATAAAATGCGTATATCATAATTCCGACAAATAACCAAATTGCAAAATACACAGAAGAAGTTTTTAATGTTTTCAATGAAAATACAATCAAAACTCCACAAATCAAGATTCCTAATATTGGAAACCACGGACAGAACGGAACTTTGAAAGGTCTTGGTCTATCAGGGTTTGTTTTTCTTAAAATCAATACTGCCAAGCAAATAATAACAAAAGATGTGAATGTTCCGAAATTACACAACGCAGCAGAAATGTTCAAATCCATGAATAATCCACAAACAATTACCACAACACCAGAAATCCAAGTCATCACGTGCGGAGTTCTATATTTTCTATGAATTAATCTCCAAGATTTTGGTAGAAATCTGTCACGGCTTATTGCATATAAAATTCTTGTTGTTCCTAGTTGGTAAATCAACAAAACTGATGTCAACGCACACAACGCACCAATTGAAATCAAACCAGCAAACCAATCTTTGCCAATATAACTCATTGCGTGAGCAATAGGAGCTTGAATATCAATTCTTTCAATAGGAACAATTCCTGTCAAAACTAACGCTACACATACATACAAAATTGTACAAATAACTAATGTTCCCAAAATTGCAATAGGTAAATCTCGTTGAGGATTTTCTGTTTCCTCTGCTGTTGTTGAAATTGCGTCAAATCCGATATATGCAAAGAAAATTAAAAACGCACCCATAATAACACCCGTTGGGTCTTGTGGGAAGAAAGGAGTCCAGTGTTCTGGTTTTACGTAAAATGCTCCTACAATTATGAAAGACAAAATCATAAACATATTTACACCAACCATAATACTTGCAACTCTTGTTGATTCTTTAACACCTCTTACCAAAAGCATAGTTAGAATAAGAACAATTGCAACCGCTGGAAGATTCACGGCAAAAGGGATATGCCCAAATAAGTATGGGATTTTATCGTGAATATCCCAATGATTATTATTGCAAATAGCAAGCATCGTTTTATAATCATATCTTAACCAGATAGGGAAATTAACCACAAAATCTGGTAAATATTGTTTAAAACCCTTCAAAAATTGGATGAAATAACCAGTCCAAGCACTTGCAACAGTGATATTACCAATTGCATACTCAAGCATTAAAATCCATCCGACCATCCAAGCCATAAATTCACCCATAGTAGCATAAGTATAGGTATAAGCACTACCCGCAACTGGAATCATTGATGCTATTTCTGAATAACATAACGCTGAAAATACACAAGCAACTGCTGCCAAAACCATTGAAACTACAATAGCTGGACCTGCACCCGCACTTTCTGCACTACCTGTAATTGCGGTACCAATAATTGTAAAAATACCAGTACCAACAACCGCACCAATACCAATTACGATAAGGTCGAATACGTTTAATGTCTTTTTTAGTTCTGAACGCTTACTAGTGTTAATAAGATCGTCCATACTTTTTCTTTTAAATATATTTCGGCTAATCTGTTTCAAATCCATTTTTATAATTATTCCTAATCCTCAGTTACTCCGTGTACAATTTCTCTATGGATTTTATTTTCATTATTTCTATTTTTAATAAATCCGTATAGAAGGTAAATAATTGCTCCAATACCCAACCAAACTGGGAACAACAATGCAGAGCTTCCTGCTTGAGTTGATTTATAAATCATCAAACCTCCACAGCAAAGAATACCCAAAGTTGGAGTTACAGGAGAGAATGGAACTTTGAAAGGTCTTTCTCTATTTGGGTCAGTGTGGCGTAAAATCAATACCGCAACACATACAATGATGAAAGATGTAAACGTTCCGTAGTTACATAATTCAGCTGCAACATCTAAGTTAAGAGTTAATATACCTACAACAGCTAAAAGTCCAACAGTCCAAGTTAATAGAGCTGGAGTTTTTAGTTTTGGATCAATTTTTTGAAATCTTTGTGAAATAAAGTGGTCACGACTCATTGCGAACAAAATTCTTGTAGCTGCCATTTCTAATACCAATAATACAGAAGTTAAACCAGCCAAAGAACCTATTGAAATCAGACCTGCTGCCCAATTTTGTTTTGCTTGCATCATACAGTAAGCCATTGGAGCCTTCAAAAAGTCTAGTGGAACAGGACCGCTTGTATTTTGCATCCCTGTTAAAACAAGTGCAACTAAGACGTAAACAATTGTTGTAATTATAAGAGAACCAATAATACCTATTGGCAAATCTTTTTGAGGATTTTTACATTCTTCAGCAGCTGTTGCCAAAGCATCAAATCCAATATACGCAAAGAAAATTAAAAACGCAGCAGACCAAATTCCAGACATTCCGTTTGGAGCGAATGGGTGCCAGTTTGCTGGAGTTACGAAAAACGCACCAGCCAAAATAAACAAGCCTATTACAGCCAATTTGATAAATACCATTAAACCAGCCATTTTAGCAGAATCTTTTGTACCTTTTACTAAAATAGAAGTAATTAAAAGTACAATTAGAATTGCTGGCAAATTTATACAAATCGGAACAATTCCGAATAATTTTGGAATAAATACATCAGGGTTAGCCGCAGCAATTTTTCCAGCAGAGAAAACATCATTGGTTAACCAAACTGGAGGGTGTGCAAGCCAAGCAGGTAATACATTTTCAAAACCAGAAAGGAATTGAACAAAGTGATTAGACCAAGCACAAGCAACTGCAATAAAGCCAATTGCATATTCTAGCATCAATACCCAGCCAACCATCCATGCAGCAAATTCACCTAATGTTGCAAATGTATAAGTATAAGCACCACCTGCAACTGGAATCATTGTTGCAAATTCTGAATAGCATAATGCTGAAAAAATACAAGCAATAGCTGCAATAATCATTGAAACCACAAGAGCTGGTCCAGCACCTAAACTTGAACCATCTGCACTACCAGCAGCAGCAATTCCGACAACTGCAAAAATTCCAGAGCCTATAATTGCACCTACACCCAAAACGATTAAATCTATTACACCAAGAGTTTTTTCTAAACCTTGAGCTTTTGCTTCTGCAAGCATTTCATCTGGAGCTTTTATTCTAGTAATATTTTTCAAAAAATTCCTAGTAAAAGTCGCTCTGTTAAATTTTTCAGCCATTTACATTCCTTATATTTAAACTACACCTGTTTCTTTTTTACAAAGAGGAAAGCCCATTGCTTCTCGTTGTTCTACGTACATTCTTGCAACAGCAGATGCCATAGTTCTTACTCTTCCTATAAAGTTATTTCTTTCATCCTTACTAATAACCCCGTGAGCATCTAAAAGGTTAAAAGTATGAGAACATTTCAAAACATAATCATAAGCCGGCAAAACAAGTTTTGCAGCCAAACAATTATCTACTTCTTTTTGATACAAATCGAACATTTTGAATAATGCATCAGTATCAGAAACTTCAAAATTATATTTAGAAGTTTCAATTTCATTTTGCAAATAAATATCACCATATTTTAATGTATCGTTCCACATGATATCATATACTGATTCTTTATTTTGAAGATACATAGCGATACGTTCCAAACCGTAAGTTAATTCAAGTGCAACAGGTTTAACCTCTACACCACCAACTTGTTGGAAATATGTAAATTGAGTAACTTCCATTCCATCTAACCAAACTTCCCAGCCTACACCAGCAGCCCCCAAAGTTGGAGATTCCCAGTTATCTTCTACAAATCTTACATCGTGTTCCTTCAAATCAATACCCATAGCTTCTAAACTCTTTAAATAAAGTTCTTGAGCATTATCTGGCGAAGGTTTTAGAATAACTTGGAACTGGAAGTAGTGACCAAGTCTGTTTGGGTTTTCACCATATCTTGCGTCAGTTGGACGTCTGCAAGGTTCAATCATTGCAGTGTTCCAAGGTTCAGGACCTAAAGAACGCAAGAAAGTTGCAGGGTTCATTGTGGAAGCCCCTTTTTCAATATCATAAGGTTGTTGAATTATACAACCATAATCTGACCAAAACTTTTGTAAGTTAAAAACTAATTCTTGAAAATTTAATGCCATAACATATTCCAATATTGTACTATCTACACTCGTTACTCTATCGTATTACCGACATAGTAAGATTTCAACTTTTATGTAACATTTGTTACATTTTGCTCTTGAAAAAGGAATGTTTGTATAAGCTCTTTTAGAGGAATATGTAAATTCAATACAAGTTTTGTAAAATAAATATCTATTAAAAAAGAATTGGTAATATTAAATACCAATTCTTTTCTTGTATAATAATTATTACTTTATCCAATTGCGTGCATAATTGCAAATAACGGGCTTATGGCAGCAAGTCCTACCCTTTTAGCCACCTCTGGGTGTTCTTTTGCGAGTGAAATCGCTCCATATGCAGGGCACGTAGCTTTTGCAACTCCTTTTGCTATTTTTTTAGCAGTTTCTGGGTGTTCCATCGCAGTTTTGGCTATATTATAACCAGGGCAAGTAATCCTTAAAACCGTATCCAAAATTGACATATCTTTTCTCCTTAATATTTATGTTCCCCATATATATAAAAGCAATTTTACGATGAAAATTGCTTTTTGAAATATAAATTCTTAATATAAGTTAATATTAAGGGCAAAGATTTTCCCAATCAGGCTCTTCAGGCTCCTCTCCTGGTTCAACAATGTGATCCCCGCACTCAAGCATTACCTGCAAAGATAATTTTAACTGTTTTTTGTAATTTTCTCTTGCTCTTGCCAGAGTTTTAGCACAAAACGTAAAACTAGGAATTTCTTTTATTTCTACATAGTAGTAAGGGTTTCCGTCAAAATCTAAATCTTGCCCTTCTATCAATGTCCAGTTTAAGTTTAAGTAATAATCTAAATCTTTTTCGCTCATATTAAATTAGTTATCCAATGACGAATTACTTAGTGGTTGAGTTAGCATAATACCTTCTCCACCTACAACATCAGCCCTTTGATTATCAATATACAAATATACTGGTAAATTAGAGTTTAATCTAGCAGTTTTTATCAATTGATACAATCTTTTATAAAGACTGTCAGTTCCACCACCATTTACAAACGCAGAGTTTAAGTTGATAATAACTTTATCTTTTTGTTCTGATATATTTATAATCTCTGAACCTGAAGGAACTTCAGTATAAACACCACGTTTTCTTTCTTCCTGTTTAGGTCCTTGAATAAGTGCATTTGTTGCAAATCTTATTTTGCTTCCATCAATATCTTTGTTATAAACTCTCTTTACGGCCTTATAAACTTCTTCGTTATGTTCATTTTTACCTATGAAATAAACATTTACATATTCTTTGGCTTTTGTTTCCGGTTGAGTTTCTTCTTCCTCTATCGAGCGTTCTGAGACTTGAATGTCATCAGGTTGTACTTCTGGTTTTGGCATAAGCACATTGAATGCAATTAGTCCAACAACTATGCACATGCAAAAACCGATAAATACTAATAATATTTTTTGATTCTTATTCATATAAAATCCTTAGTCCTTTGGTATAACAACAATACCGCTTGTTACGATTTGGTTATTTTTAATATCAACACTATCAACAGAAACTTTTGCATCTTTATTATCTAAAATTTGTACTGAAAAATCAAGTGGATTTAGGTAATTCAAGATGAAATCAAGTTTTTGCAAATCCATGTTTAATCCTTTTGTAATAAGTTTAGTGTTTGCAAATTGTATTTTACCCTTCTTCGCAGTGAAATTTGATTCAACCGTAATTTTTTGTTCTTGTCTAATGAATGGAATTGAAATTCCTATTACATAATAGAACTTTCCGTTTTTGATAGCTACTTTTGTTGATGAAATTTTAACTCCAAAACCATAAGATTGACCAACTTTATTCAAATCTTCAATGACTTTTTGATATTTTTCGGTTTTCATTGTTTTGTTGATATCTTCAGGAGAAAGAGTTATGTTGAAAGACATTGGAAAATCTTCCATAAATATAACATCACCATCGGTTTGTTTAATATAATTGAAGTCACAAAGAGTTTTCATATATAAAGATGTTAAGTAAATATCATTAACCTTAACGTTTTTACCTTTAAGAGTTAAAGATTTAAAAATACCATTTTTCAAATCTTTTGAACTATATGAATCTAAATCAACTTTAATTTCTTCCCCTGTTAACGTTTTTGAAATAGCCTTTTTTAATACTGATTGAGTAACTTTTTCAGATACAAAATTAACCCCAGTAATAGCACCTGTTACAGTTCTCAATTTTGAATTCATATTATATGGCGCAACACACTGATAATCACATTCAGCCATCGCTGCTGTATTTGCTAATAATAAAACGCCTAACAATAAAATAATCTTTTTCATAACACCTCAAATACTTTTTTAACCAAAATTTGATTGTCTTCTACCATTCCTATAGCATGTATTCTACCACCATAAACTAAAATTACAACATCCGAATTTTTAAATCCTCTATTATATATAGCCATACCGTGGTTAACACGTTCTTTTTCGACGTCATTAAGTTCAACCTTCGATAGTGGAAGAACATCAATTGGGTTGACTAACTTATTTCTGATATCAGAAATTTCACCAAAATTTTCCAAAGGTATTGAATGTTCTCTGTTAAATAGACCTGCTTTAGTCCTTTCTAAATCAGTCAAATATCCGCCACAACTTAATTTTTGCCCTATATCATATGCAATTGAACGAATATAAGTACCCTTTGAACAGCCAACAAGAATTTTTGCTTCCTGTTTTTCATAATCAAAACTTTCTAGTTCTAACTTTGAAATAAAGACTTTGCGAGGTTTTATTTCAACTTCTTCGCCCTTTCTAGCATATTCGTATAGTTTTTTTCCATTCACTTTAATTGCCGAATATATTGGGGGTAGTTGTTCTATTTCTCCTCGAAAATCATCTAAAATAGAAATTAAATCTTCTTGAGTTATTTTTTTGTCATAAGTTTTAGTAACAGTACCATCTAAATCATAGGTATCTGTATCTTTTCCAAACTGAACAGTCGCCAAATATTCTTTATCATCATCTAAATATTCAATAAGCCTAGTGGCTTTTCCAATACAAATAGGCAAAACTCCAACCGCAAAAGGGTCAAGAGTTCCAGTATGTCCAATTTGTTTGATTTTTGTGACACGACGAAGTTTCGCAACAACATCAAAAGATGTCATCCCTTTAGGTTTATAAATATTCAAAAACCCAAATAATTGAGGCTGTTTTTTATCTACCATTCGTGCTATTTCCTCGTGCCTTGTTTATTCAAATTTAAGTCGGCTTTATTAAGCCGACTTGCATAATTATTATTATTTAATTTCGCCACGTGAAATTTTATTGATTAAATCTACAACACGAGAAGATTCTTCAAGACCATTTGTATAAACAAATCTCAATTCTGGAGTTAATCTCAATCTCAAAACTTTACCAACATTATATCTGATTTTTGCAGTACTTTTTTCGATAACAGCTTTAGTTTTTTCGATTTGTTCTTCTGAACCTAGAACGCTATATATAACTTTTGCAAAAGAATTGTCGTGAGAAACCTCAACGTCAACAATTGAAACTACACCTTCAAGACCTCTGATTTCTTTACGCAAAATTTCAGAAATGTCACGCATCAATTCTTTTCTAACTCTTTCGTTTCGTAATGTCATAATAATCTCCTTGTTATTAGAGATTATAACATAAAATAAATAAATTTCATTTCAATCATTTTAAGTGAGCTAGTGAACCGTCCCTTCTTTTAGAATAAAAATAAAGTCGGCTTGGTAAAGCCGACCTTACATCTTTTATCTCAAATTATTTATTGTTGACATTACAAACTTTTTCTTTCAACTTCTTCTTTTGTTGAAACTTCAATAATATCATCAATCTGAATATCATTGAACTTACTGAATGAAATACCGCATTCAAAGCCTTGAGCAACTTCTTTTACATCATCTTTGAATCGTTTCAATTGGTCAATTGCACCTCTAAAGATTTCTTCGCCATTTCTATAAAGAACAGCATCTTTTGAACGAACAATCTTACCTTCTGTAACATAACATCCAGCAATTTTATTTGTTTTACCAATTGTGAACACTTGACGAACTTCAGCTTTACCAAGTTCAACTTCTTTAATTTCTGGTTCAAGAAGCGATAACAATGTCTTTTCAACATCTTCTAACAATTGATAAATGATATCGTATTTCTTGATTGTTACGCCTTCTCTTTCAGCAGAAGCTAAAGCATTTCCATCTTCTTTTACGGTAAATCCTAAAATTAAAGCATTTGATGCTGCTGCAAGCATAACATCGGCTTCAGAAATATCACCAACACCAACGTGAATAATTTTTGTTGTAATTTCTTTAGACTCAACTTGGGCAATTGCTTGAGCAACAGCTTCTGCTGAACCGTGAGTATTTGCCTTGATAATTAAGTTCAATTGAGGGATATCATCATCTCCAACTGATTCACGTCTTATATGAGCAGGAAGCATAGCTTCTAATCTCTTATCACGTTCTTTTTCTTTTCTATCAGCAACAATTGCCTTCATTTCTTTTTCATTTTTAACAACTTCAAAATGGTCACCAGCTTGTGGAACTTCTGACAAACCTAATACCTCAACTGGGGTAGAAGGTTCTGCCTTTTGAATTCTTTCCCCACTATCTGATAACAAGGCTCTTACTCTACCGCAAGCAGTTCCTACAACGATACAATTTCCAGCTCTCAATGTTCCATTTTGAACAAGAAGTGTAGCAACAGGACCTTTACCCTTATCTAAGTTTGCTTCAATTACAACACCTGAAGCTTCTGCTTTAGGGTTAGCCTTCAAATCTTGAACATCTGCAACAAGCAAGATGTATTCTAATAATTCATCAATACCAGTTCCTTGAAGAGCTGAAACTTTTACAGTAATTGTATCTCCACCCCATTCTTCTGGGACCAAACCATGTTCTGTCAATTGTTGTAATACTCTATCGGGGTTTGCTCCTGGTTTATCAACTTTGTTAACTGCAACAATGATAGGAATTTCAGCAGCTTTTGCGTGGTTAATAGCTTCAATAGTTTGAGGCATAATACCATCATCGGCGGCAACAACCAAAATTGCGATATCAGTTGCCTTTGCACCTCTAGCTCTCATTTCAGTAAAGGCTTCGTGACCAGGAGTATCTAAGAATACAATTTTCTTTTCATTTTTATCACCAAGATAAACTGTATAAGCACCGATTGACTGAGTGATGCCCCCAACTTCGGATGCTACGATTTTGTGTTTTGAAGCACGAATACTATCTAATAATGTAGTTTTACCGTGGTCAACGTGACCCATGATACTAATTACAGGAGCTCTACGTTTTAATAATTTTTTATCAACTTCTGTTAACGCTTTCGCTTTTTCTTCTTTTTCCATTTCTTGTTCGATATAAGCATCTATATCTTCATCAAGAACTTCTATTTCATATTCTGCACAAACTTTTTTGATAACATCAACATCAATAAGTTGGTTAACAGTCGCCATAACGCCATTTAACATTAAAAATTTTACAATTTCAGCTGGAGTTTTTTGAATTTTATCTGACAATTCTGAAATAGTCATTGGCTGATTAACAACAATTTGTTTAACTTCTTTAACTTCTTCAACCTTTTGAATTTTCTTTTTATGGTGTTGAGCAGCTGCTTTTTCTAATGAAATTCTTTCTTGCTCTTCCTTTTTAGAGTTAAAATCTTTTTCTTTTTTCTTACCATCCGATTTACGTTTTACTGGTCCTTTATTTTCGTAAATATCTTGAGGGATAATTCTTCTTTGAAGAGGTTTTTTATTTGCGAAATCTTTATTTTCTCCCCCTTGAGAATTTGGTTTTTGAGGTCTATCACCACGTGGCGGAAATTTTCTTTCACCATTTTGAGGTCTTTCCCCTCTTGTAAACTTCTTATCACCAGTTCTTGATGGTCTTTCAGGTCTTTCAACTTTTTCTACAACTGGCTTTCTTGGAGCTCTTCTCACAATTTCCAATCTGCTAACTGGCTTTACAACCTCAACTTTAGGTCTTTCAACCTTTTCGATTTTTGGTCTTTCTACTTTTTCAACAACTGGTTTTGTTTCAACTTCTTTTTTAGGAGTTTTTTCAGTTTCTGTTTCAACTGCTTTAGCTTTTTTTACAACGAACGCTTTTGGTTTAGATGTCTTTTTCACACCACCATCAGCAATGAAAGATTTTAATCTCTTGATTTGGTCTTGAGTAACAGTACTTGAATGAGTTTTGTTCGTAACTCCTATTTGGGCGAACTTTTCTACTACTTCCTTACTTGGAAGTCCAAGTTCTTTTGCTAATTCACTTATTCTAACTGTTTCGTAACTCATCTAGTAATTGTCCTTTCAATTCGTTTGGTATAGTGGCTTTCAGATGCTTTCCAATTTTGTTTTTCTTGAAAGCTGTTTCTATACAAGCTTTATTATAGCAAAGATATACAGATCTGCCAAATGTGGTAGAATTCGGATTTACAATGACTTTTCCGTCGTCGTTTTTGGCGGTTATTTTAATCAGTTCATCCCTGTTTTTTACTTGCCAACAACTAACACAACGTCTATCTACCACGTGTAACCTCTACTGCTCTTGTGCTAATTTTTCTAATTTCAACTTTTGATCATATTCGGTCAACAAGTCAATTAGTTCATCCAACTCCCCATCAATTACAGTCCATACGTTCAAGTTATGATTCAATCTATGGTCAGTCAATCTTCCTTGAGGGAAGTTATATGTTCTAATACGTTCTGATCTATCCCCAGAACCAACTTGAGAACGACGTAAATCTGTAATTTCTTTAGTTTGTTTTTGAACTTCCATATCGTAAAGTTTTGCTTTAAGAATTTCCAATGCTCGTTCTTTGTTTTGTAATTGAGAACGTTCTTCAGTACAGAAAATCATAATTCCTGTCGGTTTGTGGAATACTCTAGCTGCGGTTTCAACTTTGTTTACGTTTTGACCTCCAGCACCACCAGATCTAGCTGTTGTAATTTCAACATCATTCATATTCAAGTTAACTTCAACATCATCAACCTGAGGCATTACTGCAACAGTAGCGGTTGAAGTGTGAACTCTACCTTGAGATTCTGTCGCTGGAACTCTTTGTACACGGTGAACACCTGATTCGTATTTTAATCTAGAATAGATGCTATCACCTTTCATAGAAATAATAACTTCTGAAACACCACCAGCTTCGCAATCAGTTTTACTCAAAATTTGAGTTTGCCAGCCCATTTTGTCAGCGTATCTCAAATACATACGCATCAAATCGCCTGCAAAAATGTTTGCTTCGTCACCGCCAGCTCCGCCTCGAATTTCAAGCATAATATCTTTATCATCCATCGGATCTCTTGGCAATAACAAAACTTTCATTTTTTCTTCAAAAGCTGGGATTTTTGCTTCGTTCGTTTCAATTTCTGATTTCAAAAAACTACGCATATCTTCATCTTTTTCTTCATGAAGCATTTGTTTTGCGTCTTCTATTGCTTCTGTTGTTTCTTTCCATTCGTAATAAAGATTAACAGTTTCTTCCATCGCTTTTCTTTGTTTTGATAAGTCACGGAATTTATTATAATCTTGAATTACGGCAGGGTCAGACAACGTTTCGCCTAATTCCTTATATTTCTTCTCAATTTGAAGAATTTTATCTAACATATCTTTCATACTCTTGATAATATCAAGAACATGTTTTTTTTACAAATAACGATTAAGAAAAGTGAATAGGCAAATGAACACAAAATATTATTTTCGTTTAATTTGATTCTTTAATTCTGCAATTTCCTCGTGAAGTTCTCGAGATTTATGTTCTAATTGGTTGTAAACTTGGGAATTGATTTCTCCGCCAATAAGAAGAAGAATTGAAGTATAGTACAACCAAATCATTAAAATAAAGAATGCACCAATTGTTCCGTATACAAGGTTGTAAGTACTCAAGTTGTTAACATAAATTGAAAAGCCCCAAGAACCAACTAACCAAAATGTGGTAAAAAATAATGTTCCAGGAAGAGCACTTTTTCTTTTAAAGGATTCATTTCCTCTCAAATCAGGCAAGATATAATAACTTAAAAATGCCATTAAATATAATGCCAAAAATGCAACTGGCCAACGTAGGGTTAAAATAGTAATTGCAATCCCTTTTGACATTCCAAAGTGAGTTACAAGAAACATAATAATAACCTTACCAAAGATAATAATGTTGATAGTCAAGAACATTACTAAAACATTTACAAAAACCATTAAAAATGAAAGTATTCTTGTATAAATAAAGTTTCTTGTTTCCTCAACTTTGTATGCTCTATTTAGCCCTTTCAATACAACGGCAACACCATTTGTAGAAAGAACAATTGTTGTTGTTATACCAATAATTGCAAGCAATTGACCGTGGTCAAAAATCATTGTTTCTTCCAAAACTGATTTCAAAAGATTCATCGCTTGAGTTGGCATAATATTAGACAACACGTGAAGTATTGAATCTAAATATGAACGATTTCCCATCCATCCAAAAATCGCCATCAAAAAAAGCATAAATGGGAAAATACCAACAACTAGCATGAAGCCCATTTCGGCAGCCATCCCATAAAAATCATTCTTTATAATAGATTTTATGAGCTTTACCAAAACCCTTATTGATTTATATTTAAGAAACTTTTTTAACATAATTTTTTATTCTTAATCTCTTCAAGTACGAGTTTAATAGCGTGTTCAACTCCCGCTTTAATTACCGCTCCAGCCGCAAGTTTGTGACCACCACCGCCAAATGCTGAACAAACTTGAGCAATATCTTTTGTTTTGCTTCTCATTGAAAGTTTTGACGTAGAAGAATTTAATTCTTTCACAACAAAAGCTATTTCTGTTGTTTTAATAGCTCTTAATTTTTCCGTTAAACCATCGGTGTAATCTTCGCCATTATAATTATACTTCTCTAAATCTTTTTTATATACAACAGTATAAGCAATTTTATCATTATTAACAAATTTTGCTTTATTCACACAATAACTTTGAAATAAAACCATATCTTTTGAATTTGATTCATAGCATTTTTGATAGATTTCTGATGGTTCAACTCCATAAGAAAGCATTAAGCCCGCAAAATCCATTGTCCTCTGACTTGTATTAGAAAATTTAAAACATCCAGTATCTGTAACAATTCCAGTGTATAAACAAATCGCAGTTTGCTTTGAAATTTTCCAACCCAAATCTTTTGCAATACCTACTAAAACTTCCGCAGTTGCAGCCGCAAAAGGTTCTATATAATTTTGTTTTGCATATCCAACATTTGTTTCATGATGATCAATATTTATAGTATCTTTAGCTTTATTAAATAAAGTTTGAGCATCTCCACATCTATCGATTGCCGCAACATCAAGATTAATAACTAAATCATATTCTCTAGACAAATCAAAATCTTCAATGCTTTTTACTTCTTCAATATATGGTAAAAACTCGTAAGTTGAAGATATTTTAGAAACCGCAACCATTTCGCACTTCTTTTTATAATTATCTTTGATTAAAGAATACAACCCACACATTGAACCTAGGGTGTCGCCATCAGGATTTATATGGGATACCAATAATATATTTTTAGAGTTTTTTATGCTAATATCTAATTGTTCAATGGTCATTGCCACATTTTAGCACAAAAAATTCCGGATACAAAATATGGAAAAAATTCTATACACAAGATTTAAATATATGGATGAAATCCTTGAAGATTTGATGAAAAATGCAGCAATCCGAAAGGCAATTACTCGTGCTAATTTATGTAAATTTTGGAGCAAAGTCGCAGGAGAAAAATTTGCTCAACATTCAAGACCTTATTCAATGATTAGAGGCTCTATAATGGTTATCGCTTGTGAAACTCCAACAGTTGCACAAGAGCTTATGTTACGTAAAACTCAGTTATTAGTAAAATTTAAGCCATATGTTGAATCCTTAAAAATGAAGTTGACAGATTTGAAATTTGATTCAAAAAAATGGATAGATTTGCCGAAGGAATAGCGTGAAACAAAAAAAATACCGCTTGTTAAATTCAGCGGTAGGGAAAAAGTTACGAAAATTAATGTGTAGGGGAAAATATAAAATATAAGTTTTATGCGTTAAATATGTTGAAAGATTTTTCAACGTTTTTACTAATTACTTTTGCTAATTGATCATATTCAGTTTGCATTGCAGTATGTTCTGATTCAAGTTTGTTCAATTGCATATCGAATTGCTTATCTTGGCTTTCAATTTTGTCCATTGCGGTTGTGTATTCTTGTTCAGCTTTTGCAATTGCTGATTTGTCTTCTTTTTCTGTAATTGATTCATCGTCATCTAATGTAGTACCAATAAATCCTTTTTCAGCTGTTGAATAGTAAGATAATACAAGGTTGCCAGATTTTAATTGGTTAATCATCCAAGTTGAATCATAATTTAATGTTTTCTTTGCTTTCTTTTCATCATAGCCATATTTTTCTTCTAATGTTGTGAAACCACAAGATTGCATTTGATAGAAGATGTTTTTGTAATATGAAATTTGTTGAGCATCGTATTTTAAGTCGGATTTGTTGTTTTTGTTGAAATATGCTTCTGTAATTGCAGTCGCATAGTCGTACAAATCTCTTTGAGTTTGAGTTGTACCATCATAGTTTAATGGTTTGTATTCTTCATTGATAGAATAAGTGTATCCACTATCAGATGTGTATAAGCCTGTTGTTCTATTGTATGATAATCTGTCTTTTTGAGTTTCTGATAATAAAGCTGTTCCATCTGCTTTTTGAGATGCATACAATGTTGCTGATTGAACTTTTTCATTTTTGTCGTTTAGGTAAGTGAACATTTTTGTTGTTGCATCATAAGTTACATCTAACAATTGAGTGTAATCATTTGAACCAATTTGAGAAGCCGTTTGGTAGAATACTCCAGTCTTAGTTTCTCCTGTTGCATCAGTGTAGTTTCTTGCAACAACGGCATTTTTATTTGTGTAATAGCCTTCGCTATCTTTGTATGCATAGAATGATGGTTGAGCCGGATTTTGGTTTACTGCATAAGCACTATTGTATGTAGGAATACCATTAAACTGCTCTGTTCCTAATGACTTGTATCCAAATCCTAAGATATGTTCTCCTTCATAGTATTCTGATTCGCTAGTGTTGCCGTTTACATCATAAATACTTTTACCAACAGAATTTAAGTATTTATCCCAAGCTTCATGGATTGCTTCTTCAGAATCTCCACTCTTACTAGTATCGATATCAGATTGAGTATATCCTAATTTTCTTAAGAAAATGTTGAAATCTCCGTTACCAGCTTTAAATGCGTTTGCTAATGCATTGCTAACAAGAACTTTACCTGAATTATCTTTAACTAGGTATTGTTTGCCAGAAGCAACAGAGTTACAACCGGTTAATTGATTGTATGTTATGTCAGCATAACAAGCTTCTGTTCCGTTGTAACCGGTTAAAACTTGGTATTTAGTTTTATTCAAGGCATCTAAGTATTCGTCGTTAATTCTGCCAGAGTTGTCAGAAAGACGTTGTTTTGAATAAGCAATAGATTGTTGCTCAAACTCGTTGTTTGACATTCTAGCTGTTATACTTAGTAGTCTTGCTTGTGAAGCAGCCATACCCATAGCTTTAACATTTCCTTTCAGTAATTTTCGTATTCTTATTCATGTTTACGGCATATTTGGGTTAAATCTTTAAAAATTTAAGGAATAATGTTACAATATTGTTACAATAATAAAATATTAAAGAATATTACAATTTTGCGAGAAGTAATACAATATGTTACTTTGTAAAAGAAAGGATAGGATATGAAGAATATAGTTATATATACAGACAAAAACTCTTCAAGTTTAGCTGAAGTTGTTTCATCTATAGATGATTCTAATGTGAGATTGGAAAACGCTTCAAACTTGAAGGATTATGAAACATTAAATCCAGGAGTAATTATTGTTGAAAGCGTTCCGGATATTAAAGATGTTTTAATGGTAACTAAGTTTAAACAACCAATATTATTTATTGGTGAAACTTTCAAAGGTTGCACTGTTAGAGCTGTTGCTTTTGATTATGTTAAAACCCCAGTTGATAATCAAGAATTGCTTGTTCGTGTAAGAAATATGTTGAAAATCAGAGAGTTGAGAGATAAGTTGAAAACACTTTCTACTACGGATGAATTGACTGGATTACATAATAGAAAATATTTGCTTGAACGTATGGAACAAGAGATCTCTCGTTCTAAGCGTTATGGAACTGCTCTATCTGTGTTGTTATTTGATTTAGACTTTTTCAAAGTTGTTAATGACATTTACGGTTATGAATGGGGCGATGTTTTATTAAAATCAATTGCAGATAAATTAAAACAACTTATTAGAAAAGAAGATATTATCACTCGTTATGGAGATGAAGAATTCATCGTAGTTCTTCCTAACACTTCAGAAGATAATGCCTTCTTGTTTGCAGAAAGATTTAGAAAAGATATTGAAAAAATGGAATTCATTCCAGCTGGAGAAGAAGAACGTCATCCAATCACTATTTCTGGAGGAATTTCTACATTCCCTTGTATCCCTGATACAGAGGAAGATGCGAATACAATCATTCGTTATGCTGAACACGCATTATATAATGCTAAAAAACGTGGCAAAAACAAGATTGTACAATTCTCTCACTTAAACTTGGGAGAATAAAAAAGATCCTTTCTGAACACTTACATAGTGTAAATCTGGTTAATAGGCGGTAACATCACTACCGCCTTTTTATTTTGTTTAATATTCAAATAATCTTGATATATCTAATTGAATTTTACCTTTAGACTGTTCTTTAACAGTCTCTGCAAAATCCATCATATAATCAGGACTAATATTATGCTTTTGAAAAATACCAGCTTGATATAAGTCAATTAGTTTATCTAAATATTTTTGACAATTTTGTTTCACTTCAGGATGAAGAACAACCCACTCATCAAGCGGAATACTTTTTCTGGAAGAATTGATTTTTGCTCTTGCGACCCCATAATTTGCAAGTTCATTTTCTCCTCCCTCAGAGCGAGGTTTGATGTGTTCAATTGAAGCGACTGATGGCCACATTAATTTTAGAGCAATTTTATCAGAAGGTTCTGAACATAATTTCAACACATAAGCAGACAAACATTGTTCTGATGTTGGAAGTTTATTTGCAATTCCAATTAATTCCTTTTTAAGATGATGATCTGGCAATGTTTCTAGCATCTTTCCTAAATCATATAAAAATGATTTTCTTGAAAATGGTATTACAACCTTTTTTTGAGATAATCTTAATTTAGAAATTTCGAGCAAATTATTCAACTCACCATCTTCTGCAAGCGGGGATTTTTGCAAAATATGCTCAATTGAAGCTAAAACTTTTTGTTGGTTTGGTATTGTAGAATCATTTGTTACAGTTGATAACTTTTTAGATTCTTTCATTATTGCATTTAGAGTTTTTCTTGTTTTTATGTCAGCACCATTTGCAAGTATATCTCTAGCTTTCGCTAATTTATACTTGAATTCATTTGCAGAAAAAGGAATATAAATCGGTTGGTCATTCAATTTTTTGTCAGTTTCGGCCATTAAACTCTGAAACTTTTGCTGATACTCGAGTGGAAGTTTTTTATTCACGATATTAGTCAATTCCATAAAAATCGGAGCTTGTTTTTTTCGCAAAATTTTCCTGTGGTATGGTTCAATCTCTTCTAAGAGTTCCTTCAAATTCATTTCTGGATGAATCTTTGATCTTTCTTGTAAGAGTGCAATAATTTTTGCTTCATTATCGACAAAACACTCTTTATTTCTTTCAAAAACTTGTAAAATATCTTTTGATGGACCATATAAAATTCCTTTTGAACTCAATCGAGTAATCATTTTAGGGTCTAACATTGGAATTCCAGTGTACATGCAAGGAAGTTTGTAAGCAAATAATGCCCGTAATTTTGAAGAATGTGCAAAGCCCGTGAAGGTTATTGGCATGACATATGGCATGCCAGACAAGTCGTTGATATATGTTGCCACTTCAGAATTCATATTTTTTATATCTCCTGCTTTGGGCTTGTTCTTATCGATATTTATGCTGTAATAATTTGAGCTGATTGCGTGTATTTTCATAATCTTCCTATTAATATTTTAACTTATTTGTATCAATATTTAAAGGGTTATTACGAGGTGAAAATTCACTAATTTTTCTTGTAATTGTTTTGATGTATGAAGTACTTAAACCACAGACTTTAAATACTCCAACATTTGCTAATTCTATTAATCTATCAATTTGTTTTTGACTATAAGTTCTAATTTCTGGATTTTTTTCAATAACAGTTTCCAGCTTGCTGTGGGCTCTTTCAGAGTTGTATCTTCTAGATGCCAAAATATAGTTATATGTATCATTGGCTCCGCCAGCTTTTGCAGTTATCAAGTGGTCTGCCGAGCCGACTGAGTCTGCTAGCAAGTCGTAGCCAATTTGAGCTGCCGATCTATCGGCTTCTTTCACAATAAATGCGGATAAACTATCTTTTGATGTTGGCAGTTCTCTGGCTGTTTGTATCATTTTGTGAGCGAGTTTTTTATCATTGAGTTGGTTTGTAATTTTTTCCAAGTCATGAATAAAAGCCTTTCGCTTAAATTTAGCCTCAAATGGAATTCTTAGTAATCTTGCTTTTGTAGATTGAAATAACAGGTCTAAATCTTTATCTTTTTGTAAACTAGAATTTTCAAAATAATTCGCAAGTTTATAAAAAGATTTAAGCTCTTTAGATGTTGGTTTTTTATTTTTACCCATTTTATCTTCTAAAAAGGTCACTTTTTTTATTATTATATCAATATCGTTGTTTTCTTTAAAATTTCCTTTTTGTCTAATTCTTTCCCGTATTCTTTCAAGTTTATATAAAAATTCTTTTTTGCTAAAAGGTTCTATTATTGGTTCATGAATAAGTTTTTTATTTGTAAGTTCAATCAATTTGTTATATTGAATAATTTGTTCCTTTGGCATATTTGCCGCAAGGTCAGAGAGTTTTTTGAAAATTGGTTGCTGCTGAGCTAATAATTGTTTGCTATGTTGAGAAACAAGTTTATGCACAAATTCATCTAGAAACATTTTGGGATTTGTTCTAGAAGTTCTTTTCATAAGTCTATAAACTTGTTTTTCAATTGGAAACATTGAGTTTTCATATGGTTTTAGGGTTCTGACAATATTTCGAATGGGTTTAGAAAAAACTTTATGAGCAAGAAGAGTTTCTAATTCTTGCGAATCTACAAGAGTAATATTAGAATAAAAGTCCGGAACCCCGTATCTTAAAAGTCTTTTTAGTGGTTCTCCGTTAGCAACGCTTGTAAACGATACAGTATCACACTTTAAGGGAGAGATAACCTTGCCGTATTGAAGAGGTTTGATGTTTATATCTCGTTGCAAAGTTATATTTGGAGAATTAAGCGAATTATAAATGTTTACTGGTTGAATATTCATATTGGAGATAAAAAACATGAAAAATGATTTTTTTGCTATATTGATGAAGAATATTAATAGTCGTCATCTTGAGGTTGGAAATAATGCATTGAAGGACATTTCCCGAAGTTATCTAGGATTTCTTTATCAAGCTCTTCTGTTGCTACAACCTTTCCATTAACAATGTTCACTTGAGGAGAAGTTATTGTTCCGTTTTCTTTGTCTTTCTTTGTCTCTTGGGTTGTTATATCTTTTTTATTTTTTGCCATATGGTGTTTAGTTTTTGATTTTTCTTCGTTCATGATGGTTCTAAGATAGTTCTTGTATTCCTCGTTAAAATAAACATTTCTCATAATGTCATTCATAACAATAGCTGCATATTGTTGCGTTGAAGAATTCTCCCCAAGAGCAGAAATTAAAGTTGAGGCTTTGTCTATTTCTTCATAAGCTTCTTGATAATGTCCAAGTTTTCTTAAAAGAACAGCTAAGTTGTAGTGTGCTTCATAGTTCATTGGTGCATTAGCTATTGCGTTGCAGTAACATTCTCCTGCCCCCTCATAGTTCCCTGAAATCTGGTAGGCTAATCCTAAGTTGAATAATGTGTCATAACTTTTAGGATTTATTTTTAGTGAGTTTTGATATGCTTTAATGGCTTTTGATAAATAACGTCTTTGCCATTCCCAGTCTTCGTTTACATATAGAGATTTCATTCTGTATGCATAGCCCATATTATAGTAAGCAATTGCTTTGTTTTCTTTTGAACTGATTTTGTTGTTGTAAATGTATGGAATTTCTAGTAATCGGCGTTTTGTGTTGATTATTGCGTTATATTGTTTGATTGCGGAGTCAAAATCTCCAAGCTTTTCAGATGCAATAATTCCGTAATTCATTCTTGCAATCATCATGTGAGGGTTATATTTGAATGCTTGAGAGTATGCATATAAGGCTGAATAATAGTCTTCGTAGGCAACGTAAATGTTTCCCAAATTGTACCACGCACTGTAGTGTTGGGGATAATATTTTAATCCCTTGTTGTAAAAGCCTATAGCCTTTTGCATTCGCATATTTCGATATGCTTCATCTCCTTTAAATACGTAATACATACCTTTTACTTTATAGGCTTGAATTTTAACAACTTCCTGATTGAAATATACCGCAACTCCAATTCCGGCAATAATAAATAACGAAAATAATGCTGATAAAAACTTTTTCAACGCAAGGTCCTTTGATAGTTATTCGAATACAGAGCTATTATAATAAAATTTAGCTAAAATAACATCAATCAAATAATGTAACAGAAATGTAACAAAAGTTTTAATAAAAGCAATTATACAAAACTGAAATTGTTTATATAAGTAAGGTAGGTTAAAAAAGGTTAATTTTATTTGGAGGTTTAGTATGTCAAGCAATGTAGGCTCAATTAATGCTCCGTTGATGGGTGCATTTCAATACAACCCATATGCTATGGACTGTTTTGATGAAATAGATATGTCTTATAATCAGCCTTTCGCAATGGGAGGAAGTATCTTTGATGGTTCTGGTTACGGAGGAATGGGTATGGGTATGATGCCAATGCCTATGGCTGGTGGCGTTACTGGTTATAATCCACAATCTTATTTCAATGATATGAAAAATTATCAAAGATTTTATATAGACTATAATGTTGATCAACAAAATATGCAGCGAAATGCAGATTTAAGAATTAACGCATCTTTAGAAGGAATAAAAGAATCTGCAGCCGTTTTGCGAGATAAGATTAAACAAAATGAACAAGATCAAGTTCCAGATGCCTTCAGAGCGTATGTTCAGAGTGTCGGAGCGGCTTATGGCAATGGCTCAGGAAAAGAAGTTGAACACAGAGCATTAAGTTTGTATGAACAAATGACCGGAAAATCCTTAATCCAAGATTTACGTGATAATGGACACGGTTCATTTACTCAAGGTTTGTTGCAGTCTTTAACATTTAGTACAACTTATAGGACTTCTGCAGAAGATAATATTTCTTCAATCACAGGTCAACCAGTAGGAACAACTGAGAAATTTACTCAAGGATGCGGTAAAGTTCTAGGTGCTGGTGCCGCAGGTGCAGCTCTCGGAGCTATTGCAGGTAAATTATCTCATTCTGGTAAAGTCGGAAAAATTGTTGGACTTGTTGCCGCAGGTGTATCCGCAGTGTTAGCGTTTGTAACTGGAGGAAAAGGATAGACTTAATTTGATAAATATATAAATAACCCCCTTTCAAAATTAACCCTTAAAATCCGAAGTTCAGAAATGAATTTCGGATTTATTGTAAAAAAAGTCCTGCTAAAAGGAGTAATAGCAGGAATATAGTTCAGTAAAAGAGACATCTGCTAACATTATTACCTCCTTTTTGAAATAGTCAAATGTTCTTATAAGAACTAACAATGCTTCTTGTGGATTTTATTGTAACAATTTGAAATTTAGGCTTTTAATTTGATATGATTAACTGGTTATAGTTGAAAGGTTTTATGTTATGAAAAGATTTTTAATATTAGGACTTATTATATCTAATTTATGTTGTAATGCTTGTTTGGCGGAATACGAAACGCAAACCGCAGCAGAACAAGAAATGGCACAGAAAAAGAATTTACAAGAAAAAGCTTTTGACTCTGAAAAATTTCATAGACTAATGAAAGAAGATTGGAAAATCTACAAACTAGATGGGAATTCCGTTACTGGTGAAATTTACATGTTGAGAGAGAAAAACTATAATAATCTAGCAGCAACAAAGGCATTAAATGAAATGCTTGAAATTATAGAGTTTGAGGCTTCCAACGATTTAGGCAAAAGCCTTTACAAAAGAATCAAAGTAAAAAATGAAGATTATAACAATTTAGATAATGCTACAAAAAATATGATATTCATGTGGAATTACAGCTTTTAAACTATAACCTTTCCCCCCTCTTCAATCTTCGCAACAAATCAATACTCACTAAAAAATAGTTAATACATCAGTAGTCTAGCTTTTCCCAACGTCCTACACGTTCAACATATTTAAAGTTGTTATTTTTAAGTTTATTATAATAGTTTTCAACCGTTTTATATCCGATACAATCCTTATTTGTATCTATAAAGGTTTTGTATGAGTTGATATAAGCAGGATAAACCTTATTAGTTTCATAATCATATATAGGGCTGTTATCAATACCGTCTAGGTAATAGAAATAATAATGTTTTAATTTCTCATTAACATCATCTTTAGCCCCGAAATTAGGGTATTTCTTGATAAAATCGCTAATTGATACAATAGCTTTTCTTAGTTCTTCAACAGAAATATTTAAGCCCCCATCTTCAAGGTCATTTTGACGTTTAGACAAGATATATAACCAGTCTTGCCAATCTTGCGGAACATTAGATAATTTTGTCATATTTGTATAAGGGTATCGCAAATAATAACTACCTTCTGCCATATATGTTTCAAAGCCATATTGCTTGAAAAATGAAGAATCAAAATATCCAATATCTGAAATTTTGGAGTTTAATATATTGGTATATTGTGTAACGGTGTCAAAATATTCTTTAAATGCTTGTTCTTTATCGGTTGAATTATTGAAATTGTCTATAGCACTTTGAATTTTTGAATTAACTTTCAGAGTAAATTTTTTGATGGTTATTTCTTTATTGTTATTAGAGGTTGAATAAGTATATCGAGGGTAGATTTTTTCTATTTCATCACTATATTGGTTAATTTTTGCGGTATGTTCAGCAATAAGGTTATCAACCTTTACGATATTAGAATCTTTTATATTTGTATTAACCTCATCCTTAAAATTATTCAAAAGACTTCTTGAATCAATTACAGGTATATTGTTATTGTATTTGTATTCTGTTAAAAGGTTTGCATATTTAGAATAAACAGGAATATAAATTTGATTATTGATTAAGTTTTGAACTCCATTCAAGTATGATAAATAACTCTTTATTTCTGTAGCTAATTCTTCGTGTCTGTCAGTTTCAGGGTCTGTGTCAGTTAAATAATTGCTATAAAGATAGTTAATATGTTCCATTTTGGTTGTTAATTCGTCTGCCAAATCATCTATACGAATATATTCGTTATCGTAAGTAAATGTTTGGTTAGCATTTTGCAAAACCATTTTCCCTGCATCTTGAACATTTTGAGCTTCGTTAAATCCAAATCCCGGAACGGCTAAGTCCGCACAATCTTTTAAAAAACTTCCAAATCCAGCGTAACATGGATTAGTCAAAGCCACTAAGCATACTAAAACAAATAAATTCTTTTTCATATAAATCAATCCTTTTTTTTGATTTTATACAAAAAAAATATTTATTCAAACGGAGTTGAAAAACAACAATAGTTTAAGGAAATGATATAAAAAAATTATATAAGTAAAAAAATAAGTTTGTTACAGGTACATCATTCTGAGCGAAGCGAAGACTCTCAAAAAGCATAAAACTTGAATAGCTACTCTCTCCGAGGGAGAGAGCGAAATTGTCTTTGAACGTTTGCGAAAAGTTACAATTTCGAGAGAGGGTTTTTCATTTTTTTTCATCAACCCCTCTCCCTTAATCCCTCCTCCCTTGGAGAGGGAAAAGCGTAACGAACTTATTCCCCTATTTCCTTTATTCCATTTCCCTTGAAACCAACTTATCCACTTATAGACCTATAGACTTATCCACTCCAAACAAAAAAAGAGCCTCAAAAAACATTAAGGCTCGTTGGAATTAAGAATAGCTGGAAGTATGAAAAAGATTAATTATATTAAATCTTTTTCATTTATTTTTCTCTAGTAGTCATATGGGTAATTATTGATGGTTATATATGTAATGCAATTATTATTTTTATGTTATGTTATTAGATGAAAAATGAGGAGTTCGGTGCTTTTATGAATAAAAAATTTATTATTGCTGCAATTATTTGTTTTATTATAATTGGATTTTTAGGTTGGCTTATAGTTCTTTCTGACGAAATTCAATCAAAAAAAGAAAAAGAAATGTTACCAACTAAAATAGGGCAAAAAGTTTGGACTTATAATATGAACAAATATCAGTGGAGAGAATATCAAAAAACTGACGATGAACAATCAAAAAATGAGATAATTCTACAAGTTCAAGCACCAGAAGGAAATGGCGGTTATACGTCCTATAACTTAATTACAGGTAATGCACAAGTTCCTAAAGAAGATGTTTGGGTTGGAGAAGGTAGCCAAGAATTTCTAAAAGGCAAAAAGCTTTACTCATATTACCCTAGGACTTTTGAATATTATGAAATTATTTTCAATGGTGTAAAATTTGTGCCAAGAAAACTTTCTAAAGATGAAATAAAAACAATTTTGAAAGGCTATGATTTTATTTACGTTTCAGACCTAAAAAAATCCACTGTTTCAATACCATATTCTAAACGCCATAATAAATTTGCAGTAATAAACGATATTGGCGACAATTTTTACAAATATTATATCGTTCCAAATGATAGCAAAAAGATGGAGATAGGTGATTTTTCAGACCAATTTATACTTAAAGATAATAATATAAACATCAAACTCCAAAGATTAGAGGGTTGTTCAAAAGCGTATCCTTGTTTTGATATAAATGTAAAATAATTTTCGTAAAAAGAGGTGAATATTTATGAATACAAAGGAACAATATCTTAAATTAAGAGAAGAATTTACAAAGAAGTATGAACCTACTTTATATAATTCCGAACTCGCTGGTTGGAATTTTTACACAAACTCCACAGAAGAAAATCTAAAAAAATATACTCAATCTCAAGAACAAATGAGTAATTTATTCAAAGATGAACAAATGTATAAATCATTAAAAGCCATTCAAGAAGAAGGCTTAGAGGATAAACATTTAGCAAAACAATTAAAAGATTTAGTTAAAGCTTTTTATAATGAAATAGAATCTGGAAATGAATTAAAAGCACTTCGAGATAAAGAGAATGAAATTGCCTCAAAATTCAATTCTTATGTTATGGAAATTGATGGAAAAGCTATTTCTAAAGCAGAGATTATGGTGATTTTAGAAAAAGAACACAATCCAGAAATCCGTAAAAAAGCTTACGACGCAAATATCAAATCAGGAGACGAAATTGCAGATGATTTAGTTGAATTTGTAAAAATGCGTAATGCTTATGCTAAAACAAAAGGCTATGACACTTATTTTGATTATATGATTGAAGATTCTTATGACATAACTCCAAAAGAACTAGATGCCTTACTAAATGGAGTTTCTTCAAAAATTGAAACTAAATCAATAGAATTTGATGAAGAAAGGAAAGGAGAACTTGCAAAAAGTTTTGGAGTTAAACCAGAAGAATTAAAAGATTATCACTACGGATTGATAACAGATAATACTCCCGAAAAAACTGTTACCGAGTATTTAACATCAAAAGAACAAGTTGTTGATATTGCAAAAGATGTTTATAAACAAATGGGCTTTGATGTTGATAATATGGGGATAACTTTAGACTTATTCCCAAGAAAAAATAAAAACACTCACGGTTTTGCTTTTTGCATAAAACCAGCAAAAGATGCAAGAATTCTTGCAAACTTGACCAACAACACAAATAGCTTAGATACAATTTTGCATGAACTTGGACATTGCGTTTATGATATTGGACTAGATATAAACTTACCATTTTTAGAACAAGAACCATCTTCTTCTGCAATGACAGAAGCCGTTGCAATGATGATGGGCGATTTGCCAAAAACTGAAAATATTTTATCTCGTCTTGTATCTCAAGATGTTTTAGACAAATTCAAAGCGGAACTAAAAAAAGATGATGCAAGATTTGTTAATCGTTCTCTTCAAATTATTGAATTTGAAAGAGAAATGTACAAAAATCCAGAAAGAGATTTGAAAAGCTTATGGAGAGATTTAAAAATAAAATATCTTCACCGAGGAGATGAAACTGAATCTAATAACGAATGGGCAACTATTCCGCACTACCTGTCTCATCCAGGATATTATCAAAACTATTTTAGAGCTGGCTTAATTAAAGCACAACTTTACAATGCAATGAAAACTGAATTAGGTGAAATTTCTGAAAATTCAAAAACGTCTGATTATTTGAACGATAAATTATTCAAATATGGTTCATCTAAAGAAGATAGCGATTTAATTTTAGAAATTACAGGGAAAGCAATATCTGAAAATGATTTTTGCAATAGAATAATAGAATAATTAAGGGAATAATAATGTTATCACTTCTAACAAATCCAATAATAATAGCTGTAATTTTATTATGTATATTATGTTTATGCAGAATAAATGTTTTATTTGCACTAATAATTTCATCTGTTGTAGGTGGACTTGTTGGACATATTGGATTGTCAGAAGTGATGGATATTTTTATTCACGGAATGGGGGACAATTCTGAAACAGCATTGAGCTATATTTTATTGGGTGCATTTGCGGCTTCTATGACTCATACAGGTCTTGCTCCAATTTTAGCAACCAAAATTTCGAGAATTATTAAATCAAAAAAATATATGCTGATATTTATTTTAACAGGAATTGCTATTTTATCGCAAAATTTAATTCCTGTTCATATTGCATTCATCCCAATTCTTGTTCCTCCATTATTAGGTTTGATGAATAAATTAAAAATTGATAGACGAGCTGTTGCTTGTGGTCTAGCTTTTGGATTAGAAGCTCCATATATTGCAATCCCTGCAGGTTTTGGATTGATTTTCCAAGGATTAATTGCAGAAAACATGATGCAAAATGGGGTTGAAGTAATAAAAAGTGATATTTGGAAATACAACTGGATAATTGGAGCGTGCTTATTTGTTGGATTTTTAGTAGCTATTTTTATTTCTTTCAGAAAACCAAGAGAATACGAAAATATTATAATTAAAGACGAAGCAAAAATTGAAGATTTAAAATTAAATAAAAACCACTATATTACTCTAATTGCCGCAATTATAACTCTAACCGTTCAATTATGGACAAATTCATTACCTTTAGGGGCATTAGTCGGTTTAGCAGTAATTTTTGGATTTAAAGCAATTGATCACGACAAAATGGACAAATTAATTAACGAAGGTGTCGGCTTGATGGGTTATGTTGCGTTTGTAATGCTTGTTGCGGCAGGTTTTGCTTCTGTAATGAAAGCAACTGGCGGAGTTGATGCATTGGTTAACGCAATCACTCCATTTATGGGTTCAAGTAAAATAATTGCAACTATTTTAATGCTTTTTGTTGGTCTATTTATTACAATGGGCATAGGCACTTCTTTTGGAACAATACCAATTTTAGCAGTTTTATATATTCCAATTTGCTTAAAATTAGGGTTTAGTATTCCTTCAATGATAATTGTTTTGTCTGCTGCGGCGGCACTCGGAGATGCGGGTTCTCCAGCTTCAGACACCACACTTGGTCCAACAGCAGGTTTAAATGCAGATGGACAACATAACCATGTCTGGGATACTTGTATTCCAACTTTCTTGCACTACAATATTCCACTATTTTTTGCGGCTATAATTGCTGTTTTAATTTTCCATTAATTAAATTTAATATATTATTTTTTTCAAATTATTTGCATGATATGATGGACGGATTATGGTAGATGTTAATCAAGAATATGTTCCACTCCACTTACACACAGAGTATTCTTTACTTGATGGAGCAATTAGGATAGGGGATTTAGTTAAATTTTGTGCAGAAAACAACATGCCTGGTGTTGCCGTAACAGATCACGGGGTTATGTATGGTGCAATGGATTTGTATATAGATGCGGATAAAAACAATTCAAAAGAAAGAGAAAAAGCCGAACAAGACCCCAATTACAAACCAAAATTAGTTAACCCAATAGTTGGTTGTGAATTTTATGTACACGATGGGGATATTTCAGAACGCAACCCTAGTCACAATCCTAGATACCACTTAGTTTTACTTGTAAAAAACAACCAAGGATATAAAAACATTGTTAAACTAGCTTCAAAAGCTCACATTGACGGTTTTTATATGAAACCTCGTATCAACTGGGAACTTCTTGAACAGTATCACGAAGGATTGATTTGCTCTTCTGCTTGCTTGGGGGGCGAAGTACTCCAAAACCTATTGAAAGGTGATTACGAAAAAGCAAAGGCTACTGCTAAAAGATTTAAAGATTTATTTGGAGAAGATTATTATATTGAGTTACAAGACCACGGGCTTGAAGAACAAAAACGTACAAACCCTGATTTGATACGTATTGCCAAAGAACTTGATATTAAAATGATTATCACAAACGACTCCCACTATTTGAAAAAAGAAGATGCAGACTGGCATGATACCCTTTTGTGTATGCAGACAAAATCTTCAAAATCAGATACCAATAGATTCCATTTCCCTAATAATGAATTCTATGTAAAAACGGTTTCGGAATTAAGAGATTCTTTCAAATGGCTAGATAGCGAAACATTTGATGAATGTATTAAAAACACGGTAGAAATTTCTAAAAAATGTCATATTACAGTAGAATGGAAAGCTCCTCTGCCAGATTTCCCTGTTCCAGAAGGGTTTACAACAGATACATACTTAGAAAAACTTGTATATCAAGGGATTAGAAGGAAATACCATCAAGAAGAAATTGATCCAAAACTTCAAGAACGTGCGAAGTACGAATTGGGTGTAATTGAACAAATGGGCTTCTCGGCATATTTTTTGATTACATGGGATTTTATCCACTACGCAAAAACTCACGATATTCCAGTCGGCCCAGGGAGAGGATCTGCCGCAGGTTCACTAGTTGCGTATGCCCTTGATATTACAGATTTGGACCCGATAGAACACAACCTATTGTTTGAAAGATTTTTGAACCCAGAACGTTTCAGTATGCCCGATATTGATACGGACTTTTGTATTGAAAAACGTGGAAAAGTTATTGACTACGTTGTAGAAAAATACGGAGCAGATAAAGTTTGTCAGATTATTACATTCAACACTCTGGCTGCTCGTAACGCAATGAAAAGTGTTGCACGTGTATTTGATATTCCATACGCAAGAAGTAAACAACTTTCAGACCTTATTTCTGGCGACCCTGGGGCAAAAATTTCCGACTCTTTGCAAGACGGAATGGAATTAAAAACACTATACGATAGTGACCCAGAAGTTAAAAGATTAGTTGATACCGCACTTCACGTAGAAGGTCTGAAGAACGCGACAGGCATGCACGCAGCTGGGGTAATCATTTCATATAAACCTCTGGATGAAATTGTTCCTGTTCAGCACGGGAAAGACGGAGTTGTTGTAACTCAATATCACAGAGAAATTTTAGAAAAAATGAAGCTTCTGAAAATGGACTTTTTGGGGCTTCGTAACCTTACAATGATTTCTAAAACTGTAAAACTAATTAAAAAATGTCAGGATATTGATTTAGATATCAACCATATTCCACTGGATGATAAACCAACATATGATATGTTAATTCGAGGTGAAACAGTTGGTGTATTCCAGTTAGAATCCCAAGGTATGACAAACCTTGTAAAAAAACTACAACCCGACGTATTTGAAGATTTAGGAGCTTTAGTAGCACTATTTCGTCCAGGCCCGTTAGGTTCTGGCATGGTTGATGTTTTCGTAGATAGAAAACACGGACGACAAGAAATTACTTATCCACACCCAAGACTTGAAAAAGTTTTAAAAGACACCTATGGAACAATGGTTTACCAAGAGCAAATCATGCAGATTTTCCAAGAAATGGCGGATTATTCTTTAGGTCAAGCAGACATGGTTCGTCGTATGATGGGTCACAAAGACCCTGCGGCTATGGCAGCTCAGGAAGATAAACTTATTGAAGGTTCTGCAAAATATGGTATGAAAGCAGAAGATGCAAAAACTTTATTTGAACAAATTCAAAACTTCGCTTCATACTGTTTCAACAGAGCTCACTCATCTGCTTACGCATTCGTTGCATATCAAACAGCTTTCTTGAAATGCCATTATCCAGTTGAATACTTATCATCATTATTATCAAGTGTTGCTGGAGATCAAGAAAAAACTCAAGCTTATATTGAAGAAGCCTTGAAATACGGAATCAAAGTGCTTCCTCCAGATATAAACAAATCTTATCTTGAATATGCACCAGATGGTAAAAACATCAGATTTGGACTTGCTTCAATCAAACAAGTTGGAGAAGGTGTAATTGAAGAAATCATCAAAGAACGTGAAGCAAACGGTGATTTCAAATCAATTTATGATTTTATTAAAAGAGTAGATGTAAAATGTGCAAATAAAAGAGCGTTAGAAGGATTGATTAAGGCTGGAGCTTTTTCCACAATTGAAAAAAGCCGTAAACAACTAATGGATAACCTTGAATACATCACGTCAACCGCTTCTAAAGAAGCTAAAGAAAAAGAATCAGGGCAAGGAAGTTTGTTTGACATGCTAGGAGATACCGCCTCAGTTGAAGATGCAAAATTCCATCTTTCTGGCTCTGATGAAGAATATGATGCAAGACAAATTCAAATTTTTGAAAAGGAATTCTTGGGATTTTATGTAACAAGCCACCCATTATCTACAATTAGAGATAAATTACCTTTCTTAATGACTCACAAAATCTCACAAATTCCAGATATTCCGAATGATAAAGTCGTAACTATTTGTGGATTAGTAACAGCCACAAAACAAATTCCAACTAGAAATGACCCTACAAAATTTGTTCGATTTGTAACAGTTGAAGATTTAACAGGCAAAATTGATACTTTAGCTTTCAATTCAAAAATTGCGGAATACAATGACTTCTTGCAAAATGAGCAAAGAATTATTGTGTCGGGGAAAGTAAGTAGGCGTAGCGATGACGACCCGCCAATTATTTTGGTTGACACTGTTAAACCAGTAGATAATTCAAATATTTTCACCATTGAGTTGAAAGACGAATTAAAATTTGAAGAATTGATGCTAATGAAGCAAATGTTATGCAAATTTTCTGGTTCCGATCCAGTAATGCTAAAACTTCCAGATTTAACAGGAGATGTAAAGATTTTAGCTTCATCAATGTTCTGGGTAAATTCTTCAAACGATTTGGTTAATATGTTGAATAAACGATTTGGAGAACGAATTGGAATTTCAATAAAATCAATGGATTCAGATATAAAAGACGAGGTTTAAAACCTCGTCTTTTTTGATGTGTTATTAGTCTAAATTAACATTATGTTCAAGAAAAGCAGATACATCAATTGGTTTTCCTGCTTCTTCTGCATTTTTCAAAACTTGTGGCAATACATCCATATTTTGTTTAACTTTAGCAGTATCTGCAACTCTTAACTCATCTAAATTAACATTGTGCAAAACTTTTTTAGATGATTGATCAATGATATCACAAATTTTGCCTATAAGTTTAATGTTTTCAGGTTTACTGTCTTCAGAACAAAGATGTTGAATAAAATTAAAGAATTCGTTATTTTTACTGTAATCCATTGTATAACCACCGGATAAAGTATCTTTAGCTATTACCGGAACTGCTTCTTTTACTGCACTCATGTGTTCTGAAAGACTACCCATTTTGGGTAAATCGTAATCAAATAAGCGAGTTAAAAAGTATTTGGAATTAGTTGCATCAGAATTATTAATTACTGTTTCACATAACTCAACGGCACCAGGGTTTTTATTACTTGTAGCAGGAAGCATCTCCAAAATATGCCCCATTATAGATTTCCCATTTTGGGTAATTTCCCCTAGATTAATATTTGTATTTAACAATTCATGAGTATTAGATAAATCAATAACATCTTGAGCTAAACCTAAATGTGTCGGGTTCATTTCATCTAAATGTTTTACGAACTCAGCAATTTCAGGATTGGTTTTGGCATAAGCCTTAATTGAACTCACCAACTCTTCGGTTGTATTTGCTCTTGGTTCACGAGTTACAGCACCCATTTGCATAAATCCGCCACCTTGTAAAAAACGATTTGGCAATTTAGCAGCTTCATCCGAAATACTTGCTCCTACTTTTGAAAATAATGACATAGTGTAAATCCTTCCTAGTTTCTACATATTTGTTGTACTTATAAAGTTCAAATAGGCAAAAAAATGCTAAAATAAGGGTATGTATTAATAAAAATTTACAAAGAACTTTTGAAAAAATTAAAAAAGTGCTTGAAATCTAAAATTTAGCATGTATGATTAAAAGGTAACCCAAATAAGCGGGGGTAATTCAGTGGTAGAATGCCTCCTTGCCAAGGAGGATGTCGCGAGTTCGAGCCTCGTCTCCCGCTCCATAAAAAAGAGAGTTTCAAGACTCTCTTTTTTATTGTTTATTTTTTGTGGGTAATCCGTGGGTGATTTAATAATTCAACTTTAAATTTATGCCCTATTATTTGACAAATTGTAACTATTTTTGAAAAGCTCTAAAGAAAAACGAAATTCTGCCGATACGTATATAGAAAGTATCAAGCAGGAGTAGTCTGCCATGGGTAGCAATGTAAATTTAATCTCTCAAATAGTGCAATCTTCCAATTTGCAAGGTAGCAATTTGGAAGCTCTAAAAGCACGACTTGCAACAATGTCAGAGGCAGAACTACAAGCAGAATTGTCAAAAAATCTCAATGGAGATAAAATTGACTATAACAAAGGTGTTGCAGTTGAACGTACCTCTCCAGAATCTAATGAACAAATCGATAACAAGCCTAATGAGTCTTACACCGATGAAAATGGAAACGAAGTTTCTACATATAAAGACGGTGATGACGTTATTGAACGAAAAATAAAATCAAAGGATGAAAAGGGAAATATAGTTGAAACGATTGTATCTTATGCAGACGGGAAACCTGTGACTCAAACTATATCGAAAAACGGAAATACCATTCAAACAACGAAATACAGATATGAAACATCTAAAGACGGTAGCCCCATTGTTGTATTAGAAACAACGGGAAATGGCTCTATTGAAACACAAACTGTAGTATCTCAAATTGATGAAAACGGAAATTATAAATCAAGTGATGCCATTTTAACAAGAGAAAAGAAACCAAATGGAGAAATAAATTTATACAATTTTAAAAATGGGAATAAGTATCTCACAAAAAAATCAGAAATAAGAGATGGAAAAACTTATTATTCCGAATTTTCTTATGATGAATCAGGAATTCCGACAGAATTTGAATATCAGGTAAATCCTGACAACACCACAGTTTTAACAAAAACAATTACTAATAAAGGAACAAAAGACGAAGTAACTATAACCACTGAAGATGTTGGTGATAATAAAATCCTTCAGGTAAAAGAGGATAAATCTGGTGTTCTTAAAACTCTTTTTGAAAAGACTGAAGGCTCTAATAACCAAGTAGTGCATTCTTACCAGTTTATTGGGAAAGATGGTTCTAGAAAAATCTTGACTAAAAATGAAGAGAATAATACCTACATTGAAACAACTATTAGTTCAAAAGGAGATAAACTTGTAAAATATTTAGATGCAGATAAGAATGTAGTATCCGCTCATTTTGAACTCAATGAACAAGAAAAGCGTACTCAATTTTACGAAAATCTTGGTTTGGATAGAACCAAAATGCAGGAAAAGGGTAAAATTGTAACTGTACAAGTTCCTGATAAAAGTAAAGGAACTCACACTGTTCGCAATGGTTGGGGTTCGGGTGCTGTTACAGAACAACAGGTTTGGAATAGCTACAATGATATGAAATTTGTTGTTATTGGGCAAGTAAAGCATGGTGGCTATTATCTCGTTCGAGGAACAGGTGATAATTCTAAAAATCTATATTACTTAACTCCTGATATGAAAAATGTTGCAGACGCACAAACCGTAAAAAATAAACAATTATTTGCGGAAGGTGAAACTCATTCTGCCCAAGTTGTTATGAATGGACTATGTGAAAAATCGTCAGGAGGGATTTCAACACAGGGTGCTAGTCTTGGGGCAAACGTCAAATATGTTTTAACTGGAAACAAAGATTCTCGAGGGAATAATATTGCAGTTGACCAATTTGGAAGAACAGTTATAATTGATAAAACTCATGTTTTATCCAAAAATGATGTTGTTATTGCTTCTGATTTAGATTTGGCTAAACTTTATTATAGACAAGATATTCAACAAAAACCAGAAGTTGCACACAAGGCAACAACAACTCTAATGAATGCAAATCTGAAATGTGCAGAAGAAGCTTTAACAGCTCAACTTAATCATGATGGATGGGCTGCAAAAACAGGTGAAGCAATTTCTAGAATTTGGGGTTCAGATAATACAATAGAAAAAGTTCGAGCAGATTTATCTGAGTATAAAAAAATTATAAACGAATTGGATAAATATGCGTCAAAAAATGATACTGCAGGGTTCCAAAAAGCATTTAAAAAACATTTCGGCGTTAATTTTGATCAAAACGCAATAGCACAATATAGCACATATCCATCAGATGAAAACTATCAAAAAGCATTCGGAACTCAAAACAATATCGTAAAAAGAATTTTAGATTACAACCAATCTCAATATATTGCAGGTGAAGCCGTTAAAGGTGGAATAAAATTCGTTTCAGCAGTTGCTGCCGGAACAGGCTGGGGGGTAGCTGTAACAGCTTTAGTTAGTGCAGGTGTTGAAATTAGCGATAGAGCTTCTTCTAATGACGGAATAGCTTCGTTAAATGCAAAAGACTTAGCTTTAACAGTTAGTCTAGATACGTTAACAACTGCCGCCGGTATAAAAGCTGCTCAAGGTATTAATACTGTAACATCTACGATGTCAAAAGGCGCAAAATTTACAAATTTGGCACTAAATGCTGCTGCTGATACGACTCTTGGTGCGGCCTCAGAATATATGACCACAGGAGATGTAACATTACAAGGAACTCTAACAAATATGGCAACAAGTGTTGGAGGTGGTATTGGATTAAATTATGGAACAAAAGTTGCTGCAAAAATAAAAGCACATCTGAAAAAACAGTCTCAATCTGCAATTTATACAAAAGCTGAAATAGCTGCTAATATTGCACAGTTGTTAAAGGGAAAACCGACAGATCGTTCGAATTTGATTTGGTTATCTGCAGATGGGGATTTGGCAAAATATGGAATTAAGACTTATAAAGACTTAGTAAATTCTCCAATTTGTTCGAAAGCGGATCGAGCAGTAATAAAGAGATTATATAATCAAGCTCAAAAACTAGGTTATAAAAAATTCTTGGATGAAAATCTTGACATCCTTGTTGGATTTGCATCTGAATATAAAATTCAAAATGGAAAAATAAGCTCTATAGTTTATGATGATTTAACTGCCGGTCAATATGCAAATATCAAAAGTGTTATTGAACAAGCAAGATCAGGGAATATCACACCTGAACACATAGAAGCAATAAATAAAAGAATTGATATGTCTACGCCATACCAATTGATGAAATTTATTGATAACCCCGAGGAATTAAAAAAATATATAGTAACCGAAGGCGAATATAAGGTTGGAGAATATACTCAAAAAATCACAGAGCCAACAGTTGTAATTGATGGAGAGCCAATTAATTCTTATGAATGGTGTTTAAAAGAACTCGAAAATGCACGTAAAATGGAAGCATTTTTAAATACACAATCACTACCTCGGAAAATGACGGTTAAACGAGTTGAAGGTGATAGTACTGTAAAAGGCATTAATATTGGCGATAGCAACTTAGGTCAGATGTTAGAAGAAGCTCTTAAAACAGGTAAAATTGAAGAATTACGTAACAATATAAGAAATGGAAATATTGAATTTACTAATAATAATTTTGTAGGAACAACACTGGCAAAAGATTATGCTTTTGATGGACAAAACAAAATAAAATGGGATATTACTCTGCCTAAAGGTTCTAAAGCTGCATTTTTAGAAGGTGCTTCATCTGAGGCAATTTTTGGAGAAGCAGAAGTCCTATTACAAAGAAATTCGAAATTCAAGATTACGGATGTAAAATACAACCCTCAAGAAAAGTCTTGGGAATTTAAAGCGGAAATGCTTCCAGAAACATCTTCAATTATTCATAACCCAAAATACAAAGGTACTCCTGAAACAACAAAAATTTTAGGGCCAGATGGAGTTGAACATGAATATACGGTTTACAAAGATAAAGGAGTTGTTACCGGAATTGAAACAGACTTGAATACAGCTTTTAAAACAGAATTAACTCCAAATATTAGTGAATTTGATATGTTAACAGCTCTTGGGGCAACAAATGGTGAATCAAAAATTTTAACAGCTGAGATGGCTAATAGTAGAAACTTAGAGCTAAAAGAAGAACTTCGGCTTCCTAGTGGTTTACAGGTAAATGTCTATACTAAAGGAGATGAAATCTTAATTGCTGTTAATGGTTTTCATAATGGATGGACAGATGCTAGACAAGGTGGAATGCTATTTATGAAAAATGCGTTACGGAGAGTGGGTACAACAACTAATACCAAATTCGTAACAGGCGGATTTGCATCAAACAATCAATTAGATGACTTAGATAGAATATATCAGCTCTATAAAAAATTTGCAGAAGATGATGGAAAAAAATTAATCATTGCAGGATATTCAATGGGAGGATCTATGACCAGAGCTATAGCATCAATGTATCCAGATGATTTAACAACAAATTTCGTTGGATTTAATAGCCTTGCCTATGGAGAAATCCCTGGAAGAGAAATTAAAAATTACGTAATTGCAGAAGATGGAAAAAGTAATGCTACAAGTAAATACCATTCTTGGTTGCATCAGTGGGAAGCGACAGGCAGATTTGAATCTGATTATGACAAAAAGCATCTTTTAGATTCATTCTTATTTATGACTGAATGAAGAACTTATGCTTGAGAAAATACCAAGTCAAGTGTTTATCTACTTTTACGAAAGTACAAGTATTGTTGTGATGACTATTTGCAAGGTTTATCGAGTATAAGTACAAAATAGAAAAGAGTATCTACTGGGTTATTTCCAAAGAAAAAGGGGCTCTTCGCCCCTTTCCATTCTAAATGAACAAAAGTCAGTATTTTTAACTGATGTATTAATAAAGTTATTTTGTTGTTTTAATATTCAAATCTGAAAATTTTTGTTACAAAAGTATAAATAAAAATACTTATTTTGCAATTTTTCTTAAATTTTTTCGTTTATATAAATATAGGGGATATTTATTAATTTAGGGATTTTTGTAATGAGTTTAAAAGCATTATTAACTTTGGTTGAAAAACCTGCAAGCTATGCGAAAGCTTTGGGCAAAAAAGGTGTTTTAATGACTGAATCTGTTTCGGGTAAGGTTAATGTCCCTGAATTAAAATATTCATCTTTGACATCAGATGTTTTTGAATTATCTGGAAAATCTAATATTCGTTCTGCTGAAATTGGGGCAAGAATAGACAAAATCGATTTTGTACAGAGATTCCAAAATGATTCTGATTTTGTTCAAGAAATTAAAAAAAATATATATGATTGTGTTACTCAAAATGCACAAGGCAATATGGAATTAATAAATTCAAGAATTAGTAAATTAGATAAACGTTTTTATTCTAATTATCTAATGAGTGGAGTAAATTCTAATTCTTCTTTTTTATTAGATAATATAGAAAAAGTTAATGTTATAAGTGAGAATTTGGCTTATTGCGATGATATATGCATGGATATAAATAGTTTTATAAAAGCATTATCAGAAGACAATATACAAGAGGCTCTTTTAATATCTAAAAAAGTACCTTTAGGTGATAAAAAAGCAATAGATTATTTTTATAAATTAAGAAGTCAAGATAAAAATTTTAAAATTGCAAATTTTGTAAATGAAGTTGATGTTCCATATAATCCTAAAGAATTTAAACTTCAAGATTCTAAATTGCCACAAATAGTATCTGAAGAACAAAGAAGAATAAATAAACTAGCTTCCCTTTTTGGTAAAAATACTGAAGAATGTTTGAAATCTGAACAATTGTTGAAAGATTTAAGAAATATAATTGGAAGTGATGAGTTTTCAAAAATTGATTGGAATCAAATTATGAGATCAGAACAACGTTTAAGCGTTTCTGTCTTAGAAAATATGGTTGAATCTTCGAAGTTTTTTACAAGATTGGATTCATTAAAAGGTCGAAATGGAATTAATTTCACTTGGGCTACTGCTGTAAATGATATATCCAAAAATGCTGCTAAAAAAATTCAGCAGTCTGAAAATTTTGATGATGTATTGAAATACATAGCTGAAAAATATAAAATCTGTAGTGGCGGTAATGAAAAAATTGGAAAATATCGAGGAAATAATTTTGATCATTATGAATGCGTAACTGGCTATGGCGATAGAGGTTTTAATTATTATACAGAGTATCTTTCAAGATTTACAAATAGGAAACGAATTTCCCCATACAAAGATATGGCTTTAACACATATACAACCGAGTGATAGTTTAATGGTACATCCATATTGTGCGGAAGTAAATAATAATATGAAGTATGCAAATGCTTGTTATGAAAAGTTAAAATTATTAATTACTAAAGCCCAAACAACAAAAATGAGTCAGGCAGAGTCAAAACAATTTGATAACCTTTCAGCTGAATTGTATTACATTTTAGCAAATACTATGCCATTCTCACGTGGTTCAAATGGTATTAGTGATGTGTTAATAAGAAGTTTATACAAATCTGTAGGTAAAGACCTGCCCGCTTTGAATAAAAATGTTTCATTGGATTTAGAAGCGTTTTGTATGCCATTAGATGCTTATAAGTCTAATTGGAATAATTTCTTTAGCAAGACTTTTAAATAGAATGTTTTTCTAAATAGTTCTTAAATAAATTAAAGTTTTGATAATTTTTGCCGATAGAGATTTTATACGTAACTATTAATCAACAAGGAATATTTATGCGTGTAGAATCAACAAACTTTAATCCAACAACGAGTACTCAATCTAAAAATATTGATTCAAATAATACTGCTTATAACAAACCTCTTTTAGAGTTTAAAAATCAGGCAAGTGGTAGTGAAATATCTTCTACGGGAAAAGATGTTTCTGTTGGGAATAGTGCAACTGTTAAACTTAATGACGAAGTTGAATCTTCTATTCTTCCTAATTATGTTCAACAAAAAGTATCAATTCAATTGAAGAATGGTGATAAATTTGATATTCCTATTCATATTTCAAGTAATATAGATGCAGAAACAAACCAAAAAGCACTTAAAAACTTAACCAAAACATTATCTAATATTCCGGAAAATGTGTTAAAAGATTTAAATGTTGAATGTAAAAATATTATTTTAAGCCCAAATATCCTTTTTAATAAAGCAGCAACCGCACAGGCTTTTCCTGCGTTAAATCAAATGTTGGTATCTGCAAATAATTTAGCTCAAATGAGTGAAGGTGAAAGTGCAACAACCATCGTACATGAGCTGGGACATTTAGTTGATGATTCAAAAGAAATTGGTAAAGCTACAAAATTTTACGGTAAAGAATTTGATACCTTGAAAAAACTTGCGACATCGGAACTTGGTTTTAAAGAAGATTCTCACATGTATGATAAATGTAGTGAATTTTTTGCTGACTATTATGCTTTTAATGCTGGTGTTTTAGTCGATACACCAACAAGAAAAGCAAAAACTCAATTTGATTTGTTTGAAAATTATTTAAAAGATTTCGAAAATTTGTCAGAAAAAGATTTTAATGCCAAATATAAAGATAAAGGAAACGATATAAAACAAGTTGCATCTGCTTGGAAAGATTTAAAACATAATTTTGATTATTACTTAAGAAATGTAAACGATGGTTCCTTGAGCAATGAAGATAGGGCAGATTCAAGAAGAGAACCAATGAGTCCGGAACAAATCGCAGAAAAAATTAATGTAAATACAGCAAAAGAGCCACCGTAGTGGCTCTTTTTACGAAAAATACCCTGGATGCGATTCGAACGCATGACCTACCGCTTAGAAGGCGGTTGCTCTATCCAGCTGAGCTACCAGGGCTTACGTTTTTTATCTTAGCACGAAAATTTTTTCTTGCAAGTCTAATTTTTAAATTCATTTATTCCTCATCCATAAAAGAAAAGAGCCATATTGGCTCCTGTTTATGAATAGCTGGAAGTATGAAAAAGTTTTTAATTTTGTATTACAAATTTATTTAACTAGCAAAATATTCTACTTACAACTAATCAACTGTTCAGTTTTATCCTATCCAAGTGGAGAGGTTTAAGTTAATAAAAATCCATATTAACTCATATATTTTTTCGGATTTTTTATGTTTAAGCTATAATTTTTCTATACTGTAATTTAATATATAAAGGAAAAGATTATGCTAAGCGGAAATGAAATTAGAAAATTATATTTAGATTATTTTAAAAACAAGCATCAACATACTATCGTTGAGAGTTCAAGCCTTGTTCCTGATAACCCAACAGTTCTTCTTACAACTGCTGGGATGTTGCAATTCCTACCAATATTTTTAGGAATTAAACCTTGTCCTTATGAACCTGCAAGAGCAACTTCTTGTCAAAAATGTGCTAGAGCCGGTGGTAAAGATTCAGATATCGAAAACGTTGGTAGAACTCCACGCCACCATACATTCTTTGAAATGTTAGGGAATTTTTCTTTTGGCGATTATTACAAAAAAGAAATTATTCCTTGGGCTTGGGAATTTGTTACCGAAGTTTTGAAATTAGATAAAGACAGATTATGGATTACTATTTACGAAACAGATGAAGAAGCTTTTGACATCTGGAGAAGTGTAGGAGTTCCAGCTGAACGTATTAAACGTAAAGGTAAAAAGGACAACTTCTGGGGTCCCCCAGGAGCTTCAGGTTCTTGTGGACCTTGTTCTGAAATTCACTACGATTTAGGCGAACAATACAAATGTGATGATCCTAATTGTGGTATTGATACTTGCGAATGTGATAGATGGGTTGAAATCTGGAATTTGGTATTCACTGAATTATACCAAGATGAAGAAGGAAACCAATCTCCACTAGGAAAGAAAAACGTTGATACTGGCATGGGGCTAGAACGTATTGCCATGGTTTGCCAGGGCGTTGCTTCTACATTTGAAACAGATTTATTGAAACCAATTATGGACAAGGTTTCTGAAATGAGTGGAGTTCCATACAAACAATCTGAAAAAACAGATGTGTCATTGAGAATTATTACTGATCATGCAAGATGTGTTTCTTTCCTAATTTCAGACGGTGTTATCCCAGGGAATGAAGGAAGAAGTTATGTTCTTCGTATGATTTTGAGAAGAGCATTACGTCACGGCAAAATCTTGGGTATGGAATTACCTTTCTTGTACAAATTAGTTGATGTAATCGTTGAAAATTATGGCGAAGCATATCCTGATTTAGTTAAAAATAAACAAAAAATCATTGATACAATTAAAAAAGAAGAAGAACGTTTTGCGAAAACTCTTGACAGAGGATACAAAATGTTAGACGAATTTATCGAAAACAAAAAAGATATTGATGGAGAAAGTGCATTCAAACTTTATGATACTTTCGGTTTCCCATTTGAATTAACAAAAGAGATTGCAGCCGAACAAGGATTGAATGTTGACGAAACTGGCTTCAAAGCTGCAATGCAAGAGCAAAAAGAACGTGCAAAAGCTGCAACTGCAAAAATCAGTGTAACTGGAGATATGAAATACGCAAAAATCGAAAAGGAAGTTGGCTCAACTAACTTCATCGGTTATACAGATAATGAATGTTCTGATGCTAAAATATTAGCTCAAGTTGAAGGCGAAGGATATGTTGACATTGTACTTGACAAAACTCCGTTCTACGCTGAATGCGGTGGTCAAGTTGGAGATAGTGGATACATCGAAAGCGAAAACTTGAAAGCTGAAGTTTTAACTACATTCAAAGTTAATGATTTATACGTTCACAGATGTAATGTTTTAAATGGTGAAGTGTCTATTGGAGATACAGTTAAAGCTTATATTGATGTTGACAGAAGAGAAAAAATTAGAGTTCATCACACATCTGCTCACTTACTTCAAGCAGCATTAGTTAAAGTACTTGGTTCAGAAGTAAAACAGGCTGGTTCTTATGTTGAAGAAAACCGTATGAGATTTGACTTTACTTTTTCTAGAGCTATGACTTCTGATGAAATTGTTAAGGTTGAAAACTTAATGAACAAATGGATTGGCGAAGGTTATAAAGTTAATACCAAAGTTATGGGAATTAAAGAAGCTGAATTAACTGGAGCAACTGCTCTATTTGGAGAAAAATACGGCGATACAGTTAGAGTTGTATCTATCGAAAAAGAAACAAAAGACGGTGTAGATTGCATTTCAAAAGAATTTTGTGCAGGAACTCATGCTAGACAACTTGTAGATTTAAGAGTTGTAAAAATTATTTCTGAAAGTGCAATTGCTGCCGGTACAAGACGTATTGAAGCAGCAGTATCAACTTCAGCAATAGAATATCTAAATGCAAAATCTGCTGAAATAGACAAACTATCAACTAAATTCAAATCTCACTTTGATGAAGTTGTTGAACGTGTTGAAAAATTGTCAGATGAAAATAGAGAACTTCAAAAAAATATTGAAAAACTTGAAGAGGAAAATGCAAGAAACAAATTTGCATCATTTATTTCAAAAGCTCAAGAAATTGAAGGCGGAAAATTATTCATCTCTAAAGTTGAAGGATTAAAATCAATCGGAATCAAAATCGGTTTGGAATACTTATCTAACAAACTTGGAAACAGCGTAATTATCCTTGCAGGAGAAACAACTGTTGCGGTTAAAGTTTCTGACAATTTTGTAAAACAAGGAATCAATGCTGGTAAACTTGTTGGAGAAATTGCAAGAGCAACTGGAGCAAATGGTGGTGGACGTCCAAACTTTGCTCAAGGAGGAGTTAAAGATTCTTCTAAATTAGATGAAATTTTAACTAAGGTTGAAGAAGAAATTAAATCCGCTAAAGTTCAATAAGAAGAAAGGGAATAAGATGACAGTATTGAAAATTGAAAAATTACCACACAACAATATTTTGCCAGAATATAAAACAGAAGGAGCAGCAGGCATGGATTTATGTGCCGCAATTTCTGAGCCAATGGAATTGAAACCACTAGAAAGAAAACTTGTTCCAACTGGATTAAAAATCGAATTAGAACACGGCTACGAAGCACAAGTAAGACCTCGTTCTGGTTTATCTATAAAACACGGTATTACTTTAATCAACTGTGTTGGAACAATTGACGAAGATTACAGGGGCGAAGTTTGTGTTCCTATCGTAAATATTTCAAATGAAACATACACAATCCAACCAGATGAAAGAATTGCACAAATGGTTATTGCTCGTGTTGAACAAGCAAAACTAGAAGTTGTTACGGAGTTAACTGAAACAACTCGTGGAGAAGGTGGATTTGGATCTACTGGAAAATAATTAAATACATTTATTGAATGATTACAAACACCATAGTCAGTACTAAAATGACTATGGTGTTTATTTATATTTGAGTAAAGAAAGGAATTATGAACTATGAGTATGAATGCAAACCCACAGGTGCAACCTCAACCAGCTGAAAAATCATGGCTAGTTACAGCTCTACTATCATTTTTTGTAGGATTTTTGGGAATTCATAGATTTTACACTGGATATATCGGAATCGGTATTGCTCAATTATTGACTTTTGGAGGATGCGGATTATGGGCATTGATTGACCTTATCTGTATTTTAGCTAACAAATTCAATGATGCTAAAGGAAAAACGTTAACAGATTATAACAAAGTTGTTGCAATTGTTCTAGGAGTTTTATTAGTATTATCAATTATTGTAGGAATGTTGTCAAACCTTCTTTCAGTAGCAGCATTATTTGCAGGACAATCATAAGTAACAAATTAAGAGGAGATTTTTAAATGGCTATTACAGAATATGGTTCAGATACAACTTTGAACAAATTAGAAGGTAAAAACTGGGTTGCAACAATGATGTTATGTTGGACATTAGGTGCATTTGGAGCTCATCGTTTTTACACAGGTAAAACAGGTACAGCATGGGCAATGGCAATTATGACTCTTACTTGTTGTTTAGCCCCTATTTCAGCAATTTGGGCAATGATAGACGGCATTATGATTGCTATTGGTTCATGGAACCACGATGATGGAAGCGAATTATACGAAAGAATTAATTGGCTTGGCTATATTTATATAGCAGTTATGTTAATGACTATTCTTTACGTCTTATTGCAATTGGCAATTTTCTTTGCAGCTTTAGGTGCTGGAGTTGCAGCTGGTTCATAGTTAAATAATAATTGAGAAAAAGCAGTATCGAAAAATCGGTACTGCTTTTCTTTTAGAGAATAATATGAAAATAGATAAAATCTTGATAAATAGAATCTTTGTTTTGAGCTTACCTTTTTGGTGTGCAATCTTGGCAAATTTGGCCGTAAAAGCTCATTTTAAAGTTTTTTGCTTATTTAAACTAATATTTCATCACGAATGCTTGGGCTGTGGAATGACAAGAGCGTTTGCAGCATTGAGCAGACTTGAGTTTCAACAAGCGTATGAATACAATCCACGAGTCGTAATTGTTGCACCTCTTTTCATCTTGATATGGATTTTAATGATAAAACAATCTTTTAAACCCAATAAAAAAGGAACCTAGAAGGTTCCGTTTAGTAGTAGTAGGGGAAAAGGAGGAAAAATTATTAGTGTCAATTTAATTTGTTTTTGATTTTAATTACATTTTATATATCGATTAGTTTTTGAGAAAACTTTAATTATTTAGTCTTTATTGTTAAGAAGTTGTTACAATTTTCTTTTTATTATTTTTTCTCCAATAAAAAAGGAACCCAGAAGGTTCCATTTAGTAGTAGTAGGGGAAAAGGAGGAAAAATTATTAGTGTCAATTAAATTTTGTTTTTAATTTTAATTACATTTTATATATCGGTTAATTTTTGAGAAAACTTTAATTATTTAGTTTTGATTGTTAAGAAGTTGTTACAATACAAAAAGGATTTCGCAATGTCTTGCAAAATCCCTGATTCGGTTTGGGGTAAATCGGTGTTAGTAAGGATATGTTAGTAGATTAAGGTGTATAGAATTTAATCAACAATCGCAGAAATTATCATTGCGATACCAGCAATCCCTGCAACTGCCCCAATTGTTCTTGTCCTTTCTGAAGTTCTAGTATAATGACGTCTTGTGTGAAGGTCATTATATGCACATCTGTCATAACATTGATGTTTGTGATTATGGAAACCACGATTTGGATATTTATCATGGTATCTACTCGCAGCAAAACAAGGTGTTGCTAAAGTTAAACATAAAGCTGTTGCGATTATCTTTTTCATAATGACCTCCTTTTGTATTTTCTTTTCTTTGCCTACATCTATATAACGAGCATGAAATAAAAAAGTTCAAAAATTTATTTGAATAATAAAAAACGCCAGATTTTATGTGAAAATCTGACGCTTTTGAAATTATTTTAACATTTATATTAGTTTGAACCGTTTAACAATCCATAAGCAGCATCCCAACCGCTCATACCTCCTCTTGTTTTGAATTTAGCAATTTGGTTTACACTACTTTTTCTATATTTTTTAACTTCTTTTGCTGATTTTGCAGCTAATTTTTTGTTTTCTTTTCTTGTTGTTAAAACAGTATTTGCATAAGTCAAGAAATTTTTGTATTCATTGCAGCTATATCCAGCTTTCAATTTTGCAGGATAAGCATAAGCAGTATAATCATAAACATTCATTGCTCTTTCAGCATTTGCTGGTTTACCTTGAATAGCTTCCCAATATGTACTTGTTTGTTTTGTCAAAACAACAATTATTGCAAGTGGATTATAGCCAGCGTTAGACATTAAGTTAACAGCAATTACATCAGCTTCTTTTTCCTTTTGAAGGCTTGCATAACTTGTAGCTAGAGTCGTTGCAGTTTCATTTGTTGAAATATTTGTATCTGTTGCTGCTTGCAATAAAGATACAACCTTTCCTCTAGAAGCGTGTCCTGCAATGATATGTCCTAATTCATTTGCAACAACAGCTGCAACTTCATTATCATTACCAGCATAAGCTAGTTCATTTGTTGAAACATTTACCACTTTATTCGTTGAATAATTAGAATTGTCAACAGCTCCAGAAACTACTGCGAATTTAACATTTGTAGCAGGAATACCATTCTTCGTAAGTAAAGTTTGACCAACAGTAGAAACTCTATTTGTTGCATTGTAACTTGCAGCCGATGCTGGAATTGTTATTGCAATTGCAATAAACAAAGAAAATAAAACTTTTTTCATAAAACCTATTCTCCTTATATGATACACTCCAACATTTTATAACAAAATTTGTTTTTGTGAAGTATTTTTTAGGTTATTGCTTTTTTTTATTTTAATTATAGTATATTGCTTGATATTCATAAAAAGGAGTAAAATTATGTTCTTAGAAAAATTAGAAAAATTCCAACTATTGTCTTTGGGCTTGGTTATTGCAATTGGCGGAGTGATTGCTTCTGCGGTTGTAACTAACGGATTTTCAAAAGATGTTGTATCCGTTACAGGTTCTTATTCTCAAAACGTAGTGTCAGATAGAGGACGTTTTGAATTCACTATTCACTCTAGACAAACAAATAAAGCTCAATGCTTTGCAACTTTAAACAAACAACGCCCAACAATTATGAAATATTTAAAATCTCAAGGATTTGAAGATAACGATATTGATGTAAAAGCACCTCAAGGCTATGATATTTACGCAATGAACTCTAACGGAGTTACAACAAATCAAATAATAGCGTATGATTCAACTCAAAGAATATCTGTAAAATCTTCAGACGTGCAAAAAATCAAAAAAGTTTCAAATGATATAACCAATTTAACTCAACAAGGTATTGATATTAGCGTTGATGAACCATCTTACTTTTATTCAAAATTAGCTGATTTAAAAGTTCAAATGCTTGAAGAAGCAACAAAAGATGCAAAACAAAGAGCTTCAGCAATGCTAAAACCAACACACAACAGAGTTGGTAAAATTCAATCTGTAAGTATGGGTGTGTTCCAAATTACTCCAACTGATTCAACAAATGTTTCTGATATGGGAATAAGCGATACTACTTCAATTGAAAAGAAAGTTACTTCTGTTGCAAATGTAACTTTTAGAGTAAAATAATTATTCACTTTTAGAGGACGGTTTTATAGTGTAATCGTCCTCTATTTCTTGTGTTTTATTTAAATTTTTTGTATTATTTGAGATATGAAATCATTTATTTTATTAATTGTTGTATTAATAATTTTTTGTTGTGTCTTTCCGCATTTTGATTTTATGAAAAAGACAAGAACAGGAGTGGTTAAAGAATCATTTGAATCGTTAAATTCATCCAGCCTTCCGCCTATTTTAAAAACCTATTTTATAAATAACAATATTCGCTTTGAATTATATACTATTCCTAATCATGTTAAAGATTTATTTACTTTTAATTCGGACTTTTCATCTGTTTATAGAAATAAATCAAAATATTCTATTATTCTTGTTGAGCCTCAAACAGAAAATTTAAATTTTAAACTTTTATGTAATAAAATAAAAGATCTTTCTTCATCTTATCCTCACAAATACAATCTAATATACAAGTATGAAGGTAGTGTTTCGTATCCTAACCCGTATGATACCCAAGCTGTAAAAGATTTAATGGAACATTGTAAGTATTTTTGCTTAATAGACCCACAAAACGAAACCTTATTTACATTTAGGAATCTTACCGCAACTGAGGTTGAAAGTGTAGAAGCAATTTTACAACAATATGCTGATATTATAAAGTAAATATTTATTAATTATACTCGGATTTTAACATTCTTTATCCTATAATTTTGGTATAAAATGTATGGTAATCGAGGGTATAATGAAAAAATTTTTTACTATAACAGGATATTTAATTTTAGGTGTAATTTTATGCTTATATCTAGCATTTTTATTTTATTTACCAAGAAAAATAGATTTGAATACTTATAAGCCAGATATTCAAAAACTTGTTAAAGATAATACCAACTTGACGTTAGATTATGATGATTTAAAATTAACCACTTCTCCATTTTTAGAAGCAGGAATTAAAACCGGAAAAATTAGTGTTAATCTTCCAGACGGCTCAGAAGTTTTAAGTGCCAATTCTTTTAAAGGTAAAGTATTTTTACCAAGCTTATTATTGAGAAGTGTTAGGATTTCTAATGTCGAAATTGACACTCCTAAATTGAACATTGAAATCTTAAATAACGAAAGCTTCAAAGTAGGTAAAGTCTATGAGGATCTTGTAAATAAACAAAGAAAAGAACGATTAGAAAATCCAACCATTGAAGCCGTTGAGCCTCAAAATCTACCAATTGATGTATCTAAAGTCAAAATATTTGCACCTTCTGTTAAGTTGAAAAATTATTCTGCAGTTATTGATGATACCAAATCTAATCATAAATTAACACTGAAAGGTGATAATTTAAAACTAGGGTATTTTAATGGTAAAACCGCAAAACTAAAAACCGAGGCAAAATTGCTAAGTGATGACAATACAAATGTTGTTGCAAAGTTAGATATTGATACTTTCTTGCCAGAGGTTAAGAAAGAAAAGAAATTCCAAAATAATGAAGAAGTCTTTTCACTACCTTTCGTTAACCCTGTGACAGCATACAGAACTTACGATTTAAAATCTAATATAAATACTAAACTTAAAATTAGACAACACAAAATAGACAAAACTATTTTATTGAACGGCTATGTAGATGTTGAAAATACGACAGTAAAACTTTCTGGCTTGCAACTTCCAGAATCTTATTTTAAATTAAAATCAAATGGAACGGTTTTTGATATTGATACAAATATTTTTGTTACCGATTCAGAATATTTGAACTTATTTGGAACAGTCGATTATGGAAAAGATAATCCGTATATTAATTTAAAATTAAAATCTCCAAAAGTTCATTTTGCAAATCTTTTGAATATAACAAAAGCCTATTTAGATACAATTCATATTCAAAATGATATTGCAAATATGACCGCAAGTGGATATTTACTCGCAAATGCAAGCTTGAAAACAGACTTCAAAGATATAACATCAACAGGTAAAATTCTTATCAGAAATGGAAATATTTCGGATAAAAATATCGGATTGATTTTCAATAATATGAAGGCAAATATATTCCTAGATAATAACACCCTTCAAGTTCTTGATAGCAGTGTATTGATTAACAACAAACCTCTTGTTTTCTCCGGAAAAATCGATTCAAATTCTATTGCTAGTTTTGATATCAAGGCTGATAAAATTCCTCTTTCTGGATTATATTTAGCTTTTGCACCAAAAGATGTTAAAGAAGAATATATTCTTTCTTCTGGGAATTTATCAATAAATTCAAGAGTTACTGGAGAAATTAAAGGCATTTCCGCATTATTAAAAACAGACTTAGAAAACCTTGTATTGAGAGATAGAGCTGGGAATTTTGTATTGTCTAATACAGATTCAAAATTCGTCATTGCAAATTATTCTGGAAAAATATTTGGTAAGCTGATAAACAAAGGATTTTTATTTACATTTCCAAAAACCAATTCTGTTATAAAAGACGAATTATTAACAATAAACATTGATAATAAAAACGTAAAATTAAATAAATCAAAAATTAGAGTTAATAATCATTCAGATATTTATTTAAGCGGAAATATCAAAAACTACCTATCTGATATGGAAACAGAATTCAGAGCAGATGGAGGACTTGTAGTTTACGATATTGCAAACTTTATTGGACCAGATGCAAGCCCTTATTTGTCAATGAGAGGAACAATACCAATAAAAGCATTATTTTCTACGCACGGGAAAAGAATGAAAGTTATCGTTCAATCAATTGCAAACGATAATAACTATATTACTCCTATAAAAATTAATAATTTAAAAGGGAAACAATCTCTATTCCAATTCATTTTGAATAAAAACGATGACTCTATAAAAATTGCAAATTCTGGATTATATTCAAGAAACCAAAACACCCAGTTTAACGATAATTTATACTCGAACATGGGAGGAGCGAAAGAAGTTGTTTCAATAAAAGGAATGATTTCAAATTTGAACACAACTCCTTTTATTAACTTATTCAAAATTTCAATCCCTAGAGAATTGGATGGTTCAATTTGTATTTTTAATCGTTCAAAATTTACTGTCGGCGGGCATTTATTCTCATTTGGGAATTTATATTCTCCAAGATTAACAGGGGATTTAACAATTAGAAATCTAGAAATCCCTGAAATTCAAACAAAAATGCGTCATGGCATTTTGAACATCAATAATAGAAATTTAAATATTTCCTTGAACGATATTGATGCAAATGGTTCAGATTTCAGAATCACTACTCAAACAAACTTTGACCTTTTACAATCAATGACATTATCAAATGTTAGAGTATTTTCTAGAATGCTTGATGTTGATAAATTGATGATTGTATCTAATAACTTAATGAAATCATTACCTGCAACTCCAGCATCAAGTACAGCTTCAAAAACAACAACGAACATTCCAGTAACAGTTCAGAGAGGTATGATTCACTTTGCAAAAATTAAATCTGGCAATATCATTGCTGACAATACAACAGGAAGAATTTCACTAGCAAATAACGTATTACACCTAGATAGATTAAGAACTCACTCTATGGGCGGAAGTGTCGATGGTAATATTGCAATGAATTTAGCGACAACCAATTTAGCAGTTAAGGTTCAAGGCAAAAACTTTGATGTTGAAAAAGCCTTATTAGAACTTGCAAATATGAAAGACACATTATCTGGAACTATGAATTTTTCAACAAATATAACACTAAAAGGACTGACAATGGAAGAACAAATGAAAACATTGAAAGGATCTGTTGATTTTAATGTAAAAGATGGACAACTCGGACCTTTTGGAAAATTTGAAAACTTCTTAATGGCTGAAAACTTGAGAGAAAATGCGTTCTTTTCTTCAACAATCGGATCTGTAATTACAAACATTGCAACTATTGATACTTCACATTTCAACAGTTTATATGGGCATTTAACATTCAAAGATGGATGGGCAAATATTGAACCGATTAAATCTCAAGGAAATGTAATGTCAATGTATATTGCAGGAAAAATTAATTTACTCGATAATAGTGCGGATATGAAACTTCGTGCAAAATTGGCTTCAACATTTTCTGACAAATTAGGACCTGTTGCAAATATCAATCCAGTAAATTTAATTAAAAATACTCCAGGATTAAATGTTGTAGCGGCAAAATCTTTTTCAATCTTCTGCCAATCTGTTTCAACAGAAGAATTGAAAGCTATTCCACACTTAGGAAAGGGTAAAACAGATGGAAATGCAACTAAATTCCAAGTTGTACTTCACGGCGAGACAAGAAAACCATTAAAAATGATTAAATCCTTCAAATGGCTTGCGTTAGATTCTGAAATTCAAAGTGCTAAAGACTTTGTTGATACCATCCCAACTCCAGCAGAAGGAGAAGAAGGAATGACAGTTGAAGAACTTATTAAGTTTAGAGAAGAACAATCAACAACAAAAACGCAAGGAACAACAATTGAACAATTAGAACCAGAAGAAAACAATCCATCATTTTTCTCTAAATTAAAAAATAAAAAGAAAAAATAAAATACATAGATTATAAAACGGGGTTGAAATTTCGACCCCGTTTTGTGTTAAAATTAGCGTATGAAATTGCTCAAAAAATACGTTATTTTACTATCGTCATTTATAATATTAACAGGAGGGCTGTACTTTTCTTATTTGTATTTGCTTCCTCCAGTTCTAACTTCTCATAGGATGCAAACAAAATACGAGCAAATTTTATCTAATAGATTCAATTTGAATATTTCTTTATCTGGATTAGCATTAAAAACACACCCCAACTTTTATCTAGATATAAAACTAAAAGAATGCAAAGTTAAAACAAAACAAGATAAAGACTTATTATCATTTAAAGATTTTGAATATAAAACAAAAATCTTTTCTATTAACCCCCAATACATAAAAGTAAACAGAATTTATTTAGATACCACACAATTACCAAAATTTTCACAAAACAAAAAAGCAAATCAATTCAAATTTGACATAAATTATATGCCACAAATCAATATACACAAGGCATACATCAAATTCGACAATCATTCATATGCAACAGTTGAGAACTTTAAATCTCAACTAAATAACAACGCAATTGAATCAACTTTTCTTTCGAAAGTTAAAATTCCATACGTTAAAGACGTTATTCTAATTGGACAAGATGGCAAAATTATTTATCCCGAAAATCATAAATTCTACATAGATAATTTATCTATACAATTAGGAACATCAAAATTATTTACAAATGGGAACCTCCAAAGCCTATCTTTTGCAGGGGAAAATTTATCCATCGGAGAATTTGAAAAAAGTTTTTTATATTTTTATAAACTAAAACATCCTAAAAAGAAAAATTTTATTGAAAACTTCCACAATATGACAGGTCAAATAGACGTTAACTTGATGCTAACAAAAGATGGGCTTGTTGGAAATTGTTTAGCTAAAAATTTAAACGCCTTATTTTTTGACTATAAAATCCCCATTTCTTTACCTAGAACTAAATTTGTTTTCACGGGTAGAGAAATTACTGCGAAAACATCTGGCACATTTGGAGGAGAACCCGTTCACACTAATTTTTATCTTAGAGGACTAGGGACAAAAGATTTAATCACAACAGGTTCCATTTATTCACCATTGACCAATAATTTTACAAAAAAATATTATTCATTAGTAAAAATATCAAAAAATGCAGATGCAAGTGTCCGCTACAAAACTCATAACGGAGTTGTTGATATTGATTACAATTTAAAACTTCCAAAAGGCAGTGATTTAATTACAAAAGTTGCAAGATTGAATAACACAGATAAAACCAGAATTATTTCTGCAAAAACTCAAAAAATTGGAGATAAAATTACTCTGAAAAAATACAGTTTATCATTTGATAATCAAATAGATTTAATCACTGGGAATGGTTTATTCCTGAAAAACAATGGTCACTATAAGCCTGATAATATAACATTAAAGACTAAAGGACAATTGCCAGTTTCACTATTAAGTTCAGTTATTCATGATTATCTAAATGGAGGAAAATTCTCTGCTGATTTGAGTTACAAATTCCCAACAAAAACACTATTTGGCTCAATGGATTTGTATGACGTTACCCACAAAGATTATTTATATTTGGAATACGCAAAATTTAACATTGAAGGGAATGACAAAATTATACTACATTCAAAAGGAACATTTTTTAACTCTCCAATTTATGTTTCAATGATTGCGGACAACAATTTTAGAAAGAATTTGTTGATTCATGATATAAATATTCACCTAAAAAAATATATCGTTGCAAAAGGGAATTTAGCTTCTATACCAAAATCTTACGACGGGAATATACCTCTAACTCAATCAATTAACGATTACAAAATTGAAGTTGAAAAGGGACAAATTTTAGTTGACAAAATTTATCATAGAACATTTACTCTTCACGATGTAAGAATTATTGGGCAAATGAAAGATAATATTGTTAATTTTATTATTCCAGAAACAAATTATGCAAAAGGGCAATTGAGCGGAAAGGGTAAATATGATGTAAAACGGCATGCTTCTGATATTTATTTCTTTGCATCAGACATTGATTCTAATGAAGTTGCAACAAATATTTTTAATTTCAAAGATCAAATCAACGGTTCCGCATTTGCAACTCTTCATTTAAAGACAAAAGATAAATTAAACGACATCAAAGCACATGCAACTTTTGCAATTACAGATGGCTATTTGCCTCAGCTTGGCTCTACCGAATTTATGGTTACAAACTCTAATAAGCATAAAATATTAAACAAACTAAAAAAGACTTTTACATTATCTAAAATCACAAATATAGATTTTTCAAAATCAAATATATTTTACTCAAACCTACGAGGGTCTTTCCTTGTTGATAACAACAAAGTTCGAAATGTAAAAATTTATTCTCAAAGTGATTATTTATCTTTGTTTATTGAAGGAGATTATGACGTTGACTCAGAACACGCAGATTTTTGTATATGGGGTCGCCATAACAAAACAGAAGAGAAAAAAATTAGAATTTTTAAAATCCCTTTAACATTAATTTACCGTGTCATTTTCAGAGTTGAAAAAACAAAAGGAACATACAAAGCAAAACTAGCACAAATTCCACCAATAAAAATTAAACCTATGGATATAGAATCAGTATTCAAGGTTTCCATCTGCGGGAACTTAAACGAAGGAAACGTAAAAGTTCAACTTAAAGACCTTCGATAATTAAAAATTACATTTCATCTAGTAATAAAGTTGGTTCTGGAATTGGATTTTTAAATGATTCCTCTATATCCAAATTATTAGCATTTTGCAAATCTTGTTCAGCTAATTCTTCTTTTCCAAGTTTTTTATAAACTTCTGCTCTCTCAAAATACAATCTATTTTGCAACAAAAAGACTCTATCTTCATTTGATTTTACAAGCAAATCATTATATATTTTTAGAGCTTCTTCATATTGTTTGATATTATACAAAAATTGTGCTTTATCCCACAAGAATGAATCTCTATCTTCATCAGTTTGAGCATTTGCAATTTCTTTATCAAAATCTTTAATCGCACTTTTGTATTGTTTTGTATAATATTTGATAAATATTTTGTTATCAAAGTTCATAACATTATATTCGTCAGGCCCAAGTTTGTATGCTTTATCATAGTCCATTATTGCTCCATCGTAATCCTTTATTTGAAATTTTGAATATCCTCTTAGAGAATACCAAGTTGGAGCGATTGGGAAAATTTTTGAGCCAATTGTAGCGAGTTCTATTGCTGCGTCATATTTTTGATTGTTGATTAAGTTGAGTGTGATTTTGAATGGAGATCCAATTCCAAAGCAGGCAATAATAATTATGATGAGTCCCAAAGCTTTAGTTAATTCTATTTTAAATAGGTCATAATATTTTTTATCTATAGTATCTGTTGGATTATAAATAGTTTTTTCAAATTCTCCAAACTCGTTTTTTAACCATTGTTCAAAATGAATAGTATTAATATGTAATAATGTATGGTAGATTCCGAAAATAATAACAAGCATTGGCAATACGGTGAAATACCACTTTAAATTAGACAAAAACGCATAATAAGGAAATATTATTCCATATAATAAGAAAATAAAAGAAAAGAATATGATGATAGTTGTAATTCTTTTTTGTTGCTTAATATATTCCCAAATAGAATTAATTTGCTCGTCATCTATAATTTTATTAAATTTATATCCTTGAAAAGTGTTGTTAATTGATTTTATTACAGTTGCACCTTCTTCATTGCTATAGAAGTTCATTGGTGCTCGTTTGAATAGTGGTTTTAAAATATTAAACTTAATCATATAAAATGTTATAATTCCCTCTTACAATTTAATGATAACATATTAACACTTTATTTTAACATTACTATTAAATTTTGAAGTGTAAAAATATATAAAATCTTTGCTATTAGTGCTTTTGATGGCAATGTTTGTTTTTATATTTTCTTAATATATTGTTACACGATGATTTTGTCGGCTTGATTATAGCAATGTTATTTTAAAATTTCTTCAATTTTATTTTGGATTTCCTCAGCAGAGAGTCCTTTATAATTTATCCTAGAAGAAGTTATTGGTTGTTTGTAGTCATATTTATTAATTGAGCGAGAATCTACAATTACGGATGGAGGCAAAATAGACCATTTATACAATGCTGTTGACATCCTTCTATAAAACTTGTCTAGCCACTCAATTTTTTGTTCTTTTGAAACTTCATTTTTTGTTTCGTATAAGAATGTTGAATTTAGCATATCAAAATAATGTTCTTTTTTATTTTCAATTCTCCAAATAACCTCATCCAAAAATTCATAAGGCATCAAAGCATCTTCCGCAATCAATGGTTTCCCTGTTTTAGGGTCAATTGCAAGTTCTGCCCCAGGTTTTTTCAAAATAATTGCTTCAGGAATAGCGTTTTTCTTTTCTCTATTTTCATTCATCCATCTTGCAAGAGCAAAAAGTTTAGTTTTCGGAACATCCGCAATTGGAGCAAAACCACCAGACATATCACCATTAATCGTTGCATAACCCATATAAAGCTCGGATTTATCAGAGGTAGCTATTGGCAAGCAAGAACCAAATTCGTTACTTATTCCCCAAAGGAATATTGCCCTTGAACGAGCTTGAATATTGTCCATTGTAAAAGATTTTGAGTATCTGCCATCCCAACTTTTTTCCACTGTTGAGAACAGTTTTGTCAAACAATTATTAGTCGTTTCAACCATATCCTTGATAGAGGCTTCTGTAAAATTTATACCTAAATTATTTGCTAATTTTTCTGCATCAGATTTACTTTCAGAACTTGTAATTTTAGAAGGCATACTCACGCCAAAAACATTTTCTTTCCCTAGAGCATCTGCTAAAAGAACCGCACAAACTGTCGAATCTAATCCTCCAGATAAACCTAAAACTGCTCGCCTAAAACCTGTTTTTCTAAAATAATCTCTTATTCCTTGAATAATTGTTTTATAAGTTCTTTCCAAATCTGGCTCATATTCAAGAGTATAAACTTTTGCCTCTGTTAAAGTTTTTTCCAATCCATTAGTTAATGGATAAACTTTTCCTAATCCTAAATGCGGATTAACAATCATAAATTGTTCTTTGAATGATTTTGCACGAGCTAAAAGTTTGCCATCTTTATCAAACACTCTGCTAGAACCATCAAAAGAACTGTTATCTATTGCTCCAACTTGATTTACATAAACTATTGGAGTTGAATATTTTTTAGAAACGAAAGACAACATATTATGCTTCAATTGTTCTTTTTTAGCTCGTGTTGGTGAAGCTGAACAATTGATAAACACATCTGGTTTTTCTTTTGCTAGTTCTTCTATTGGGTCAACTGAATACAAGGTTGTATCATTAAAAAATTCTTTATTATTCCAACAATCTTCGCAAATTGAAATTCCATATTTTTTACCATTTATAACATTAACTTCTGCACAATTTTGAATTTTATCTTCATCAAATTGACCAAGAGTATTGCTAGGCTGATTTCCAACAACCGGAGAAGGTTCAATATATCTGTAATCATTAAATTCTGAATATGTAGGAAGTAACGATTTTCTTATAATTCCCTGAATTTTTCCATGTTGAAGTACTGCAACGGAATTATAATATTTTTTACCCGTTAAATGATCATACTTTCGAGGTTCAACAAAACCTACAATTGCAGAGGTTGATTTTGTTATTTTTGCAATTTCTTTTAGCCATTTTACGTTTTCTTCAACAATAATTGGGTGTCTATCAATTGTATCCTCGATTGGATATCCCATAAGAGTAAGTTCTGGGAATACAACAACATCTAAGCCTATATTTTGAGCATGGTTAATATATTTAATAACTTTTTTTGCATTATATTCAATGTCACCAGCAATAGGGTTAATCTGAGCAACCCCGATTGAACCATTCTTAAATGGAGCTAACAACTCTTTTAATTCTTTTTCAATCCCTTTGGAATCGTTTCCCTCATCATATTGTTCAGTCAATTCGTAAATTCTATTTTTAATTTCTTCTATATTCATATTCAACCTCTTAGGTTAATTATATATGAAAAAAGAGAGAAATATAATAACAATTACTTGTTCTTTTGCCAATAATTTATAGGCTTATATAAAATATCCCAATATGAACTTGACCTTCCACTAGGATTTATCCCTCTATGAGCATAGTGATAACAACCTTTTTGGTTTTCAGAGTGAATTAGTGTTGGATCACAATATGAATTATAACTATATTCGTAAGTATTATATGTAAAAATATCATACCCTAAGCGATTTGGACCAACATATGGTCCATTTGTATCAAATTTTAATGTAAAATACGATAGCCCGTGTCCACTTGCAATTGCGAAATAAGTAAACATCATTCCGTCCTTTGTAATAAAAGCTCGGTCATCATTAAAAGCAGGAAAATAATTTGAAACATGTCCTGGCAATGGCTTCCCAAACATATTATTAAATGTAACACCTCTTCCAAATAAATAAGAAATCCCGTTTGAGATTCTTGTTATTCCGTCAAATTGATTTTCCCAACTTTTATTAAGGTCTAGAAGTATGTCGTTAAATTCGGAATCTGTTGAAGAAGAAACTAAACCCGTTAATGTATCATAGCCAATCTCATTTGCGGTTGTCAGTAATGCTTGTTGCAAAACAGAATCTGCTTTTTTAAACTTTGACTCTAATACTTTTACTTTATAGTTTGTAACCAACCCAGGAATTGTCATTGCCGCAACTATTCCTATTATCCCAAGTGTGATAAGCACTTCTGCAAGAGTAAATCCACTAAGCTTGAAATTGTACAATCTATCCTCCTTAATATAACATCTTAAATATAAAATAATTATCTTATATATAAATTAAACTTTAGCGAATTATCTTATATTTGTCAACTTTAGTTTAAAAAACATATAATTATCTCAAATATGAGGTAATTATGTCGTCAAAAAATGAACTAAAAATATTAATTATGAAAGAAGCCTTGACTGTTCAAAAATTGGCGGATTTGCTTACCGAAAAGACTGGAAAACAATATACTCAACGAAGTTTGCAAAACAAAATTTTCCTAAGCTCATTGAATTATGATGAAATGGAAATAATTGCAGATTTACTTGGTTACGAAATAAAAATAGAAAAGAAACAAAAATAAATTTTTATATTGAAAAATTTAGCTTTAGTGATAAGATTTTTGTATAGATAGCGGTATCGTCTAGTGGTTAGGACGAGAGATTCTCATTCTCTAAACAGGGGTTCAATTCCCCTTACCGCCGTTTTTATTTTTTTTTGTAGCGTTATAGAATCTCACCCCCACGGGGTTCAACCTCTCAAGAAACGATACTTAATCGTTTCTTTCGGCAGAGTCCTTACAGCCGCTTTTATATATTTTTATAAAAAATAGATGCATTATCTCTTAAATTTATCCAAAAACCTTCTAAATATACCCTTTTTCTCAAATTGTTCTTCTGGGAAATCAGCTTTATATTTGTCCATCAAATCATTTGTTGCTTCTTTAAGTCTTAACTCTCCTGCTTTTGCCTCCTCCAATTCTGCGGCTTTCTTTGCTTTTTGAGCCTCACGTATTGCAATATTATTTTTATCTCGTTTTTCCAAAAGTTTTGATAATTCCCCAATTTGTTTATACATATCAAACTCTTTGAATTTTTTATATTCATCAGCGGCATTCTTCCCATAAAGAGTTCTAAAAATTTGTGGTTCATTTGGATTATACCCGCCGTAAGTATCTTCGCATCCAGAGGAATTACAAGTAAATTCATGCCATTTACCCAAATTGCTTTCTTCTCGTCTAAAATTTCCTAAATAATCAGTATTATCATTAGGGTTTGCACTTCTTATTTTCAAATCATAGGCATCTTTTTCTAAACAAACATCATACATTTTTACGTTCTTAACGTCATCACCTAAATTTTCTAATTTTTTAATATGTGACAATCCTGATTTTTCAATTTCTGGATACAGCTTAGAATTTATCTTTAATGCCATTCCAAAATTTTGATTACTTTGAACATTGTTTATTCTCATATACACCTATCCTTCTATAATTTCAAATTTAATAAGTATATTAAACCCCGTAAAAATAATTTTTGTCAACACAAATGAATAATAAGAGCCTTTTTATTCATATTTATAACCATATTTTATACAATATTGTTTCATTTTTTCTAGATGTTCAACCAAATCTTTAGCATCTTAATTTTTTATGCCCATCATTAGAGGAATAAAGTCTTTTGGAGCCTACAATATTCAAGATTTTAAGTTTCTGTTACAATTCTTCAACCTTTGGATTCAAAACAGTGGCAAAATTTGATTCGATTTGAATCAACCTCTCATCATTTGGAAAAAGCTTTGATAACTTTTTAATAAAAGACCTTATGCTTCGAATATCTTGTTTTTCTAAGTACTCTAAATATTCTTTCTGACTATATTCTAGAAATGTTTCAAGACTTTTTTCATATTTCTTCTTTTTAAAATAACAATTCGCAAGAACAAATAGTGCATATACATTCACTTCCTGCAAATCTTTTCTTATTGGCTCTAGAATTTTTATAGCATCGTCATATTGTTTAAAGTGAGTCAAAATCATTGCATTAGCTTGTTGAACCCAAATATCATCTGGATATTTTTCCAATGCTTGCTGCAACAAAGTTCGAACCTCTTCATATTTTCTCTGTTTATAAAGAATGCTTATTTTAACAGAACATAATCCGAGATTTTCTGGCTGTATGCTTAACCCCATTTCCACATATTTTAAGGCTTGAGCATATTTTTTCATCGAAAAATAATTTTTTCCTATGTCATAATACACATAAATATCAGTTTCGCCCATTTTTAGAGCAAGTGCTTTTTTGAAATATTTTGCGGCCTCTTTATAATTTTTATCTGCATACAAATAGATACAACCCATTCGATACTGAGCAAAATCATAATCTGGCATTATATCAATCGAAATTTTGGCATACTTTTTAGCATTTTCTATATCGCCCTTAATGTTCTGATAAATCCAAGAAATTCGAGGATACATATCATACACTTCGGCAGCCTCTTCTTTTATTAAACTTACAGCCTTTAAAAAATTTTCTAGAGCTTTTTCATATTTTTCGGACATATAATAGACAAAACCTTTTCTATAATAACCATAGAAGTTGTTTCTATCCGCAATTATTGATTTATTTGCATAAGCAAGAGCTTTTTTATGATTTCCTAATTCACTATAACAATATGAAATTTGGTAAAAATTCGAGGTATCTCCAAGTTTTTCCGCTTCTAGAAAATATTTCAGAGCTTCTTCATTGTTATTGTGACTAAAATATACCCAAGCTTTTCTTCTATAACAGTCAATTTCATTTGGATATTTCTTTATCGCTTTAGATGCGTAAGCAATCGACTTTAATTCTTCTCCAATTTGCTCATAACAATAAGAAATTTTTGTATATAAATACGGACTATCATAATGCAATTCTTCAGCTTTCAGAAGGCAAGAAAGAGCTTCGCTATACAGTTCTAAATCTTCGAGAGTATAACCTTTTAAATAATGAGCATAGCCATTTTCATCATTTAATACTAGAGATTTATTTATATATTCTAAAACTTTATCCGTTTTTTGAGAATCTCTACCTACCAACCAAGCCATGCAAGCAAACATATCATCAGATTCAAAACCAAGTTTTTCTGCCTCTAAAAATTTCTTAAAAGCTAAATCATCTTTATTTTGGTTATACAGACATTTCCCTTCGTTATATAACGCATATCCCTTACTTAGAGAATGTTTAGGCTTAATAAAATTTTTAAATTGGATGATTTTATCTCTAGTCATAATATTACCTTTTCCTATTCTAACGAAAATTAGGATATTTTCAATATTTAACAAAATTCAAATTCAATTTATTACAGAGAATATTAAGAAATGTAACGAATATATAAAAATTAGATACGATTTAGGCAATTTTTAAATCTAAAAATACTTTAT